>Ga0210044_10009716_pt1 | contig 11642 bp, 8 predicted proteins | sample CryGey13umfilter_2_FD_183959 | JGI IMG/M metagenome (GOLD analysis project Ga0210044, IMG submission 183959) | Groundwater microbial communities from aquifer in Utah, USA - Crystal Geyser 4/9/14 3 um filter (SPAdes) (version 2) | ecosystem: Environmental > Aquatic > Deep subsurface > Groundwater...
ATAAGGTTTGAACAAATGTCAATTGTTTTTTCTATTAAGGTTAAATGAACAAGATAAGGTTTTTTGATTTTTCATTACTCTGTTTTTTGTAGAATTTACCCTTGCGTTTTGACAGGATACAAATAATATTTATCGCTTAATTTTATGTTTTATTGCTCAACAACCTTCTCTACAAAAATATTATTACCCGAAAATACTTTTACTATGTAAATGCTTTGGAACTTGTTGGTAAATTATACTGAAAACGGGATAAATTTATACATTTTATTGTTCATTATTATTATTTTGGGCTAAAGCCCTGAATTACCTTGTTTTATTTTATCCACGACCTGAAGGTCGTGGCTATTCATATTGTACAATTTTATCCCTTTCGCAGTATAAATTGAACAGAACCGTTAAAAACTTTTGGTTAAACCAATATGGCTACGGGGAACAAACTGATACTTATTATTTATCTGTAACTATTCAGTATGCATCGCTTTGCAAGAAACAATATTTGCGAGAAATATGATGCAAGTTAAACGAAAAATTATATTAACTTTGACACTGATTAGTTACTTTGCATCAATGCAAACTATAAAAAAAATAACAAATATTTTATTTCTATTATGCACATTATCAATAATAGCAAATCATGTGTTTTCACAAGACAAAAGGTTTGTAATTGTTAAAGTTGGCTTTGGTTTACCTTATGGTGCTTATGGAGGAAACATTGAATATCGCTGGAATAATTTAGGAGGATATGTCGGTGCAGGCTTTATGAAATCTCAAAACTACAGAGATATTAATCTAGATATTAATTTAGCTAAAACATTTAACACATGTGTTGGATTAAAATATTATTTTTTGAGACCTATTGACGGTTTAAGACCTGTTTTAGGAATTCATGCAGGATGGCTCAATAATTACTATACAAATAAAATAGGTTCAACTAATTACAGTTATAATGTATATGGATTAGCAGCAATTGCAGGTTTTAACTTTAGTGAAAACATTGTTAGTTTAGAAATTAACATATTAATTGACCCTGGATTTGCAATCATAAAACCTCAAACACACCCCTATTATTCCGATAAAGGTTATTTTACACCAAGCGTTGGAGTTGGAGTAAATTTATACGCATTAAGATTATATCTTAAAAATAACAAAAGAAGAAAAGAAAGAAATGAAATTGATACTGTATTCGTTCAATTAAATAACAATATAACAGAAAACAAGAAACCAAATCCTTTATCACAAAAAATTGCAATTGAATGCAACGACACATTAGGATTTAAAGCAATAAAAACTCTGTTTAAAGATTCGCAAGGAAAAATAGTTGCAGGAAAACAAATCGCAGAAAATGCTTATATTTTTGTTAGGTTTCAAAAAACAGGAGCTATAATTGGAGAATCTTTACAAGTGAATTACATCGATTCTTCAAATAAACAAATTGAGGTATTTGTTATTAAAACAAATATTAAAGGTGAAAATATTGAAAGTATTTCTGGCAAAATAAAAACAAATAATTTTAATAATTTACAATATTACTATACAATTCAAGGTAAGGTAACGACATTTTATTACGGTAATAATAAAAATAATATTTCAATTAGGTTAAACGATTTAAAATTATTCGACAAAAACAAAGAACATAACTCTCAGCTTTACTACGATGAAATATTGATTTGCTTATTGTCGGAGAATTAATATTCTAAATGATGTTCCGAATGGACTTGTGTACGAGTATTATATTTTGCACGGGGTTCACCACGTTGGATAATCTGTTGGATAACGATATATGAACTTATAAAATTTACCCCGTTAGATAATTTATTTCATAGTTATTGATACTTTTTTAAAGCATATCTAACGGGGTGAATATCCCACGTGGTAAATTATTACATCCGATAGCTATCGGATTGGATTTCAGGTAAAAGGGATAAGGGTATAGCCGCCATTCCATATTTCCTTATACCTTATAAATTAAAAATGCTGATATAATGGACAGACACTAGTTAATTTCAAAAATAAAATAATTGTGAGTAAAATTTATAAAAAACGTTAATTTTAACCTGTGAACTTAGCTAAACGATTTCATTCACCCTGTTAGATAATTGCCCTGTTAAATAGCTTCGCCATTGTGAAATATGCTTCGCCATTGTGAAATATGCTTCGCATTTCACTTGGTAAACATTTCACTTGGTAAACATTTTACAGGGTAAACTCTTTTATAGTTTGCTATTTTTTTAAACTATCTAACAGGGCAAGTACCTTTGAAAATAAAAATAAATATGAGTAATCTGTGGCATATATTTGTTTTTTAACATTTTAAATCGGGTGAGTAGTTACAATTTCTTTAATTCAAATTGTTTTTAATATTATTTAAAGTATTATAAAGTTTTTCAATCTTTTTCCTGGAAAGCTCTTTTAAAGCGTTCTGAGTAATTTCTTTAATAGCCTTTTTAATTATGGGCAAGGCTTTTTTGGCTTTATTTGTAGGAGTAAGTCTGTATTTTCTTTTGTCAGAGGGATCTTTTATACGCTTAACATATCCTTTATTTGAAAGATAATCAATAATTCTGACAACGCTCACTTTATCGCTTTCAAGCAAATCGGCGAGTTCTTGTTGAGTAATCTTTCCATTACCCTCCTCAATTAATATTAAAGCGTAATAGTTTCTTTCAATGTCCAAATTGTGGAGTCTAACATTTAGTGCATTTAGTAAATGCCTACCTATACTTGAAAATAGCCTTCCTAAAGGTTGTTTAGTATATTTATCCTGTATTTTTTTCATATTTTAAAAAAGCAAAGATAATGAACTTTGTATATAGTTTACATTGTAAACTTTATATTATTTTATTCCGACATGGTAATAATATAATTAAAGGGGACTTCTAAATATTGCTTATTGAACAGGAAAATTGGTATAAGGTATAAAGGTATAAGGTTTGTGAGCCGGCTTATACCTTTATACCCTATACCTTTTTAAATTTTGTCTGGCTCAAAAAATCTAATCCGATATCGAATTTTAGAACCCCTCTAAAACAACTAACTTCGCTTTTATTTAAATCCCGACTATACGCATCAAGAAAAGGAGTTATTTTTTTTTCAAAAATCATTCAAAATACCACAAGCTACAGTATATTAATTACATGCAATTTTTTTTATTAAACATAAATTTTGCTTTATGATTTTTATTGGCTAAACATTATTATTTTTGCGAAAAAGATATTTATGGATAATAAAGTTAGAGTTCGTTTTGCACCAAGTCCAACCGGACCATTACATTTAGGCGGTGTTCGTACAGCTTTGTTCAATTATTTGTTTGCTAAAAAAAATAATGGAACAATGATACTTCGTATTGAAGATACTGACCAAACCCGATTAGTTAAAGGAGCTGAGGAATATATAATTGAGTCGCTTAAATGGTGCGGAATTAATTTTGACGAAGATGTTGTAAAAGGCGGGAATTATGGACCATACCGACAATCGGACCGTAAGCAAATATATAAACAATATGCAGATATTTTAATTAAAAGTGGTAATGCATATTTTGCCTTTGACACACCTGAAGAATTAGATTTAAAAAGAAAAGAATTTGAATCGCAAAAAATACAATTCCAGTATGATGTAAAAACACGTAAAAATTTACATAATAGTTTAACATTGACAAAAACTGAAGTAGATGAATTTTTATCGTCCGGAAAACATTATGTAATAAGATTTAAAATGCCCGAAAATGAGGTTGTTCGCATGAGCGATTTAATTCGTGGAAATATCGAAGTAAATTCTAATACGTTAGATGATAAAGTTTTATATAAGTCAGACGGAATGCCAACTTATCATTTGGCAAACATTGTTGACGACTATTTAATGGAGATTTCGCATGTAATAAGAGGAGAAGAATGGCTACCATCGCTTCCTTTACATGTTTTATTGTATCGTGCTTTTGGTTGGGAAAGTACAATGCCACAATTTGCACATTTACCATTAATTTTAAAACCCGATGGAAAAGGAAAGTTAAGCAAACGTGATGGTGATAAATTAGGATTCCCTGTTTTTCCAACTGATTGGAAAACACCGGAGGGAGAAGTTTATTCGGGTTATAAAGAGTGGGGATATTTTTCCGAAGCATTTGTAAACATGCTAGCTCTTTTAGGGTGGAATCCAGGAACAGAACAAGAAATATTTTCATTAAAAGAATTAACAAAAATATTTACGTTGGAAAGAGTTGGAAAATCAGGTTCACGTTTCGATCCCGACAAAACAAAATGGTTTAATCATCAGTATTTACAAACTAAATCGAATAATGAATTAGCAATATTGGTTGAAGCTGAACTTAAAAAAAATGGAATAATTACAGATATTAAATTTGTAGAGAAAATCTGCGAAATGTTAAAAGAACGTGCAAATTTTGTTAAAGATATTGTAAAAGAAGGTAAATTCTTTTTTCAGATTCCCGAAAGCTATGATGCAGAGGCAATTAAAAAAAGATGGAAACCCGATTCTGCTTCAATTTTAATGGAGCTTAAAGAAGTTTTATTAACTACAGAAAATTTTGAAGCAAATATTTTAGAAGATAACATTAAACAACATTTCGAATCAAAAAACATTGGGTTGGGACAAGTTATGACTCCATTTAGAATTGTGGTTGTCGGTACAACTTCTGGTCCGTCTATGATGAAAATTGCCGAATTACTTGGCAAAAATGAGATTATAAAACGCATTGAAATAGGTGTTGAGAAAATAAATGTTTAAAAAAATAAGACGCTGATTTATTAACTGATGTTACGCATGCTTTCAATATTTATTATATGAACATCATTAGACACGACATTTATGTCGTGTTCAAAATATAAACAAAAGAAAACGGGCTTTAGCCCAAACCAAAATAGGATTTAGGATTTGGGATTTGTAATTATGGTCTATATATCCATTTATAAAATCAATAAAGATGTTTTTTTTTCGTGCATTTTCACGAATATGGTTAAATACATCTGGGCTAATATCTGCAGATAATAACGGCTCCTTGTTCTTTGTTGACCATACATAATGCACGTAAACTTTTATGAATGACATTTTGTTTTATATGTTTGGGCTAAAGCCCGTTTTTCTTCTTTATTTTTCAACGCCATAAATGGCGTTGCTAATTATTTTGCGTAACATCAGTCATATAATACAAAATCATTCGTGTTAAAAATTTATAACGACCTTATTCTAAACTTATTTTGTCGATTACTTTTTACCAAATAATAGAACTTATCAATCAAATATGTTTATGACTAAAATGATATTTTTGAGGGTTGGCGAATTAGTAGTTATAAAAATTTTACTCTTTAATATTTGCACATAAAAACTCACGGTTCATAAATGCGATATTTGAAATAGAAATATTTTTTGGACATTCAGCTTCGCAAGCACCAGTATTTGTACAAGAGCCGAATCCTAATTCGTCCATTTTAGCAATCATAGCTCTAACGCGGGTTGCAGCTTCGGCACGACCTTGAGGTAATAAGCCAAGGTTAGCCACTTTAGCCGAAACAAATAACATTGCAGAAGAGTTTTTACAAGCTGCCACACAAGCACCACAACCAATACAAGCGGCTGCATCCATTGATAGCTCTGCTTTTTGGGTTGGAATAAGAATGGCATTTGCGTCGGGAGCCGAACCAGTATTTACAGATATAAATCCGCCTTCCTGTAATATTTTATCGAAAGCATTTCTATCAACTGCTAAATCTTTAATTACCGGAAATGGTCCTGCGCGCCATGGTTCAATAGTAATTGTATCACCATCTTTAAATTTACGCATGTGTAACTGGCACGTTGTTATGTCTTCATCGGGTCCGTGTGGACGACCGTTAATGTACAAACTGCACATTCCACAAATACCTTCACGACAATCGTGGTCGTATGCTACAGGGTCAACGTTCTCTTTAATAAGCTTATCGTTAAGAACATCGAGCATCTCTAAAAAAGAGCTTTCGGTTGAAATATCTGTTATTTTATATGTTTCGAACTTGCCACTTGCTTTTGCTGAGGCTTGTCGCCATATTTTTAAAGTTAAATTCATAATTTATCTCCTTTAATAAAAAAAAATGTTTATTGTTTTATGTTTATTGTTATTTACGAAATACGAATTTTACGAATTTACGAATAAAATATTGTTCTATGTTCAAAAAAATTTATGGTTTGAAGTTTATGGATTTATTTGTAAAAACCCGAAACTAAAAACCCGAAACCAGTAACCAGTTCCTAAGCTTCGGAACTAAAAAACTCGAAACTTTTTTTTAATTTATTTATAATTACGTTGAACTAATTTAATATCTTTAAATTCAAGTTGTTCCTTATGAAGTTCAGGTTCGGCATTATCGCCTTTATATTCCCATGCACCTACATAAGCAAAGTTTTGGTCATCGCGTTTTGCTTCACCTTCATCGGTTTGCATTTCTTCGCGGAAATGTCCACCACAAGATTCACGGCGGTTTAAAGCATCGCGGGCAATTAACTCACCAAATTCAAGAAAATCGGCAACCCTTAAAGCTTTTTCTAATTCAGTATTAAATTCATTTTGATTGCCTGCAATTTTAACGTTTTTCCAAAATTCTTCGCGAATTTGAGGAATTAACTCAAGTGCTTTCTTTAAACCAGTTTCGTTACGTCCCATTCCAACATAATCCCACATTACTTTTCCAAGTTTTTTGTGAAAAAAATCAACAGGTTCATTACCTTTTACAGCAAATAATTTATCTATTTTTGCTCTAACTTCTTTTTCAGCTTCTGCAAATTCTTTTGTGTCGGTTGCAATTCTTTTTGTTCCAATTTCATTTGATAGGTATTCTCCAATAGTATAAGGTATTATAAAATAGCCGTCTGCTAATCCCTGCATTAATGCAGATGCACCTAAACGGTTTGCACCGTGGTCGCTAAAATTACATTCGCCCAATGCAAATAATCCGGGAATGCTTGTCATTAAATGATAATCAACCCATAAACCTCCCATTGCATAATGAACAGCAGGAAATATCATCATTGGAGTTGTGTAGCCATCTTGATTTGTAATTTTTTGATACATCTGGAATAAATTACCATAACGGGCTTCAATAACCGATTTACCAAGCCGTTTTATTGAATCGGCAAAATCAAGAAAGACAGCAAGCCCTGTATTATTTACTCCAAATCCTGCATCGCAACGTTCTTTAGCAGCTCTTGATGCTACATCGCGGGGAACAAGATTTCCGTAAGCTGGATAACGACGTTCGAGATAATAATCTCTGTTTTCTTCAGGTATGTCGTTTGCTTTTATTTCGCCTTTTTGTAATTTTTTAGCGTCTTCTAAATTTTTTGGAACCCAAATTCTTCCATCATTTCTTAAGCTTTCGCTCATCAAAGTTAATTTTGATTGGTAGTCGCCATGAACTGGAATACATGTTGGGTGAATTTGTGTAAAACAAGGATTTGCAAAACATGCACCTTTTTTATAAACCTGCCATGCTGCCGAAACATTTGAACCCATTGCATTTGTTGATAAGAACCAAGTGTTTCCGTAACCTCCGGTTGCTAATACAACAGTATGACCAAAATGGCGTTCTAATTCGCCTGTAACTAAATTACGTGCAATAATACCTCTTGCTTTTCCATCAACAACAACTAAATTAAGCATTTCGCGACGGTTAAACATTGTTACCGTACCTTTTTTAATTTGTCGGTTTAAAGATTGATATGCACCTAGTAGAAGCTGTTGACCAGTTTGACCACGTGCATAAAATGTACGCGAAACCTGAGCACCACCAAAAGTACGATTTTCTAAACTGCCACCGTAATCGCGTGCAAAAGGAACGCCTTGAGCAACACAGTGGTCAATAATTGCATTGCTCACTTCGGCTAAACGATAAACGTTAGATTCGCGGGCACGATAATCGCCACCTTTAACAGTATCGTAAAATAAACGATAAACGCTATCGCCATCATTCTGATAATTTTTTGCTGCGTTTATACCGCCTTGTGCTGCAATACTATGTGCACGACGAGGACTATCCTGATAACAAAATATTTTTACGTTATAGCCAAGTTCGCCTAATGTAGCTGCTGCCGATGCTCCTGCTAATCCTGTCCCAACTACTATTACATCAAGTTTTCTTTTATTGGCAGGGTTTACAATATGACACGTTGATTTAAACTTTGTCCATTGTTGATTTAATGGTCCGTCTGGTATTCTTGAATTTAATGTTACCATAATATTTAAAGGAATTTTTATTTTTTTTTATAATAATGCTTTCATTAAGAAATAAATAGGAATGAGCGAAAACCCCACTGCAATTATAATTGCATAAAGAGTTCCAATAAATTTTAAGCGTGGTAACCAATTTGAGTTGTTTAAACCCAAGGTTTGAAATGATGATTGAAAAGAGTGATTTAAATGTAATCCTAAAAGAATAAATGCAATAACGTAAATTACCGGATAATACCAATATTGAGCAGTAAATATACTTGTAACAAGTTCGTATTCACTCATCTGTCCACTTTCAATTAAATCGGTAAATTTTAATTTATAAAAATAATTTATAATATGAAGCACAAGAAATGCAAGAATTCCTAATCCCAAAATAAACATATTTTGTGACGACCATGTAACATCACTCTTGGTGCTTACTTCATATTTTACCGGACGAGTAGTTTGATTTTTAAGAGTTAAAATCAACGAGTATAGTATATGAAAAATAAAACCCGCAGCAAGTACCCATTGCATAACAAACATTATTTTGTTAGTACCCATAAAGTGTGCAACAGTATTAAAGATGCTGCCATCGGCATCTACTAATGTAAGAAGATTAATAAATAAGTGTAAGCATAAAAAAATAATTAAAAATAAACCGGTTACGCTCATTATAACCTTTTTGCCAATTGATGAAGATAAAAAACCACTCATATTTTATAGTTTTAATATAATTTACTATTAAGAAAAAATTTATTTTTGCAAAAGTAATAACTAATTTAATTGATTATTTTCAAAAATTATTATTTTTTTGTAATTTATAAAGATTCTAAATAATATTATGCTAAATAACAGTAAAAGCTTATTTATTAAAAATAGAGCAAAGATTATAAGATTGATGAATGCTAATTCTGTTGCAATTATTTGTTCATCAAAACAATTATTAAGAACAAGGAGTTTGTATAGCGAGTATAGGCAAAGTTCAAATATGATTTATTTAACAGGAATTTTTCAGGAAGATACTACTCTTTTGCTATATCCCAACAATTCAAATAATGAATTACGGGAAGTTTTATTTATTAGCTCTGCCGACGAAAAAACTTTAACATGGGAAGGACATAAGCATACTAAAAAAGAGGCATCTGAAATTTCTGGAATTGATAACATTATGTGGAATAGTGATTTTAAAACTATTTTAAAAAAAGTTGTTAAAAACGCTTCTTTTGTTTACCTCGAAATGGGCGATGAATGGGCAAAAGTTGATGCACCTTATACCTTATCCTATAGTTTTGCAAACAAATTTAAAAAATCATTTCCACAAAAACGATTTAAAAAACTCGTTCCTTTAATTAATCAAATTAGAATGGTTAAGGAAAAACAGGAAATTGAGATAATAAAAGAGGCAATCAATGTAACTCATAAAACATTTTGCAAAATTCTTCCTTTAATTAAACCGGGAATTTTTGAAAACGATATAGAGGCAGAAATTACTCAAAGTTTTATTAAAAACGATAAATGCCCTCATTCATATTTGCCAATTGTTGCAAGCGGAATTAATTCGACAATACTACATTATAATTCGAATAAATGCAAATTAACAAAAGGTGATTTGTTATTACTTGATTTTGGAGCCGAAAAAAATGGTTACGCCTCCGATTTATCAAGAACAGTTCCAATTTCAGGTAAGTTTACAAAACGGCAAGCCGAAGTTTATAAATCAGTTCTTAAAATAATGGAGCAGGCAAAAAAACTTTTTGTAACAGGAAACACCATAAATAAACTTAACGAAGCTGTTGGCTTTATGATAGAAGAGGAGCTTGTAAAACTAAACCTGTTAAAATTAAGCGACATAAAAAAACAAGACAAAGAAAATCCGTTATACAAAAAGTATTATATGCACGGTACTTCACATTTTATTGGATTAGATGTTCACGATTGTGGTAACCATGATGTTATATTTAAAAAGGGCATGGTACTGAGTTGCGAACCTGGAATTTACATTAAAGAAGAAGGTTTTGGCATTCGCCTCGAAAACGATATTTTAATTGACGATAAGCCAATTGATTTAATGGAGCAAATACCAATTGAAATGAAAGAGATAGAAGAACTTATGAAACATCCATGATTTGACAATCGCATAGAAAATATGGACAAACTCATTCAACTTTTAGCATCGCTAACGGGTTACGCACCAAACGAAACAGACTTAAAAGTTGCCACCCTAACAACTTTGTTAGCCGATATGCGAAACAAAAACACAGGAGCAATCAACGCCCTCACACCTTTGAGCAATGCCCGAATCGTAAGAAATACTATCCTCTATGCGACAGGGACTGGACTGGTTGACACCGCAGGAGAGGTAAAAAAGTATCTAAAGTCGGTCTTTGGCGCAACAAGTCCTCAATATAAACAGGTAAGTGATTGTAACGAAATAACATGGTTATTTGTTCTTTGCATAAATAGCCGTAGCATTTATGCTACGGTAAAATAGAAATTATAATAACGGCTTTAGCCACAGTTCTTTGTTTTTGGCTAAAGCCGATTTGTTGGTTGTTTTATTTCAACGTCATAAATGACGTTGCTAATTATAAATGATTATGTTATTTCATAACAATTCCTAAGCCGACTGAAATTTACCAAAGTTAAGACCTAACCTACAGCAAACGGACAACTTACAAAAGGTTTCTCCCTACCTTACTTCAGAGAAACCTCTCTGCATTTACGACAAATGCTACTTAACTTTGGAGAAACGCTACTGCCAACAGGATTCTCTCGCCTGACAGTTGGAAACTCCTCACTTGACTTTGTAGAAATACCACTGCAAAGTGGAAACTTGCCACTGCAAAAAGGAAACTCCCTACTGCAAAATGGAGACAACCTACTGCACAGCCGACAGACACTTCCGACAAATCCACCTACGCCAAGCACATTTGACTTTGCCCCCAATCACACAAACCAACCGCAGGAGCAAAGTCAAAAGAGCTTGCCTACCAACACATCCAAGAAAGAAATTTTCAAAAATGCCCCCACGCACAACAAAAACAAAACTGAAAAAGCCTTACATGATAAAATTGTTTCTTTAGTAGAACAAATGATAGAAGCAAAAAAAGAAATAAAAATTTCTAAAACCGATAAAGACAAAACCTATAACGTACGTAAATGTATTTCGCTTGATAATGCCATAGATGCAGAAGTTTATAAATTATATGATTTATCAGAAGATGAAACATCCACGACTATATAAAGACACACAAGGGAATGCTCATATTAGCGGTTAAGGTTAAGTGATGAGATTGAAAAAAGATTGAAATGATTGATAAGAAAAGATTGAGAAGAAAGATTGAAAGGATTGAAAAAACAAGATTGAATAGATTGAGAAGACAAGATTGAAGAACGTCTTCATCAATCCTATCAATCTTCTTCAATCTACATCAATCTTCTTCAA
>Ga0210044_10009717_pt1 | contig 11642 bp, 10 predicted proteins | sample CryGey13umfilter_2_FD_183959 | JGI IMG/M metagenome (GOLD analysis project Ga0210044, IMG submission 183959) | Groundwater microbial communities from aquifer in Utah, USA - Crystal Geyser 4/9/14 3 um filter (SPAdes) (version 2) | ecosystem: Environmental > Aquatic > Deep subsurface >...
CGTGGCTTCGATCTTCCCCAATCCGCCTTCTTGCCTGCGCCTCGTTTCGGCGCTACTGGCCGAGTGCGACGATGAATGGATGACCGGAAAAATCTACTTGAATATGAAGCCCTGATTCACCCAGCCCAATGAACCCTTCTGCAAACTTTTACAGAAAAGATGTTGCACAATCGCAGAAGATGATTGGGTAGCTGGTGCAAGAGGGGTTTACCCTTCGGTCATTGCAATCAGGGGGTTATCGACCCGCTTACTGGACGCACCCTTCGGGTAGATGGGATTTTCTACCGCCTTCTCTGATATCCTGTTAAGCGGTAGCCGCGCGAGATTACCAAAAATGGCTCTTCGCGTTATCGAGTGGGCAAATTTCATATTTTTCAGAGCGCCGTGAGCATTGACGTGAATCCGTTCTGCAGATATTCAATGATCAACTTTTTCGAAAAAAGATAGCGATAGATGAGTCGCATGTCCTTAGTCACTATTTCATTTAACCAGAAAGAATTTCTGGATGCTTGCTTGCGCTCCGTGCTTGATCAGCAAATTATTGATTTAGAATATATTGCCGTTGATCCTGGCAGCACTGATGGTAGTAGAGAAATTATCGAACAATATAGTTCGATAATTAAAGTGTTTGAGAAAGATGCAGGGCCTGCCGATGGTTTGAATCATGGTTTTTCCATATCCCATGGGGAGATACTGGGATATTTAAATTCAGACGATATTCTTCTTCCTGGGGCTCTAGAAAAGATTATTGATCTATTTGAAAAGAATCCGGACATTGATGTTGTATATGGGCATTGCCTAGTGATTGATACGCAAGGAAACGAATTGCGTAAATGTTATTCTGACAAATTTTCACTGTGCGCTGCGGCATATGGCGCTGCTATGGTTGTTCAGCCATCTACGTTTTTTCGTAGGAAGATTTTTGAAAAAGTTGGTGGTTTTAACGTAGAAAATAAAAGTAATTGGGATGGTGAACTCTTCATTGACTTTGCGCTGGCTGGTGCCAAGATGTTACGGATCGATTGTTTCTTGAGTGGGTATAGGGTGCACAACGAAAGCATAACTGGAAGCGGAAAACTTGCTGTGCTCCATGAGAAGTATCGGCGCGATATATTTAAAAAGATCATGGGAAGGCCATGGCGAAATATTGATGCCACTCTTGCTTTCCTAATGAGAGCCAAGAAGCATTTATTTCATCCAAGAGCGGCAATCGAAAGATTGATGCATGGCTCGATATTCGCTAATTCATCGAAAAGATTGGATGGCACATGATTAGGAAAGCCATTTATCTCTTAACGTTGGTTTTACCTTGGCAATTAAGGAGATGGTTGCTTAATGTTCTATTGGGATATCGGGTTCATCCAACAAGCAAAATAGGTTTGGCTTGGGTATTGCCGGCACAACTGATTATGGAGGCGCATTCGAGAATTGGGCACTTAACAGTCTGCAAAGGGGTGGATTTGCTTCACTTGGGCCAATATGCCACGATTGGGAGGGGTAATTGGATATCAGGTTATCCGAACAGGAGCCAAGGTCACTACCAACACCAAATGGATAGGGTTTCCAAATTAATTCTAGGTGAACATTCGGCTATTACGAATCGCCACTTGATTGACTGTACTCATTCCATTGCGATTGGAAAATTCACCACAATTGCAGGTTTTCGTTCTCAAATAATAACCCATAGCATTGATCTGCAACTTTCTATTCAGTCATCTGCGCCAGTGGTCATAGGAGATTATTGTTTTGTTGGAACGGGGTGTGTCATTTTGGGTGGTAGCATCTTGCCAAATTGCTCTGTGTTGGGTGCTATGGCCTTATTGAATAAACCTTTTATGCAAAGTCACACTTTGTATGGTGGCGTTCCTGCAAAGGTACTCAAATCTTTCCCTATGGACTTGGCATATTTCACAAGAACTACGGGTTTTGTGGTCTGACCTACCTATGACTGCAACTGTTGCCAACGGTCAGAGGCCATTTTGGATGGTTGTACTGTTCTATAGTTTTTTCTTGACTGATTCAATGAATTGGTTGGGTGTGTTCTTCGGGCTGGATTTTCGTCTTGGCTATGTGCTTGCGGGCATTGCCATTGTTTTTTTTGCGGGATATGGTCGCTTGGTTATCCCGAGAGCATTCATTTGGTTTCTATTATGCGTGATCGCCTTATCCATATTGGCCAGTGGAGGCAGGGACGATGTCTTTGTTGCAACACTGATCCAGATCGTCGGTATTTTGTTTTTTGCGCTAGTCGCCTTCAATGTCACTAAAAGATTGGACTTGCAACAAGCTACTGAAGCATATTTGGTTGCGGCAAAAATTGTTGCGGCGTCGATTCTGTTTGAACAATTTGTTTTTCTGATAGGTGGCCATGACCTAGTTAATTTTGTTTTCTTGCCCTTGGGGGGGGTCAGTGCTTCATATGTTGTTGATGGCGTGCTTCGTGCCTCTGGAGTGCTTTATGAGCCATCGCAAGTTGGTTTGTTGCTCTCCCCTGCTCTTTATTTGGCGCTCAAAACAAATGACCGACAATCTGTGGGATGGGTGTCTTTGGGTACTTTGGGTTCATTTTCTGGTTTAGCATTCGTCGGCACGGCTGTGGCGATTCTGTTTTTTAACATGAATTTCAGGCGGTTGCTGAAGACACTGCCATTCTTGCTCATATTTTTTCCAATATTTTTCATATCCACCGCCGTCCAGGATAGGGTAAATAAAGTTGGCACAATTTTTATGCAAGACTCGCTAAGCGAGAACGATCCAAGTGAAATAAATGCACTGCAGGGATCCGTTGGCGGAATGTATATTAATTCGCTTGTGCTACTGAAAGGCTTGGAGGATTCCCCCTTGATAGGACATGGTCTTGGTTCTTTTGCAGTATTGTTCAATGAATACCTTGGAAACACTATTGATGGGGCAGATAGATTATCTGTGGTTTATCCCGGCCAAGGGAAAAGTTTATTGATTAGATTGCTATTTGAATTTGGGTTGCTAGGTATGGTTATATTTTTAATTTTCTTTTATAGGCGATGGGGCTACATATATAAGAATAAGGAGTCCATTGCAGATGGTGAATTGCGGTTGAGTTGGGCTGTAGCTTCAATTGTGTTTTTTATCATTTATATGATTCGAAAAGACGCATATGTGTCTTTCTACATTTGGTTTTTCTTCTTTATGTTTGTACATGCGACTAAACACAAAAGCCATTAGCCGTTGCACTTTGAACTTGAATCCGCAGAAAGAAAAATGCACTCAAAAAAAAGAAACATAAAACCGTGGTGGCGCCGTTCAGATGGTGAAAGGTCACCTCTAAAACTCGATGCATTATTGTCTTGACAGATGGTTCCACTATATTTAGCAAAAGGAGGAGTAGGTGATGAAAATTTTGATTTTTGGTGGAGATGGATTTTGTGGCTGGCCTACGGCGCTTCATTTATCTGCGAGTGGTCATGAAGTGACGATTGTTGATAATCTATCCAGGCGCAACATTGACAATGAACTGGAGTGTAATTCTTTGACCCCCATTCGTTCAATGGGTGAGCGTATTCGTGCGTGGAAGGAGGTGTCCGGTAAAGATATTGCTTTCTACAACTTCAATGTCGCAAAAGATTATGACTTGCTTCTAAAGTTATTGTTGGAATGGAAGCCTGATGCGGTCGTGCATTTTGCTGAACAGCGTGCTGCGCCATATTCGATGAAAACTTCTTGGCATAAGCGTTATACCGTGGACAATAATTTGAATGCTACTCACAACGTGTTGGCAGCGATTGTTGAGAGCCAGTTGAATATTCATGTCGTGCATCTTGGTACAATGGGCGTTTATGGTTATGGAACCGCCGGAATGAAGATTCCTGAGGGATATCTAAAAATTAAGGTGGAAACAGACGAAGGAAAGCTGATCGAGAATCAGATTCTTTATCCGGCCAATCCTGGCAGTGTTTACCACATGACCAAAACTCAAGACCAGCTGTTTTTCTATTATTACAACAAGAATGACAGCATTCGAATCACCGATTTGCATCAGGGTATTGTCTGGGGAACCCAGACGGTTGAGACCCGTCTCGACGAACGTTTGATAAATCGTTTTGATTACGATGGAGATTACGGTACGGTACTGAATCGTTTCTTAATGCAGTCAGCTATTGGGTACCCGCTAACCGTACATGGTACAGGTGGTCAGACTCGTGCGTTTATTCATATTCAAGATACTGTTCGTTGTATTCAAATTGCACTAGAAAATCCACCAAATAGGGATGAAAAGGTCATGATATTTAATCAAATGACTGAAACGCATCGTGTGCGTGATTTGGCTACTATGATTTCCAAAATGACGGGCTCGAAGATCGATTATTTGGTCAATCCTCGAAATGAGGATGATGAGAACGATCTACATGTTGAGAATAAGACTTTCTTGGAGCTTGGTTTAAATCCAATCACTCTGGATGCGGGTCTAATGCAAGAGGTAGCGGAAATCACCAAGAAATATGCGCAAAATTGCATTCGCGACAAGATTCCCTGCAGATCGTTGTGGGGGCGCAAGTAGCGCGTGATGTTGCTGTGTTCCTTTAAAATATAGGCGGGTATCGTTGCGTTTAGAATTGGCTATTTAGACGACGGATGTTTCGGTGGTATGGGGGCTGGCAAATTGAACTTGGTAACGCGGCTAACTAGATCAGTGCTGTTGCGGATGCCACCACCTTGAATAGAAGCCGCCTCAAAATTTTTGGCGTGCGCCTTATGAAAGTTTTGCAGTGTCTTCTGTTAAACCCCGTTTATTGGTTGTGACTCCACTAATGCCCCCTGCTCCCGGCGGGGGCGGGGTGTACACACAACTCTTGGTCCATGGACTTCTTGATAGTCAATTCGTTGCGTATGCGGCTGTTTTGACTGAGAAATGTCCATCCCTTCCGAATGTGGAAACTTTGCGGAAAGGAAGATTGGATATTTATAGACGTTTCCCGTTTCGAGCTGGGGTGTCTGGGCGCTCATTTGTGCGCTACTTTCAATACTTGTGGCAGAACTTGTGTTTTCTGGCACTTCCCTGGATGGTGTATCGCCTAGGGATAAGCCATCTGCTTATTCATTCGTCTTTCCATAATCACCCGAATTTTATGTGGCTCGCGGTTCTAATAATCAGGGAGCTATTGCCATCGGTTAAGTTGATCTCCGACGTGCGCGATCCGAAACTACCTGAATCACGTTTTGGTGAAATAAAGTTATATCATTGGGTGATATGTTGTTCAGAAAACGTACATCAGCGCTTGGCAAAGAACGCATCGTTAACTAATAAGCTGGTGACGATCCCTATCGTTATTGATATTGATAAGCCATCGCATACAGAAATAGCTGAATGTAAAAAACGGTATGGGCTTGAGTTAACCCCATACCTATTTAATGGTAGTGGTATCAGTTGGGAAAAGGGTATCGCAAAGGCGCTTGACGTTATCAATCAAATAAGAAATGTGCAACAGGATCTTTGTTTAGTGGTTGCAGGGAGAAAGCGAGATTGGTCTAAATGCCATGATGATGCCGTCAAATCAGGGGCATTATGCTACGTAGGGATAATTCCCCATCGTGATGTATTTATACTGTCAGCGGGCGCAGAGATTGATGTTAATTTTTCACATGTGGACAGTATGCCTCGTGCCACGCTTGAGGCTTTAGCGGCGGGAGCGAAAGTGCTACTCCCCAAAGGTATACCTGAATTTGATAGAAGCTGCTCTGAATATGTGGTTGCTTCGGATTGTTCGCAAGAAATTGCTAAACAGGTGCAGCTTATTATCAGTCGAAATGAGTTTCCCAATTACGATATGCAACCCCATGCGCCGGCTAGTGTTTATCGGCAATACAGTCGGCTATTCCATCGAGATGAAGTGAATGATGTGAGTGTGTGAATTACCACTGCCCTCAATCCCAGATCGCGCAGCCCCTCCCGCCGGGTTGATTGTGCGTAGGTCATGCACAGGAGGCTCCATGCCGTGAACTCGCTGACACCGCGATTTGCCGCGAAGCGATCGACCAGATGTTCGAAGTGACCGAAGGGGATGAACCCCAACAACTGCGCGAACACGGTTCTACCACGATTCATTTGACTGCCTCGCCTGCCGGGAAAAACTGCAACGATACAGCCCGAAAATTGATAGCCCAAAAATGGACGGTAATTTCAAATCGCCGGAATTCAGAATCATGTCGAATCCATTATCAATATTGACTTGTAGCAAGGTGACCTGCGAATCTATCGGACAGAAGTGACTTGGACTAATGAAATGACTTTCTTTTCTTTGCTTATGCTACGGTTGCGAAAGCTACTGATTATCTTATTGCAACCGATGTTGCGCACCGCATTCTTTCGCCATCGGGTGTTGGCGGGCGTCGAGCACAAGGCGGTGCTATCTCGTCCGTTGGCGACAGTGGTCGATATTGGCGCCAATCGCGGGCAGTTTGCTTTGGCGGCTAGAGCTATTTCAAATGCCAAAGTAATTTCGTTTGAACCATTGCCAGAAGTGGCGGCAATTTTTCAGGCAGTGTTTTCTGATGATGATGCGGTGAAATTGCATGTGGCGGCAATCGGCGAAAAATCAGAAAAGAAGCTGATCCATCTGTCCGCGCGGGATGACTCTTCCTCTTTGCTTGAAATCGGGCAGGCGCAATCTGATTATTATCCAGGTACGCAAGAAGTCGGCACACTTGAGGTTGATGTTGGTCCGCTAGTTCAATATTTGAGCAAAGAAGAAATTGCGCGTCCGGCCATGCTTAAAATGGATGTGCAGGGTTACGAGATGCAGGCCCTTGCCGGGTGCAAGAGCCTGATCGGCAACTTTGACTGCGTCTATTGCGAGTGTTCTTTTGTGGAGTTGTATAAAGGACAGAAGCTGGCGGGCGATGTGATCGCCTATCTTGGTGCGCTGGGGTTTGGCTTGTCCGGGATGTACAACCCGTCATATGACCGTGGCGGAAATTGTATTCAGGCGGATTTGCTGTTTGAAAAGATGTGAGATGCTTTGCCCGGCAGCCAGAAATTAAAGCGACAGAATGGAGGGTGATATGCGGGAGCCCGATTTATCGGGCGATTATGAAGATTGCCATCGCCCGTAAATCGGGCTTCCACAATGCCGCAAATTCGATACTCCTGGCTATGGTTGGGTTTTGGAAACTTCATTTGGACGAAGTAAAACAAGTATTTACTTCTTTCTTTGAGTATGTTTGAATTTACTCATCTTATTGAGTAAATTGTAAATGGTTTTTCAGCGCTCCCAATTTCAAAAGTTATTCAATCGCTTGGCTGAACCGCGCCGTTTTATTCAGGTGGTGGCCGGGCCGCGCCAGGTGGGGAAAACCACGCTGGTGCAACAAGTGTGCGAGGTATCGGGGCTGGCTGTTCAATTTGCGAGTGCAGACGAGCCGACACTGCGCGGGCACGAGTGGATCGTTCAGCAGTGGGAGATCGCGCGGCTGTTGGATGAGTCCCAAGGGGCTGTGCTGGTGTTGGATGAGGTGCAGAAGATTCCGGGGTGGTCCGAGTCAGTGAAGCGTTTGTGGGATGAGGATACCCGTCGCAAAATTCGGCTGAAGGTGGTGTTGCTGGGGTCTGCTCCTTGGCTGATCCGGCGTGGCCTTTCGGAGAGTTTGGCCGGGCGGTTTGAGGTGTTGCATCTGCCGCATTGGTCGGCACAGGAGATGAATGCGGCTTTCGGGTGGACGGTGCCGCAAAGTATCTTTTATGGCGGTTATCCCGGTGCGGCAGGGTTGATTGGGGAGCATGACCGGTGGGTGCGGTATGTGCGGGATTCGCTGATCGAGACGACGCTGTCGCGAGATGTGTTGTTATTGTCGCGGGTGGATAAGCCTGCTTTGTTGCGGCGGATGTTCGAGTTGGGTTGTCGCTATTCGGGACAGATACTTTCTTATACCAAAATGATCGGGCAGTTGCAGGATGCCGGTAACACGACCACGCTGGCGCACTATCTGGAGTTGCTTGGTGCTGCGGGCATGCTGACGGGCATCCCCAAGTTCGCGGGTGAGGTGGTGCGTAGCCGGAGCTCTAGCCCCAAGTTGCAGGTGCTGGATACGGCTTTGTTTTCAGCAATGGCGGGTTATCGCTTTGAGGAGGCACGGGCAGACAGGGAGCATTGGGGGCGGTTGACCGAGTCTGCTGTCGGGGCACACTTGGCCAATGCAGCGGCAGCAGGATCGTGCGAACTTTTCTATTGGCGCGAGCGCAATCGTGAGGTGGATTTTGTGGTGCGCGCGGGCCGCAAGTTGATCGCCATCGAAGTGAAAAGCGGTCGCGCGCAAGCGGTGCTACCCGGTTTGCAGACGTTTAACCAGACGTTCAAGCCCGATCAGTTGTTGCTGGTCGGCGGCGACGGGATCGCGGTCGATGATTTTTTGTTGATGCCGGTCGAGCATTGGTTTGGCGTGAGTCTGGGTTGAACAGACGCTATGCGCATCCTGATCCACGGTATCAATTTTTCCTCCGAGCTGACCGGCATCGGCAACTATTCCGGCGAGATGGCCGAGCGGCAGGACTGAAGGGTAAAGGGCGCGATCAACTTTAAGGAACCTCTTGTATCTTGAAAAAACGGTAGTAAGCGGATAGTTTTATGCTGTGCGGTGTGAGTTAGGCGAAGCCGTGCAGCCTGTGCGCCTCTGGGGTTTGCAAGCCCGTTTTTTAGCTGATGGCGCACAGCTTTCGCCGTTTCAAAAGATGTGAGATGCTTTGCCCGGCAGCCAGAAATTAAAGCGACAGAATGGAGGGTGATATGCGGGAGCCCGATTTATCGGGCGATTATGAAGATTGCCATCGCCCGTAAATCGGGCTTCCACAAAGCCGCAAATTCGATACTCCTGGCTATGGTTGGGTTTTGGAAACTTCATTTGGACGAAGTAAAACATTTCATTTGGCCGATATCTTGAGTTACACTTGGCCGCAATGAACAGTCCAGTTTTTCACCCCCGTTTTGTGCTTCCTCTCCTGAACGAGGCGTTACAGGATACGCCTGTGGTGCTGATCCACGGACCACGCCAATGCGGCAAGACCACGCTCGCCCGCGCGGTGGGTGATGCGGCTGGCTATGCCTATATCAGTTTCGATGATGAGGTATTGCGCGCATCGGTTCTGGCCGATCCGGTGGGGTTTGTGGCAGATTTGCCGGACAAGGTGGTGCTGGATGAGGTACAGCGAGTTCCTGAATTGTTTACTGCGCTAAAGGTTGCGGTAGATCGTGACCGGCGACCGGGAAGGTTTATTCTGACCGGTTCGGCAAACGTGCTATTGGTGCCACGCTTGGCAGACTCGCTGGCCGGGCGCATGGAAATTTTGCGACTGCATCCGCTCGCGCAGTCTGAACTGGCAGCCAAGCAACCGGACTTTCTGGATGCGTTGTTTGGGGAGGGTTTAACCCAAAGGGGGCAAGAACCCCTGCGGGGCAAGACGAAGCAACAGGCAAGGTTGGGCAAGGAGCTTGCCGAGCGGATTGCCGCCGGCGGCTATCCCGCCGCGCTTGCCCGACCATCGTCACGCAGGCGCGTCACCTGGTATCGTGATTACATCGAAACGCTGGTGCAGCGCGATGTGCGAGATATGGCACGCATCAGTTCGCTGGACGTGTTGCCGCGTTTGCTTGCCTTGGCGGCCGGGCAGACGGCGAGGTTGCTCAATGTGGCCGATCTGGCATCGCCTTTTCAGTTAAGCCGCCCGACGATTCGCGATTATGTGACGTTACTGGCGCGCGTATTTTTATTGGAAGAATTGCCGCCCTGGCATAACAATCGGTTGAGCCGGCTTGTCAAAACTCCAAAACTCCATTTGGGTGATACGGGGCTTGCGTGCGCTTTGCTTGGAGTAGATGCCGCTGCGTTATGGGCGAATCGCGCCCTGCTGGGGCAGCTATTGGAAACTTTCATTTTGCAGGAGTTGCGTCGCCAGGCAAGTTGGCGGGTTGACCCGATCGCTTTCTGTCATTTCCGGGATAAGGACGGCGTTGAAGTGGACATCGTAATGGAGGGCAGCGGGCAGCGTGTGGCCGGAATTGAGGTGAAAGCCGCCGCTACGGTAACGTCAAATGATTTTCGCGGTTTGCGGAAATTGCAGGAAAGCGCAAGGGTGCGCTTTGCCGGAGGGGTTGTTTTATACGATGGCGAAACGACGGTTCCTTTTGGAGATGGGTTGTTTGCGGTGCCGATACGAAGTTTATGGAATGGTGTCTGATGAAATTATTGACGCTATGCGCATTCTGATTTACGGCATAAATTTTTCCCCCGAGCTCACCGGCATCGGCAAATACTCCGGCGAAATGGCGGAGTGGCTTGCCGCGCAGGGGCATGAGGTGCGAGTGGTGACGGCGCCGCCTTACTATCCGCAGTGGAGGGTGGCGGAGGGGTTCTCAAATTGGTGGGGTAAGGAATGTGGGTCGGACTTCAGTCTGACAACAAGTGGGCGTCGGACTGAAGTCCGACCTACAAAGCATGTGGTAACGGTTTACCGCTGCCCTTTATGGGTTCCGGCGCGGCCTTCGGGATTGAAGCGGCTGCTGCATCTGGCTAGCTTTGCGCTTAGCAGTTTCCCAGTCATGCTGCGCCAGGTGTTCTGGCGTCCGGAGGTGATTCTGACCATTGAGCCGCCCTTGTTTTGCGCGCCGGCATCCTGGTTGTGCGCGAGGCTGTCCGGTGCCAGGGCTTGGCTGCATGTGCAGGATTTTGAGGTGGATGCCGCGTTCGAGCTGGGCATCCTGCGCGCGCGCTGGTTGCGCCACCTTGTTGGCGGTCTGGAAGGCTGGCTGATGCGCCGCTTCGATAGGGTCTCGACGATTTCGCCCAACATGATTCGTCGCCTGCTGCGGAAGGGTGTGCTTCCGGAAAATGCGGTACTGTTCACCAACTGGGTAGATGTGGATGCCATATTTCCGTTGCGCGGCCCGAGTGCGATGCGCCAACAGTTGGGAATTCCTGTGGGCACTGTCGTTGCGCTGTATGCGGGGAACATGGGGGAAAAGCAGGGGTTGGAAATCGTGCTGGAAGCGGCGGCCGGATTGGTTGACAAGGCAGGTATCCAGTTCGTGCTGTGCGGGGACGGCGCGGCGCGTCAGCGTTTGCAGCAGAAATATGCGGGCCTTGCCAATGTGCGCTGGCTGCCGCTGCAGCCCGTGGCGCAGTTGAATGATTTGCTCAATCTGGCGGATATTCATTTGCTGCCGCAACGGGCCGGTGCGGAGGATCTGGTGATGCCTTCAAAATTGACGGGTATGCTGGCCAGCGGTCGCCCCGTCGTTGCGACCGCGAACAAGGACACGCAGATTGCCGCGGTGCTGGCGGATTGCGGTGTGGTGGTGGAGCCGGATAATACGATGGAATTTGCAGGGGCTGTCCTGCGCCTGGCCGCAGATGCCGGGGAGCGCAGAATCATGGGAATGCACGCGCGCGACTATGCGCTTGCGCATTGGGCAAGGGAGGGCGTGATGCAAGCGTTTGACAGGCAGTTAAAGGAGCTGTGAATGCCTTATCGCAAGGGAATGCTGCGCCCACACGCGGGTGAATTGAGCATCTTTCACCGGATGCTGGATGCGTCGATCATTCTTGCGGCTCTGTGGGCAAGCGCGCAGAGCTACGGTGTTGCCCTCGGGGTGCACTACGCGTTGGCCGGTGTGCTG
>Ga0210044_10009720_pt1 | contig 11639 bp, 8 predicted proteins | sample CryGey13umfilter_2_FD_183959 | JGI IMG/M metagenome (GOLD analysis project Ga0210044, IMG submission 183959) | Groundwater microbial communities from aquifer in Utah, USA - Crystal Geyser 4/9/14 3 um filter (SPAdes) (version 2) | ecosystem: Environmental > Aquatic > Deep subsurface > Groundwater...
TGCGTATGGATTAGAAGCTATTAAGGGCACGGGCAAAGCTGCGATAGATGGCATTGAAGATGCCCGTAAACTTGGTGGACCATTCCGCGATCTGTTTGATTTTTGCCATCGCGTGGATAAGCGCGTTGTGAACCGTCGTGCCACTGAAGCGTTGATCCGCAGTGGCGCGTTCGATACGATTTCGGATCATCGCCATCAATTGCTGGCTTCACTTGAGGTCGCGCTGAGTAGTGCGGAGCAGCAAGCACGGTCAGTCAATCAAAATAGCCTATTCGAGGACGATGCAAGTGCGGCGATGCCGGTGCAAATGAAAAACGTCCCGCGCTGGACGCTGCGCGAGCAATTGCAACACGAAAAAACCAGCTTGGGCTTTTATCTCAGCGGCCATCCCTATCAAGAATATGCCAGCGAACTGGAAAATTTCGTCAAGACGCGCCTGGCCGATATCACTCCGCAAGCACTGCCGCAAAACGGCAACAATAAGCGCGGGGGAATGCCGGTAGTATTGGCTGGCATAGTGTCGGCCGTGCGAATACAGCAAACGCGACGCGGGCGCATGGCGATTGTCACACTGGACGACGGTAGTGCACAGTTGGAAATGATGGTATTCAACGAAGTATTCGAGGCCAATCGCCCGTGGATCCGTGAAGATGAATTGCTGGTGGTGCGCGGCAAAGCCAGTCTCGACGAGTATTCCGGCAATATGCGCGTCAATGGAGAGGAGTTATTTGATTTCGCCTCAGCGCGCTCCACGTTCGCTAAGCGCCTGGAACTTAGTGTTTCGTCTGACGCACACATTAGCGTGACGCAGTTAAAAAAAGTGCTCGAGCCTTATCGAGAGGGCAAATGCATGGCTGTAATCTGCTACCGCAATACCAGCGGGAGCGCACACTTAAAGCTGGGCGAGTCTTGGTGCGTCACGCTACACGATGATCTAATGAACGGATTAAAGAAACTGCTGGGCGAACAGAATATTCATATTGCTTATAAATAAGCAATATGACACCTCTAAAATCCTGCTTGATGCATCATAAAATATGGCTGTACATGGGCACCGCACAGGATGGATATTGGGGGCGAGAAGATTCGGCCAGCTTCTTAGAGCGTACTACTTAACTCTCATGCCAGGTTGTGCGCCATCGTCCGGACTGAGGATGAATAAACCAGGCTCATCGCCTGAAGCCGCCAGCACCATACCTTCCGATAAACCGAATTTCATCTTGCGTGGCGCAAGATTAGCAACCATCACTGTCATGCGGCCTTTTAATTTTTCTGGGTCATAAGCCGATTTGATACCCGCGAACACAGTGCGCGGTTGTGCTTCGCCAATATCCAGGGTCAATTTCAGCAACTTCTCCGCACCTTCTATATGCTCGGCGTTGACAATTCTAGCCACGCGCAAGTCAACCTTACTGAAGTCGTCAATGCTGATGGTATCGCTAATAGGCGCGATGGCATGTTGCTGCGCTTCGGCATGGCGTGCCGGAGAGTGAGTGTCTGCTGCAGGCTCCATAGTTTGTTTGTTGGCTTCAATCATGGTTTCAATAAGTTTAGGGTCAATACGGGTCATAAGGTGTTGGTAGGGATTAATTTTTGTGGTCAATGTGGTTGCATCATTCCAGATGAATTTTCCAGGCAGTCCAAAAAAATATTTAGCGACACGTTCTGAAAGAACGGGGAGTATCGGTGCCAGTAAAACTGAAATTACCTTGAATTCGTGCAAGATCAAAGAGCAACACTGCTGCAATTCATTTCGCTTGCTTGGATCTTTAGCAAGAAGCCATGGCTTGACGTCGTTGAACGCTTCGTTCAACTGATCAGCACGTTCCATAATGCGCCGGATTACTTGGGAGTATTCCCGTGCTTCATAAAGCTTGGCAACCTCATCACAGAGGTTTACATCGAAAGTTTTAAACTCTGTAAGATCATCGAATCCTGTGTATCTTACTTCGCCGTTAAAATGTTCAGTAATAAATCCAGCGGCGCGGCTCGCAATGTTGACGTACTTGCCGATTAGATCACTGTTTACTTTTGCTACGAAATCATCAAGATTCAGGTCCAGGTCTTGCATTGTGCCATTGATCTTTGCAGCGTAGTAATAGCGCAGGTATTCCGGGTTGAGCCCCTGCTTAAGGTAGCTTTCGGCGGTGATGAAGGTGCCACGCGACTTGCTCATTTTCTCACCGTTAACTGTGAGAAAGCCATGCGCGAACAGTTTGGTCGGGGTGCGGAAACCGGCGTGTTGCAGCATCGCTGGCCAGAACAAGGCGTGGAAGTAAAGGATGTCCTTTCCGATGAAATGATACAGTTCGGTATTGGAGCCTGGCTTCCAATAGTCGTCGAAGGCTATGCCATCGGTATCGCACAGCTTTTTGAAGCTGCCCATATAGCCCACTGGTGCATCCAGCCACACATAAAAATACTTACCCGGTGCATCGGGTATTTCGAAGCCGAAATAGGGCGCGTCGCGCGAAATGTCCCAGTCGTTGAGTTTGTTCTCGCCTACGGCGCCCAGCCATTCCTGCATTTTGTTGGCGGCTTCGGCTTGCAGCGTTCCACTACGTGTCCACTCGCGCAGGAACTGTTGGCAGGTGTCAGCGGAGAGCTTGAAGAAGTAATGGTCGGAGTTACGCCGCTCGGGTTCTGCACCGGACACGGCGGAGTAAGGGTTGATTAGTTCGGTGGGTGAATAAGTGGTGCCGCACGCTTCGCAGTTGTCGCCGTATTGATCCTTGGCGTGACACTTCGGGCATTCGCCCTTGATGAAACGATCCGGCAGGAACATGTTCTTGACGGGGTCATAAAACTGCTCGACTGAGCGTACCTCAATCAAGCCGGCAGCTTTGAGATTGCGATAAATCGTCTGTGAGTATTCCTTAGTCTCGGCATTGTTGGTGCTGCCGTAGTGATCGAACTCGACATGGAATCCGTCGAAGTCTGCCTTGTGTTCATGCCACACGCGATCTATCAATTGTTCCGGGGTGATACCTTCCTTTTCGGCGCGCAGCATTATAGGCGTGCCGTGAGTATCGTCAGCACAGACGTAATAACAGGTGTTGCCCTGCATTTTTTGGAAGCGCACCCATATGTCGGTTTGAATATATTCGACCAAATGACCCAAGTGAATACTACCGTTGGCATAAGGCAATGCGGACGTAACCAATATCTTGCGCGGCATAAATAGAAAACCCCTTGTAAAGAACCGTAATTGTAACAAAATCGGACTATAGGCGTGATGGGGAATCACGGGTAGAATGCTTGCCCCCTATCGTTTTAATCGCAGGAGCAGTACATGAGTTTTACCGACGCAGACATACAGGCCGCACTGACAAAGTTGATTGACCCCAATACAAAAAAAGATTTTGTAGCAGGGAAGTCGGTAAAAAACATAAAGATCAGCGGTGATAATTTATCGCTCGACGTCCAGCTTGGCTACCCTGCAAAAAGCGTGTGGGACGAGATACGTGAGATGGTGGAAAATCACCTGCGCAGTGCTTTACCAGATATCAATACCCTATCCGTGAATGTGAGCAGCAAGGTAGTACCCCATGCTGCGCAGCGCGGCGTAAAGCTGGTTGATGGCGTAAAGAATATTATTGCGGTGGCCAGCGGCAAAGGCGGAGTGGGTAAATCCACTACGGCGGTGAATCTGGCACTGGCACTGGCCGCAGAAGGAGCCCGCGTCGGGATTCTGGATGCGGATATTTACGGCCCTTCCCTACCCACCATGATGGGCATCAAAGGCGAACCCGTATCGCGTGATGGCAAGTCGGTCGAGCCCATGCAGGGTCATGGGCTGCAGGTCATGTCCATCGGCTTCATGATTAAAGGCGAGGATGTGCCGATGGTCTGGCGCGGGCCGATGGTCACTCAGGCACTGGATCAGTTATTAAATCAGACGCGCTGGAATGAGCTGGACTATCTGGTGGTGGACATGCCGCCCGGTACTGGCGATATCCAGTTGACGCTATCGCAAAAAGTTCCGGTGACCGGGTCGATTATTGTGACCACTCCACAGGACATCGCGCTGATGGATGCGCGCAAGGGTCTCAAAATGTTCGAGAAGGTGAGCATAAAAATATTGGGTATCGTGGAAAACATGAGTACGCACATCTGCTCGAAATGTGGACACGAGGAACATATCTTCGGGAGCGGTGGAGCTGAAAAGATGTGTAACGACTACAATGTAGAGTTTCTCGGTTCATTGCCTTTGGACATACGCATCCGCGAGCAGACCGACTCCGGCAAACCCACCGTAGTGGCCGACCCCGATGGTGCAATTGCCAAGGAGTACAAACTGATTGCGCGGCGTCTGGCGGTGAAAATTGCTGAAATGGCGCAAGACTATAGTGCGGCATTCCCTAAAATTGTGATGCAAAAAACTTAAGGGATGTGGAAAGTGCCATGAAACATTTTACGTTCATACTGTCCCCTCGAACATAACTTCTATATCGAACTAAATATGAGCATTAAATCAGACAAGTGGATACGTCGCATGGCCAAAGAGCACGGCATGATCGAGCCGTTCGAACCCGGGCAGGTGAAAGAAAGGGATGGCCATCGCATCGTGTCATATGGCACGTCAAGTTACGGCTATGACATCCGTTGCTCAGACGAATTCAAACTGTTCACCAACATCAATAGCACTATCGTCGATCCGAAGAATTTTGATGCCAACTCTTTCGTCGAGCTTAAGAGCGACTATTGCATCATCCCGCCTAACTCTTTCGCGCTGGCACGCACCGTGGAACATTTCCGCATCCCCCGCAATGTACTGACCATTTGTCTGGGTAAGTCTACCTACGCACGGTGCGGCATAATCGTTAATGTCACACCGCTGGAGCCGGAATGGGAGGGTTATGTGACGTTGGAGTTTTCCAATACCACACCGCTACCGGCGAAGATTTATGCCAATGAGGGCGTGGCACAGGTAATCTTCTTCGAATCCGATGAAGTATGCGAAGTCTCATATAAGGATAGGGGCGGCAAGTATCAGGGGCAGGCTGGGGTTACACTGCCCAAAATATAAATTATGATAAGGTGGAGCATAAACAGCCCAACACTCGCCTTAGCAGCGTAAATAAAATGGTCAATCAGATGCGTGGCTCCATTCCATCCATTCATTGAATTCTACAGAATCATACTTATAGGCATAAATTTAATGGCACCCAGCCCGCAAACTATCTGGCGCAGCCCCACAGGCGAAGTGGTCGCCTGCGTGGAAAAAAACAAGGTGCTGAGCGAGAACATGGAAGAAATCCGCCAAATCTGCCAGGATGCGCTGGAAGATGCAGTACTAATGGGTTGTGACGAGCAGCAGTTTCGCGCGGTACTGACTGAGCTGGTCAACGACCTTAAAAACCCCTACCCCCCGCGCGATTAGCCACACCAGAATAGCATTAAATTTTTTGATAAATTCCAGTTTAATCATCTCCTTCAATGCTGCGGCCAATTTTCCTGTGCACGTTGCCGGGTAGCATTATTTTTAATGTTATTTAACACTAACCACATTATCTAAATCTGCGACAATCGGTACCAACTCGCTGTCCGGCAATTATTCCCCACCAAGGAGCACTGAATGAAATTTGATTTTCCCATCATCATCATCGACGAGGATTTCCGCTCGGAAAACTCCAGTGGCCTGAGCGTGCGCGCTTTGGCCGAAGCCATTCAGAAAGAAGGCATGGCGGTGCTGGGTATAACAAGTTATGGGGATTTGACTTCATTCGCGCAGCAGCAAAGCCGAGCTTCAGCTTTTTTGCTATCGATTGACGATGAAGAGTTTGGCGGCGGCAGTAAAGAGGAGACTGCAATCGCACTGAAAAGCATACGAGCTTTCGTGGAAGAGATCCGCTTTAAAAATGCCGATATCCCCATCTATCTATACGGCGAAACGCGTACTTCACGCCATATTCCAAATGACATCCTGCGCGAATTGCATGGATTCATTCATATGCATGAAGACACGCCGGAGTTCGTGGCACGGCACATCATCCGCGAAGCTCGATTATATCTGGACTCGCTCGCGCCACCGTTTTTCCGCGCACTGGTTAATTACGCACAAGATGGCTCCTATTCCTGGCATTGCCCCGGCCATTCGGGCGGCGTGGCTTTCCTGAAATCGCCAGTAGGTCGAATGTTTCACCAATTCTTTGGCGAAAACATGTTGCGTGCGGACGTGTGCAACTCTGTAGACGAGCTAGGTCAGTTGCTCGACCACACCGGACCGGTAGCGGCCAGCGAACGAAATGCAGCGCGGATTTTCAGTTGCGATCATTTATTCTTTGTGACTAACGGCACCTCCACATCCAATAAAATCGTATGGCACTCCACCGTCGCACCAGATGACATCGTAGTAGTGGATCGCAACTGTCACAAATCCATCTTGCATTCCATCGTCATGACTGGCGCAATCCCAGTGTTCTTGATGCCGACACGTAACCATTTCGGCATCATCGGCCCGATTTCACTGGACGAATTTAAAATGGAGACTATCCAGCGCAAGATCAATGCACATCCGTTCATCAAGGATAAAAAGCAAAAGCCGCGTATTCTGACTATCACTCAGAGTACATATGATGGCGTGTTATATAACGTGGAAACCCTCAAACAGATGCTGGATGGACAAATTGACACCCTGCTTTTTGACGAGGCATGGTTACCGCATGCTGCCTTTCATGATTTCTACAAGGACATGCACGCCATAGGCCAGAGCCGTAAGCCGTGCAAGGAATCCATGGTATTTTCCACACAATCGACACATAAAATGTTGGCCGGATTGAGTCAAGCCTCACAGATTTTGGTGCAGGACAGTGAAATGCGCAAACTGGACAGCGATTGCTTCAATGAAGCCTATATGATGCATACCTCTACCAGCCCACAGTACGCGATTATTGCATCATGCGATGTAGCTGCCGCCATGATGGAACCTCCCGGTGGCACCGCTTTAGTAGAAGAATCCATTGCCGAAGCGCTTGATTTTCGTCGTGCCATGCGCAAAATAGATGAGGAGTGGGGGGCAGATTGGTGGTTCAAAGTTTGGGGACCGGACTATCTCTCTGATGAAGGTATGGCCGCACGCGAGGACTGGATGCTGGGTGCAGATGATCGCTGGCATGGCTTCGGCAACCTGGCGCCGGGCTTTAATATGCTCGACCCGATCAAGGCAACCATTATCACCCCTGGGCTGGATGTCGGGGGTGACTTCTCCGACTCTGGTATTCCGGCGGCTATCGTCACCAAATACTTGGCAGAAAATGGGGTTGTGGTTGAAAAAACCGGCCTCTACTCATTTTTCATTATGTTCACCATTGGCATCACCAAGGGACGCTGGAATACCATGGTTACCGAGTTGCAACAATTCAAGGATGACTATGACAAAAATCAGCCACTTTGGCGCGTGCTGCCCGAATTTGTCACCAAATACGCACGCTATGAGAAAATCGGCCTCCGTGACTTGTGCGACAATATTCACGGCATTTACAAGATCAATGATGTAGCGCGGTTAACCACCGAAATGTACCTTTCCAACATGGAGCCCGCCATGAAACCGTCCGAGGCCTTCGCTAAAATGGCGCACGGCAAGATTGACCGCGTGTCAATTGACGAACTGGAAGGACGCGTTACCAGCGTGCTGTTGACACCTTATCCACCTGGTATTCCACTACTTATCCCTGGTGAGCGCTTCAACAAAACCATCGTGGACTACCTCAAATTTGCGCGAGCCTTTAATCAGAAGTTCCCAGGGTTTGAGAGTGATATTCATGGCTTGGTGGCCAACGAGGATAGTGACGGGCCGCGCTATTATGTGGATTGCGTAAGACAAGAGTAGGTACGTTTCGAATCTTAATCCGCCTAAACAATGCAGGACTATAACTAGATTACTGCTTCGTAAACTCCATTTTATAACTGGCTGCTAGGCCGTACATTCAAGGCAGTGTTTTTTGACTTGCCCAGTGCGCACTAAGCATACGATCGCACCTATTTTCCGGCAAGTGCAGCATGAATGAACAATCCTGTCGATGAATAGTTATCCCCCGGTCGCGCGTGACATATCCAACAATCAAATCCAGCGGCACGGGCTTACAACATTTCGCTATCCTGGTCTGCAAATTACCTACGCCTTCTACCATGATGCCTGTTGGGAATGAGCGTGCAGTATTCACCTTAGTGGCAATTGGTTTACTTATTGCTCCTGTCCTGGCTGGTATCTCGTTTTGAATTGCAAGAACAAGATTCCGTTGTGTGACATCGCCTCGCCCGATTGCGGCCAACATGTTTTCCAACTTGTGAAAATGCAACTTTTGCGCGATTTTTTCCTGATTTAAAGAGGTGACACCCAGCCGATTTAGTTCGCGATCCAACTGCGTCCTGCCTTGAGAAACATGCTCATCAAAACTCTGGTACTTGAACCAGTGCCGCACCCTGGCTCGGGCTCGCCGACTTTGCAAATATCCATGAGCAGGATTTAGCCAGTCACGGCTCGGTGAGCACTGTTTAGCAGCCAAGATCTCCACTCGTTGCCCGTGTTGCAACTTATAATTGAGGGGCACTATACTGCCATCCACCTTGGCACCGCGCGTACAATGTCCCAAATCTGTATGTAAAGCATAGGCAAAATCCACCGGGGTCCCACCCTTGGGCAAATTGATTACCTTCCCCTCAGGCGTGAGCACATAAACTTGGTCATGAAATAATTCATTCCTGAATTGCGCCAGCATGTCACCACTGTCAGTTACGTCTTCTTTCCATGCCAGTATCTGGCGCAGCAAAATGATCTGCTCATCGAATCTGGCATCCGATTTTACGCCCTCTTTATATCGCCAGTGCGCAGCGAATCCTAATTCCGAATGCTGATGCATATCAAAAGTGCGTATCTGCACCTCCAGTGCTAAGTTGCGCGGACCGACCACAGCCGTATGCAATGAGCGATAGTCGTTGCTTTTTGGATGCGCAATGTAGTCATCAAATTCGCCGGAAATAGGCTGCCACAAGTTATGCACCAGTCCGAGTGCTGCATAACAATCCTTAACGTTATTTACCAGAATGCGTACTGCGCGCACATCGTAGAGATCGTTGAAATCTATTTGCTTTCGCTTCATCTTGTTGATAATGCTAAAGATATGCTTTGCTCGCCCCGCCACCTCCGCCTTAATGTCTGCCTGACCCAGCTCCTGTCTCAATTTAGTCAGCACATCCGCGATATATTGTTCGCGATCTACCCGGCGCTCATCCAGCAGCATAGCCACTTTTTTGTATATATCCGGTTCCAGATAGCGTAGAGCAAGATCTTCCAGCTCCCATTTTATTTGCCATACGCCGAGACGGTTTGCCAGCGGTGCAAAAATACCCTGTGTTTCCAGCGCAACCCGTTTTTGCTGATCTTCACTAGCACCGGACAAGCAACGCATAGTCTGGGTTCGCTCAGCCAGCTTGATCAGTACTACACGGATGTCCTCTACCATGGACAAAACCATTTTTCTCAAACTTTCTATCTGCTGACTTCCATCTCCTTTATTCTTTTCTTTTTTATGCAGATCTTGCATTTCGCTGAATTCCCGGATTTTCTCAATACGCGAAATACCGTCAACCAAATGACTTACATTAACGCTAAAACGTGTTTCCAATACTTCAGCCCAGCTGTCCAGATACTTGGGCACCGCATGCATTATGGCTGCAGCTACAGTTTCAAAATCCATATTCAAACCAACCAGAATAGATGCTGCACCAAGCGCGTGTTGAAACAGTGGTGCACCCGTCAATTCGACTTGTCCGGCATAAAGTGGCGCAGCTAATTCGCAGGCGTGGCGGATAACTTCAACTTCTGCAGAAACAAATTTTGTTGATAAGGAATGGAGCCAGGAATCGACATCTCTGGACGAGGAAAAAAGTTTTTGTTGAACTGAAACCATAGAATATTATCGCATCAATGTAGCCATTCAGGATTTTTTAGACATTTCAGCTCTATTCAACCTACTTATGCCATAGCGGGCACACAAGCTTCATTGACGACCGTCACTATCAACTTAACGGTAAGTGTCTCAACATCAAAAAACCGGGACATGAGGGCACATGCATTGAAATAATGGGGTTGATGAATCGCATTATTCCAAAGCTCTGGCCGTCAGTCGTGCCTCCGGCAGCGAATGGTGAAGATTTTTTGAGATGCCCTATAGTTATCTTGAATATCAATCGAATAGACATACTTCGATTGATATTTTTAGGATAGATTCGAATAGTGGTAGACCGCCTGGAATAGCCATGGCGATATACATTTGCGAAACCCACAGCTAAAGGCCGGATTAAGTAAAGACGCACCTACGGTGCAGGGGATCAGGTCTAAACGCTTCTTCAACACGCTATCGGGGGTTTTCGTGGGATTCCAAGCTATACCCAATATGCTGTCTGTGTCATTACCTTTGCACTCACTTGCATTGCCAGCCTTATCGGCAGCGGCAATTCTACGCCACCCAATTGCACAGCAAGACCCCCATGCCGAGTTTCATCTGTAAGCATTTGCTGGACAACCGTACGACTTTTTATATCCTGTTCTGGCAGTTTACCCAAGTGACTTTGTAAGTGTGCAGCTACCTGACGTTCAGTTTCTGCCATAAATCCAAAATTCCATTTGTCACCCAGCAACCCAGCAAACGCGCCGATGGCCAAAGAATTCCCATACCAAATTGGATTGAGCAAGCTCAGATGGCCGCCTAACTCATGCACACGTCGCGACGTCCATGCCAGATGTTCAGTCTCTTCATTGGCTGTTTGCTGCAATTCTTCTTGCACCACAGGATCACGTGCCGTCAATGCTTGCCCTTGATATAACGCTTGAGCGCAAATTTCACCGCTATGATTGACGCGCATCAGCGCTGCTGAAAGTTTTTTTTCATTCTCGTCTAATGCTGCATCCGGCAAACCAGCATCAGGGAAAGGGCGGATGCTGTGCGCCTCATTAAATAGAGTACGCAAGCTTTTGTCGAAACTGATAATCAAGCTGTCTAAATTTATCACAGAGCGCTCCCCTTTAGCATTGGTATACCCATCCCGGCCCGGGAATAATGGCACCACTAAAAATTAATGAATGATATTAACACCAAAGCTACCTTTCAAATTTCTGCTTGTAAAGCAGATCTCCTTAAAATTAAAGGAAAGTTTTGTTTGTAATTTGTTGCAATAATACAACAAGCATCTTGCTTATCTCTTAAACTCTCTGTCAGAATATGGGCTGACTTCTCATCAGTGCTTTAAATTTGAGAGGTTTTCCCGGAAAACCAATTTAGTAAATCAAGGAGAACATTTTATGAACATGAATAAGAGTTTGATTGCTCTAGCAGTCGCGGGGGTATGTGCGACCTCAGCAGCAATGGCCGAAGTTAGCCTTTACGGTCAAGCTAACGTATCCTATGACGTCGTAAACAATGACGGGAACAGAGATAGCCAGGGTGTGGGAAGCAATGGATCCCGCTTAGGCTTTAAAGGTTCAGAAGATTTGGGTAGTGGTTTGTCCGCAATCTGGCAAATTGAAAACCAAATTGCAATTGGCGCAGGTCTAGGCGGCACAGAAAGCCCAGGTTCGGATACACGCGTTGCCTTCCGTGACACCTTTGCTGGCTTGAAAAGTGATATGGCAGGTACGG
>Ga0210044_10009721_pt1 | contig 11639 bp, 9 predicted proteins | sample CryGey13umfilter_2_FD_183959 | JGI IMG/M metagenome (GOLD analysis project Ga0210044, IMG submission 183959) | Groundwater microbial communities from aquifer in Utah, USA - Crystal Geyser 4/9/14 3 um filter (SPAdes) (version 2) | ecosystem: Environmental > Aquatic > Deep subsurface > Groundwater...
CCGGCGCGAGAGCGAGGCGCCACCCGGCACGACGAGTCCCTTGACGCGGCCGGTCGCGGCGGCCTGGCGAAGGAACTCGAGCGGGCAGGTTGCGGCGGCCGGGCCGAGTTCGACCAGCTCCATGCCGAAACGAAGGTCGGGCCGGTCGGAGCCGAAGCGTTCCATTGCGTCATCCCAGGTCAGGCGTGGAAACGGCTGCGGCGGAGTGATTCCTGCCAAGGGGAAGATCTCGCGGAAGAGGCCTTCAATGAGCGTGTACATGTCCTCTTCCACGACGAACGAGGCCTCGACGTCGATCTGGGTGAACTCGAGCTGGCGATCGGCACGCAGGTCCTCGTCGCGGAAGCAGCGAGCGATTTGGACGTAACGGCCGAGTCCGGCGACTTGCAGGAGTTGCTTGAAAAGCTGCGGGGACTGTGGCAGGGCGTAGAACTCGCCGTGGTGGAGCCGGGATGGAACCAGAAAGTCTCGCGCGCCCTCTGGCGTCGAGCGGGTCAGAATCGGCGTCTCGACGTCAATAAAGCCGGCGCGGTGAAAGTAGTCGCGGACCGCAAACGTGATGCGGTCGCGGAGCAGCAGCGTGGCCATCATCTCGGGCCGACGCAAATCGAGGGTGCGGTGCCTGAGACGCAGTTCCTCGGAGGCGTTGACGCGGTCCTCGACGACGAACGGCGGCGTCTCGGCATGGTTCAGGACCTCGAGGGCGTCGGCATGGACCTCGATCTCGCCGGTCGCCATGTCGGTGTTGACCATGTCCGCGGGGCGCGCCATCACCCGGCCGACCACCCGAATAACGTCCTCGGGCGACAGCGCGGCCGCCTCGGATTGGAGCGGTTCGACCGGGAACAGCACCTGGACCCAGCCGGCCCGGTCGCGCACGTCGATGAAGATGATGCCACCGAGATCGCGCCGCCGCCGCACCCAGCCCACCAACTCGACCCGACGGCCGATGTCCGCCACCTTCAAGTCACCGCAAAACGGCCGCTCCCACGCAGTCACGCACCCGGACATGCACCCTCCACGGCCCGTGGCCGTGCGGTGATTGTACCCGGGCGAATGTTCGCGGTCTGATCGCGCCGGGACGCTCAGCTCGTCACTGGTCGACGCGGCGATAGGAGGTGATGACACCGTTGGCGTCGACGGTGAACATGCGCATGGTCGTCAGGGTCTGGCGGCTGCCGCCGGTCCCGGGGTTGAAGTCCCCCTGCATGCTGTGGGTCCGCTCCCAGACGTAAAGCTTGCCGGGCGGGTTCGGGGTGACCTTTGTCGGTGGGCCGTAGGTGGCGATTGCCTCGTCGATGTTCTTGCCGGTCCAGTCGACTTCCTTCATCGACGCACACGAGACCATCAGCCAGCCGATGGCGATGGCAAGCATGACACACGTTCCGATGCGCAGACGCGCCATATTTCCTCCCGATGCAGTAACAGTGCGAGCGAAATCATGGCATGCGGCGCAACCAGACTCAACCCCAAGCCCGTAAGAATTCCGGCTGGGGCGAGGCTGCAGAACACCCAGTCCTCTGGCGCGTAAACACCGGGAGGCACGCGAGGAGGTGCGAGGATGCTGAAGTTCCTGATGTTCGTGCTACTGCTCGTGCTGTGTTGGCCAGTGGCGCTGCTCGCGCTGATCCTCTACCCGTTGATGTGGCTGGTGATGCTGCCCTTCCGTCTGCTCGGGATCGCCGTCGACGGCGTCTTCGAACTCATTAGGGCACTCTTCCTGTTCCCCGCCCGGGTGTTATGCGGGCCCGTGCGAGGCTGACGGCGAACAATCGACGCGCAGAGACGTCGCAGGTGTTGATCGACTGTGCCTTCTCTCGCAGCCCCGAGCGAGCTTCGAGCTAGCCTTGTGCGGTGTCGGCGCCTGCCGTCGGGGCCCCGGCTGCGCTGTGCCCCGAACGCCGTCCCCGGCGCCGCCGGTGTCTTGCCGAAGGACCAGAAGAGGTCACCGTTTCCCCGGCGGGTGGAGTTTCCACGCTCGGTTTGGCACGCCCGGCCGCAACTTCCCGCTCGCGCCGGCGCCGGTCGACGTACAGGCTCTCTTCGGCGAAATCGACCGGGATCTGTGCCCCGAGGAGCTTCTCGATCGCCGGCAGCGAGTAGACGAAGTTCTCGCACGCCAGTGAGATCGCTTTGCCTGCGGCGCCGGCCCGCGCGGTTCGACCGACGCGGTGAACGTAGTCCTCCGGATCCTGGGGCAGGTCGTAGTTGATGACGTGCGTGACGCCTTCGATGTGGAGACCGCGCGACGCGACATCGGTGGCGACCAAAATTGGCAGCGTGCCGTCCTTGAAGTCGGAAAGCACCTTGAGTCGGCGGCGTTGCAGCACGGAGCCGGTCAGTCCCGAGGCGCTGAAACCGCAGCGTTCAAGGCGTTCGACCAGCCGGCGCGCCTCCTCGCGGGTGTTGACGAAGACCATGGTGCGCGTTGTGCCTTCGCGATCGAGCAGGCCGAGGAAAAGCGAGAATTTCTCGCGCGCCCCGACGTGGTACAAAACCTGCTGGAGTCGGTCGGGAGTGATGTCCTCCGGATTGACGATAATCTCGGCCGGATTACGCATTTCCTGGGCGCCGAGCTGCAGCACGCGGGTCGACAGCGTGGCGGTGTAAAACATCGTCTGGCGGCGTCCCGGCGCCGGCAAACGCCGGGTGATGCGGCGGAGGTCGTCGATGAATCCGAGGTCGAACATCCGATCGGCTTCGTCGATGACGAACACCTCGACCTGCTTGAGCGAAGCGACGCCCTGTTCGAGGTAGTCGAGCAGCCGTCCCGGTGTTCCCACCAGGATGTCGACGCCGGCCCGCAGGTCGTCGCGCTGCTGGCGGTAGTCCATGCCGCCGAACACAGCTTCGGTGACGAGTCCGGTGTGGGCGCCGAGGCTGGCGGCGTCGGCGGCAATCTGCACCACCAGCTCGCGGGTCGGAGCGATGATCAGCGTGCGCGGCACGCGAGGTTCCGGCGCCGGCGTCTGGAGCAGCCGTGTGAAAATCGTGACCAGGTAGGCGGCGGTCTTGCCGGTCCCGGTCTGCGCCTGGGCGGCCACGTCGCGCCGGGCGAGGGCGAGCGGCAGGACCTCGGCCTGCACCAGCGTGCAGTGGTCGAAGCCGGCATCGGTCAAGCCCTGGCGGACTGTTTCGGGAAGGTCAAAGTCGGCGAAGCGGCGTTGGGAAAAGAGCGATCCTTCAGTATGCACGGCGGTAGTATAGACCCTTTGAGCGGTCTCCACGACCTGTCGGTCTGCCCCTGGGCTCCTGGCGCCGACCTGGGCGCCCGGATACACCGGCCGCCCTGAAGTCGGCGGCGCTAGACTGAGTAGGAACGACATGGCGAAGCAGATGAACCCCGGCGAACCCTCTCCCAACCTCGCGACGGTAGCGACGTTTCCCGTGCGCGTTGGCGCGGTGGACATCGGCTCCAATGCCCTTCGCTTTGCCGCTGCCGAATTCAGCGCGCCGCGCCACTGGGAGATTCTGGGCGCCGAACGCCTCGGCGTGCGGCTCGGCCACGACGTTTTCCTCACCGGTCGCCTGACGGACCGGGCGATGGACGCAGCGGTCGGGGCGTTAGTCGCGTTTTGCGCCCGCCTCGACGAACTGGATGTGGTTCATCGCCGGGTGGTAGCAACCAGCGCGGTGCGGGAAAGCGGCAACGGCGAGGCGTTTGTCGACCGGGTACACAATGAGGCCGGGCTCGAAGTCGAAGTGATCGGCGGCCCGGAAGAAGCACGCCTGGTGTACCTCGCGGTCGCAGGAGCGATGCCGCTCGGTCGCGAGTGCTGGCTGCTCGCCGATCTGGGCGGTGGCTCGGTCGAGGTTTCCCTGGTCGACGGTGCCGGAATCCGGTGGAGCGAATCGCACACCATGGGATCCGTTCGTTTGCTCGAGGAACTGGCCGGCTCGGGCGAGGAACCCGGCCGCTTCGCCCAGATGCTCGCCGAGTACGTGGCGACGCTGCGGATTCCCGAAGCGGCGCGATCGTCGCGCGTTGCGGGTCTGATCGCGACTGGCGGCAATATCGAATCGCTGGCGCGGTTGGCAGGGGTAGATCAAAGAGTCGGCACGGTGGCGACGCTGCCGCTCGTCACGATCCGCGCCCTAATCGGCACGCTGGCGCGGCTGTCGTTTCGCGAGCGCGTCAGCCAGCTCGGGCTGCGCGAGGACCGTGCCGACGTCATTCTGCCGGCCGCCATGGTCTATGAGCGGCTCGCGACCGAAACCGGCGTGAATGAAATCCTGATCCCGGGCGTAGGCCTGCGTGAAGGTGTGCTGTTCGATCTCGTCGATGACCTCACCATGCATGGCGACCACGCGGTACAGCAGCATCACGAGCTGATCCAGGCCGCTCTCGCGCTCGGGCGCAAGTACCAGTTCGACGAAGCCCACGGCGTCCAGGTCGCGGGCCTGGCCCGCTCGCTGTTTGAGCAGGTGCGGGAGGTGCTCCACCTCGATGCCGGCGACGCCCGCATCGTGGAAGTCGCCGGCCTGCTCCACGACATCGGCAGCTTCATCAGCTACAAGAGGCATCACAAGCACTCGCTCTATCTCCTCTCGCAGGCCGAACTACCGGGATTCGCGGTGCGGGACATCGCGGTCGTCGCCAACGTGGCCCGCTACCACCGGCGCGGCGAGCCGAGTCCGCAGCACGAACCTTTTGCGAGCTTGGCCGGCGGCGACCAGGAGCGGGTGCGGCGGCTGGCCGCCATCCTGAGGCTTGCCGACGCACTGGATCGCGAGCACCGCCAGCGCGTCAAGGGTGTCCGGGCGCGGGTCGACGCGTCGACCCTCGAACTTCGACTCACGGGCGACGGCGACCTCCTGCTCGAGCGCTGGGCGGTGCAGCGCAAAGCGCAGCCTTTTACCGACGTTTCCGGCCTGAAGGTCCGGATCGTCGCTTTCTGAGCGAGAGCGCGTTCGGGAGAACGAGCATGGAACGGACCCCGACCGCCTCACTGCGCCGCGGCGACCTGATAGCGGATCTCTCGCGCCGGGTCGTCGCTCGACAGTGGCGGGAAATGGACGCGAATCGCTCCGGGACGATCGAAGACAGTGAGCCCGAACGCCTCCATGACCTGCGCGTCGCGACCCGGAGGGTGCGCTTTGCCTTGCGTCTCTTCGCGCCATGGCTCGGCCCCGGTGCCGCCGCGTTGCGCCGGGAACTGCGTTGGATCGCCCTGTGTCTCGGCGGGGTACGGGATCTCGATGTCTTTGCCGAGCGATTGCGCGGTGACCCAGGTGGGCTCGCGGCCGGACAGACGGCACTCGGAATACTGCTGGCGCACGTCGATGGCTGGCGGGCGGCGCGTCTAGCGATGCTGCGGCGGGCCCTGCTCTCGACTCGCTGGGAGCATCTCACCGCCGGGCTTGCGGTGCTGGGTCGGGACGAGATCACCGCGATTGCCCGGGGAGGGGTCGCCACCGTCGCAGAGATCGCACCAATCATGGTCTGTGACGCTGCCCGGCGGGTGGCGCGGCGCGGCGTCCGGGCACTGACCAGTGGTCGCGCGGTCGACCTTCACACCGTCCGCATCGCGTTCAAGGGGTTGCGCTATACGACCGAGTTTGTCGCCCCGGCCTACGGGACGCCGGCGCGACAGGCGATCCACGCAATGATCGCATTTCAGGATTGTCTCGGCGCGCACCACGACGCAATCGTCGCCCGTCGCCGGCTGTTTTGGCTGCGTCGGGAAATCACGGCACGAGCAGCCGGGCGGGGCATCGCGCTGGTCGAGACGTTGCTTGAGCACGCTCGGCACGACGCCGAGGCGCGCCGAGGCGAGTTTGTGGCGCTCTGGCCCGGGTGGCGGCAGTTGCGCGCGGGACTTGATGCAGCTCTCGGCCACGATGAAATTGCGTCACCTCGGGACGCATGCCGAACTCGGATTCGCTGACCAGATACCGGTCAACCGAGTCGCGCCCGCGCGGGTCGAAAAGGTGGAAGATCACACGCCCGGGATCGGAATCTTGCTCGCGATGTTGTCGCGGATCCAGTGCGCGTCGAGCCACTCGATCGGGTCGACGGAATGGCCCTGGATGAAGACCTCGAAGTGAAGGTGATCGCCGCCGGCGAGACCGGTCATTCCGGTCGCGCCCAGGATGGCGCCCTTGGCCACCACCTGGCCGGCGGTGACGTCGAGTCGCGACATGTGGCCGTAGAGCGTGGCGAGGCCAAGGCCGTGATCGATGATGACGGCGTTGCCGTAAATCGACAGGAAACCGGCAAACGAAACGGTACCGGAGTTGGCAGCAGGAACCGGAGCGTGTTCCCTCGAGGCAAGGTCGAGCCCGAGGTGGGTCTGCGTGTCTACCGCGCGCCCTTGGTACCGGTAGGTACGAGTTTCGGCGAAGCCGGCGCGGCGTTGGCTGTTGGGCATTTGCAGGAATGGACCCGCAAACCGCACCCGCCCTTCGCTCGCCCCGGCAAGTTTGCGGATCTGCGCGAGGGTGTCGCGCCGGAGCGCGCCGTTGATCCGCAGGTAGCCGTCGAGGGGAGTGCCTGACGCGTCAAATCCCGTCGTCTCGGCCGCGATCGCGGGCACGACGCGGCCGAGGAAGGCATCGCTGAGATCAATCACGTCGTGACGCGGCGGAACCGGCCTGTAGAGCGTCAGGAATGGGACCTCGATTCGGTTGCCGGCGTCATCCTCGGCAAAGGCGCGAATCCCGGCGCCGTCGGCGAGGTCCCACGGTACTGCAAACAGGCCGACGCGCTCGTTGGCAGCCCCACCAGGGCGCGACCAGGCCAGCGACTCCCAGGTACCGGCCCGTACTCCGGCGCGAGCGGTGGTGTCGCCGACCCGGAGCAGGATCGCGCCGCTTCCGCCCTGGCGAACGTAGTGCTGCTGGGACAGGACCTCGAGTCGGGGTGGGCGGAATCGGACGACGAGTCGTTGTTCCACGGCCACCTCGGCCGCTGATCGCAATGCTCCGCTGGCCCGATTGGCGCGGGCGCGCAGCGTCGCATCGCCCTCCTGCAGCCAGGGCAAGGCGGAGCGGTCGATGACGCCGTCGAGGGTGGCCTCGCTGGTGCCGGCGTGGGTAAAGACCGCGTACGACCCGGGCCGGGTAAACTTCCTCTCGGCCAGGATCGCGCTGTGGTCGCCCTGGACGAACTCGAGGGTGACGGTGCCCACGCCGCGCGCCGACTCGACAAAGTGGGCCGAGACGCGCACCGGCGCAGCGCCGACTGCCGGACGTTCGCTCGTGAGCGAAATCTGTGGCGCCGGTCCCTGGCGCAACGCACCCCAGAGCAGGAATCCCCCCACGAGGGTGGCACTCGCCACGAAAACAACCACCAGCGCGCTGCGTCGACCGCGCGAGGATGACGATAGGCTCATCACTGTTCTCCCGTTGGCTGGCCCGGTCAGACCTCGACCAAGAGCCGCGGGAGTGTAACTCGGCGTGCTTGGCAGGGCCATCGCGGCGCGGCTTTTCAGTGTTTCGGATCACGACCGCGGGCAGCGAGACGCTGGGTGGAATGACGGCTGACGCAGATCGATTGGCAACCGTTGGAGGTGAGTCGTGGACCATCGCGCCGATGAAGCGACCTTGAACCTGATCTTCCGTGAGGCGCGGACCCACACCGGCTGGCTCGATCGCCCGGTGGAGCGTGAACTGCTGGTCCAGGTCTGGGATCTCGCCAGAATGGGCGCGACCAGCGCCAACAGCATGCCGATGCGGGTGGTGTTCGTGGCGACCCCGAAGGCGAAGGAGCGACTTGCCCCCGCCCTGGCGCCGGGCAACCTCGTCAAGACGATGGCGGCCCCGGTGACGGCGATCTTCGCCCACGACCTCGAGTTTTATGAGCAGTTGCCGAGGCTTTTCCCGCATGGCGACGCGCGTTCGTGGTTCGCCGGCAACGAGGAACTGATTCGGATTACCGCATTCCGCAACGGTTCACTGCAGGCGGCGTACTTCATGCTCGCGGCGCGGGCGATGGGGTTGGATTGCGGCCCGATGTCGGGATTCGACAATGCCCTCGTCGATGCCGAGTTCTTCCCTGGTGGGTCCGTTAAGTCGAATTTCCTGTGTAACCTCGGCCACGGCGATTCCGCCCTGCTTTATCCGCGCGGGCCGCGGCTCGACTTCGACGAAGCCTGCCAGATCCTGTGAGCGTGCCGTTCGTGGTTGGCGAACCAGTGCAGATGAGATCCGGCTGGATTTCCCCCAAGCAATCTCCTTCCAGGCGTGTGACCTGCCCGTCGAGGGGACTATTGCCCGGCCAGTGTTGGAGGTACTCTTGCCTGGGCGGCGGAGGCAGGATGGGAGTTTCCAGGAGGCGTGCATGGAGTCGTTGAGTTTGCTCTTGAGTCTGCCGCAGGGCGCCGTGACCGCGACCAGCCTCGGCATCGAGGGATTTGCCCGCCATCGTAGTCCCGGTTCTGGCAAGTATTTCCAGGGCAGGGCGGTGATCATCGAGCTCGCGCTGGTCAACGGCCACCCGAATTTTCCGTTTCTCGACGAGGGTGGGTGGCGCGACGCCAGGGCCGACACCCTAGCCGCAATCGCCGCCATCAAGGGCGGCAAGAAGACCAAGACCGCACTGTCCAACAACGCATTCTCGTGCACGCCGGTGGACGCCTATCGAAGCTGCCATCTCATCAAGACTGGTGGTCAGGCGATGGCGATGGAAATGGCGGTCGAGCAAGTTGGCTTCCCCGCGGCGACGTGCCATGAAGCCATGACCCCGGACGAAGTCGCCGCGGCGATCGGTCGCCCGGTCCCGGTGTCGCGTGAGTTCCGTCTCTTCATGGTGCTATGTCCGGTCGAGTTTATTGTCCTTTCCAGCCTGAGGCCCGAGGAGTACGCGTGGTACGCGACCCATCGACCGGGCAAGATCTTCCGCCAAGTCATGTTCACCGAAATACGCGTCGAGTTGTCCCACGTCGCGGCCGAGAGCCGTTTTCAGGACGCGCGCGTGGAACTCGCGTCGAGTCCGACCAAGAAAACCAAGACCATCGTTACCGAGGACTGCATCAACCGGGTGCCGTTCCAGGCATGGGTCGGCTACCACCACGAGACGATCGGTGGTCTCTTCGTCGCTGATCGTTTCGGAATGTCGCTGTGGCAGTTCCCCGCCGAAATACCCCACGCCTGGGATCGGGCCGAAGGCTAGCAAACGCCGCGCCCGGTAGAGGAGGAGCAGATGGTGACAGTCCAGCGCAGTGCACTGCTGGTTGGTTTCGACGCCGCCACCGCCGAACAGATCGCCGACGAACTGCGCAGGGTCGTGTTCTTCTGTGAAAGTGTCGACGACGTCGACGCCGCCCTCGACCTCACCCAGCTTCTTCCCTTCGATGCGGTGATCGTCTGCTATCCCGTCGTCGGCATGGCGATCGACAAGTTCCTGACCGCGTTGCGGCGCAAGGCTTCGCCGTGCCGGCAGTCGGCAGTCGCGGTGGTGGCCTCCGCGGACAGGGTCAGCGAGGCGACCGAGCTCATCGGCCATGGCGCGAACGGTGTCGTGAGCCGCGACGATCTCACCGAGCGGCTGGCGCACATGATCTTCCACCTGGTCGAGGTACCGCCGCGGTTTTCCCTGCGGGCGGTCAGCCGTCTCAAGGTCCAGCTTGGCCACGGCACCAGCCTATCTCTGTGTCAGACCGAGAACGTCTCGGCGACCGGAATGTTGTTGCGCACCGAACAGAACTATCCCATTGGCACCAGGGTCGCGTTCGAAATGATGCTGCCCGGTAAAAGCCAGGCGTTGCGAGGAACCGCGGTGGTCGTTCGCCACACCTACCAACCTCATGAAAAAATTTCCGGCGTCGGTGTGCGGTTCGCGGAATTTCAGAACGAGGACCGGACACGGTTCGACGAACATCTCGCCACGCTTGCCGGTCCCGGCTGAGTCGGCGAGTCCGCTTCAGGACACGTCGGGCCGCAGCGCTTCGGCGACGAGCCGCTCCTGCTCGGCCTGGTGGACACGCGCACTGCCGGTTGCGGGACTGCCCGCGGCGCGTCGCCCGACGAAGGTGACCGGCCGGCCGGCCGCGACCAAGGCGAGAAGGGGCGCAACGTGAGTCCAGGCTCCCATATTGTGGGGCTCCTCCTGGACCCAGCGGAGCTCCCGGACCTCGGGATGGGCAGCCAGGAAGGCGGCGATTTCGGTCTCGGGGAAGGGATGGAGCTGTTCGGCACGGAGGATTTCGGCCTGCGACTCACCTGCCGCACGGCGGGCCGCGATCAGGTCGAAGGCGATCTTGCCGCTGCACAGCAGCAGCGTTTGGACCTGGCTGGGAGCATCCGGATTGCCGAGCAGGGTGGCAAAGCCGCCGCTCGAAAAGTCGACGGCGCGGCTGCGGGCCGCCGGAGCGCGGAGCAAGCTCTTCGGCGTCATCACGATGAGCGGGCTGGTACCGGAGTGGGCCTGGCCACGGAGGAGGTGAAAGATCTGCGCCGCCGTGGTCGGCATCGCGACGCGCAGGTTGTCCCCGGCGCAGAGCTGGAGGAAGCGTTCGAGGCGCGCCGACGAGTGTTCGGGGCCTTGGCCCTCGTGGCCATGCGGCAGGAGGAGCACGAGTTTCGAGTGCTGCTGCCACTTTTCCGCCGCGGCGGCGAGGAACTGGTCGATGATGATCTGGGCGCCGTTGGCGAAGTCGCCGAATTGAGCTTCCCACAGCACCAGCGTCGCCGGCCGCATCACCGAGTAGCCATACTCGAAACCAAGTACGCCGTATTCGGAGAGCAGCGAGTCGCAGGGGATGAAGGATGCCTCCGGTGATGCGAGCGCCTCGAGGGGTGTCCAGGTCCGCTCGTCGACCTGATCGACGAGCACCGCATGGCGATGAGAAAAAGTGCCGCGCCGCGAATCCTGGCCCGAGAGCCGAATTGGAACCCCCTCTTTGAGCAATGTTCCGAGCGCCAGCGCCTCGCCCAGACCCCAATCGACCGTGTTCGTGACGAGCATCTCGGCGCGCTGGCCGAGTTGGCGGGTGAGCTTGGGATGAACGCTGAAGCCCTGCGGAGGCGTGGTGATTCGCGCCAGGACTTCATCCAGGGTGGCGCGCTCGACGACCGGTGCGACCAGGGGTGGAGCGGCGACGACCTGTTCGTCCGGGAGCAGACAGACATCGGGCGGTGCGGTCTCTTTGGTGGCAGTGAACGCCTCCTCGAGGCGGTTCTGAAAGTCCCGCAAGGCCTCCTCGGCCTCGGCGAGGGACAAGTCGCCGCGATTGACCAGCCTCTCGGTATAAAGCTTGCGCACCGAGCGGCGCGCCTGGATACGGGCGTACATCAGGGGTTGGGTATAGGCCGGCTCATCGGATTCGTTGTGTCCCCAGCGCCGGTAGCCGAGCACGTCGACTACGACGTCCTTCTTGAACGCGTTGCGAAAAGCGAGTGCGAGGTCGATGACCCGGATGCATGCCTCGGGGTCGTCCCCATTGACGTGGAAAATCGGCGCCTGCACCATCTTGGCGACGTCGGTTGGATACACCGAGGAACGGGCATCGGCCGGTGCGGTGGTGAACCCGATCCCGTTGTTAACCACGATGTGCACGGTTCCTCCGGTCCGGTAGCCCGACAACGCCGACATGTTGAACGTTTCGGCGACGACACCCTGGCCGGCAAACGCGGCATCGCCGTGGACCAGGACGGGCAGCACCCGGTCATGGGCGGCGTCGCCCAACGCGTCCTGCAGC
>Ga0210044_10009724_pt1 | contig 11636 bp, 6 predicted proteins | sample CryGey13umfilter_2_FD_183959 | JGI IMG/M metagenome (GOLD analysis project Ga0210044, IMG submission 183959) | Groundwater microbial communities from aquifer in Utah, USA - Crystal Geyser 4/9/14 3 um filter (SPAdes) (version 2) | ecosystem: Environmental > Aquatic > Deep subsurface > Groundwater...
GTTCAGCATCGACAACCGGAGCGAACACAGGCGGAATGAATGCTATCGGCGCCGGATCATTGGCGACCGCGCCTCCAATGGAGGTTGTGGCCTTGGCCGAAACGCCTTCAACATCTCGGCCAAGCAAGGCCACCGTGCCGATCGCCGACACCGAAACAATCAAAATAACGATCGCATACTCCACCGCTACAGCGGCGCGGACAAACATTGAACGACGAGATCTCTCACTGACAGCCGCCCGGCTGTAAAAGACAGAGATCATCTTAAAAAGACGATGGAGAAATGAGATCATGTCGCGGCCTCGCGTGTCCATGAAGGACTCTGAAAACAAAACATAATAGAATATGGAACTGAAAAAAAACGCGCAACACGGATAGCGCCCGGAATTTGGACGCAAAGCGCAAGGGTTGCGACAAGCCATCGCCGCCGGCGGCCACACAGCGCTCCTATCTTGCAAGAGATCCCATATCCGCACCTGTTCGGCGAGAAATTCGCCACAAACGCGGAATTAGAAAAACCCAAAAAAGAAGGCGGGAGCGGCGGCATGGCTAAAGAAAATGACGAGACAGCGCCCGCCTATGACGCTGGCGCCATTCAGATACTTGACGACATCACCTCAGTGCAAACCCGACCCGGGATGTACATCGGAGACATACACTCGCCTGCCGCCACGCATCACCTTGTCTGGGAAATCGTCGACAACGCCGTAGACGAGATACTCGCCGGTTTCGCCACAAGGGTGCGCGTGCGCCTCGATCCCGACAACACCGTCACCGTCGAAGACGATGGACGCGGCGTTCCGGTTGACATTCATGAAAAAACCGGGAGACCTGCTGTCGAGGCGATTTTCTCCACACTTCACGCCGGTGGAAAATTCGGCGGGAGCGCTTACAAGACAGGATCTTCAGGTCTTCATGGGGTCGGATCCACTGCAGTTAACGCTCTTTCCGAATTCTTTGAAGTCGATATTCGCCGCGACGGCGGATCATACAACTTGCGCTTCGAAAACGGACGCCTTGTGCGGCCGCTGACGCAGACCGGCAAGATCGCGCGCGGCGCGGCGACGGGAACCACCGTTCGCTTCCGACCGTCTGGCGAGTTTCTCTCCTTTCCCCTGGTTGACGCGGACACCCTGCGCGAACGTCTCAGGAGGGCGGCGTGGCTGAACCGCGGCGTGGCTATCACGCTTGAGACCGCTACGCCGGGAATCAACGCCACAGCCGACGCCTCAGCCGACGCCACAGCCGACGCCAAAACCGACGGCAAAACCAAGCCCACAGCCGTCTCGAGCGCAACCGCCGCGTCCGCGATCAACGGTCTGCCCGCCGGCATGCATTCAGAGACCTATCTCTCGAACGAGGGGCTTGGCGATCTTGTGCGCCACGAGACCGGCGCCCTGACGCCGCTTTGCCCGGTGTTCCGCGTCGAGGGCGCCCTGCCGATCGGCGGATCGGGGGATGTCCGCGTCGAGGCGGCGCTGCTCTGGGTCGATGAGGACCGCAGCGAAGATATCCACGCCTTCGCCAACACCGTCCCACAGAAAGACGGCGGCGCGCACGCCGACGGGTTGCGTGCGGCGGTTGTGCGGGCGTTGACGTCGTTTGCAGAGGAGCAAGGTCTCTTCAAGCGCGGCGTCAAGCCCAAGCCATCCGACCTTGTCGAGGGCATGATCGCCGCCGTGCATGTGCGCATGCATGACACGGCCTTCAGCTCTCAGACCAAAGAGAAGCTGATCACGCCCGCCGCGCGGACCGCTGTGGAGCAAACCGTCGGCGACCGGCTGCTGACCTGGCTCGAGTCCGACCCTGAAACGGCGAAACGCCTGGTGGCGCGGGCGACGCTGGCGGCGGAAGCGCGCGAGGCGGCGCGGATCGCGCGCGAACAGCGCAGACTCAAGTCGGGATCGAAAAGAGTCACCAGCGTCAGCCTGCCCGAGAAGCTGGCCGACTGCGCCACACGCGATCGGATGCGGCGAGAACTTTTCATCGTGGAGGGGGATTCGGCCGGCGGCTCCGCCAAGCAGGCTCGTGACCGCGAATTCCAGGCGATCCTGCCGCTTCGGGGCAAGATCCTGAACGCCGAACGCGCCAAGGTTCAGGCGCTGATGAAAAATACCGAAGTGGTCGGCCTCACTCAGACCATCGGCGGCGGCCTTGGCGCCGGGTTCGATATTGATGCGGCGCGCTACGGCCGCATCGTGGTGATGACCGACGCCGACGTCGACGGCGCGCATATCGCGACCCTTTTGCTCACACTGTTCTGGCGGCACATGAAGCCGCTTATCGAGGAAGGGCGGCTCTATATGGCGGCGCCGCCGCTCTATCGCCTGAGACGCGGCAAGAACGACGTCTATCTCACCGACGCCGCAGAACTTGATCGCCGCAAGATCGCCGACGGCATGGCGGCGCTGAAAGAGCAACCCGAAGGCGGGCTTGTCGCGCCGCGGCGCGGCAAGCCGATGGAGCAAGCGATTGGCCTTGCCGTCAGGGTGAACGCGGCGCGCGAGACAATCATCGCCGCGCTCGGGCGCAAGGACATCGCTAACGCCGTCCTGTCGGCGCCCGACGCCGCCAGACTGCTTTCCGGCGCGCTTGGCGCCACGGCGGAGAAGCGGGCGCTGAGGGCCGTCGCCGACCGCCTCGATCGCGGCGGCGTGGCCGGGGAAACGCCGGCGATCGGCTGGAGCATAGAAAAGGCGCCAGCCGCCGGGACGCAGGCGGATGCAAACGCCGGCTGGATCGCACGGTTCGCCATCGACGGCGTTCAGGAAGAAATCACGATCGACCCGTCGCAGATATCCGAACGCATGATCGATGACGCCGTCTCGCTACTCGACATCCTGCGCGCGAAGAACGCAGACGACGCGGGCGCACTCCAGGCTCAAGCCCCGGATCTCGCGGCGGGACATGCATCAGGCGACCGGCAGGGACCTATCGACGTGGTCGACCGGCTGATCGCAGCCGGCGAACGCGGCGCGCTGATCAGCCGATACAAGGGCCTCGGCGAAATGAACCCGGAGGAGCTCTGGGAGACGACCATGGATCCCGTAAAGAGGCGCCTTATCCGTATTGGCGTCGCAGACGCCGTCGCCGCAGACGCCGCGTTCTCTGAAATCATGGCCGAAAGCGGCGCCGGTCGACGCAACTTCGTCGAAAGCCTGCGCAGAGGCGATGCCGAGGCCGACGCTGAAGAAAGCGATGAGACCGAGGAAAGCGCCGGGGTCGGGCAAGGACCCGATGAAAATCCGGACGCCACAACCGCCGCCACAACCGCCGCCAACGGCGCCGCGAGCGCGCGACGGACGAAGACAGCGCCGCACGCGGCGGCGGCCACGGCCGCCCAGACCGAGAAGCCTTCCAGGACACGCAGCCGGAGACCGCTCAATGGATAACGACAAGATCGGCAAGCCGACCGCGCCAGCGGGCGCCAAATCGGCCCCGGGGGCAATCTCCGTCCGAGCCGCCGCGCCGCGCGCGCGGGTGAAATCAGGCGGCGAAGCCTCAGCCGCAACCAAGATCCAAAGCCCAGCCCCGGGCGCCGTCGCGCAAGGGGCGACATGCGCGCCGGATCCCTGGATCGCAGGCGGCGCCATCATCGATGAATCCGACATCATCGACGCGCTCTCCGAGCGCTACCGGGCTTACGCCGAAGCGGTGATCCTCGATCGCGCGCTGCCCGATCTGCGCGACGGCATGAAGCCATCGCAGCGGCGCCTGCTTCATCTCATGCATGAAGACCGCTACCTTTGGGGGACGCCTTTCCGCAAGAGCGCGCGCATCGTCGGATCCCTGTTGGGCAAGTACCACCCGCACGGGGATACTAGTGTTTACAACACCTTAGCGCGTTTTGCTCAACCATGGTCTCTATCCGAAAAGCTGATTGACGGCCAGGGAAACTTCGGCTCTCCGGACGGCGACCCGCCAGCCGCCATGCGATACACCGAGGCGCGCCTGGCGCCGATCTCGGAGTATCTGGTGCGCGACCTCCATCCCGAGATCGTTCCCTTCGTGCCGAACTACGACGGCTCCGAGCAGGAGCCGACCGTGCTCCCGGCCGAGTTCCCCAACCTTCTGGTCAATGGCGCGGCGGGCATCGCTGTCGGCGTGGCCTCGTCGATCCCGCCGCACAGCCTCAGCGAGGTGATCGCCGCGACCATCGCCAGGACGCGCGACGCAGACTGCAGCCTGGACGATATCCTGCGCGCGATGCCGGCGCCGGACTTTCCAACCGGCGGCCGCATCACCAACCCATCCGCCATGAAGCGGATCTACGAGACCGGAAAGGGCGCCGTGATCGTCGAGGCGACGGGCGCCATCGAGCAGACCCGCGAAGGACCGAGGCTGGTCTACACCGACATGACGCCCAATCTCGCCAAGCCCGACCTGCTGCGCCGGATCAACGACATGATCGGCGCCGACCCCGATGGCGAAATCGTGTCGGCGCGCGACGAAAGCGGCCGGCAGGGTGTGCGCTTCGTGGTGGAGCTGCGCAAAGGCGCCGACGCCGAGCGCGCGATGCGCCGGCTCTATCGCGAGACGCCGCTGCGCAGCACATTCTCGGTGTCGCTCACCGCCATTGATCTTCGCGGGCGCCCGATGGAGACGGGTCTGCTGTCGATACTTGACGGATGGATCGCATTCCGTCTCGACATCATTCGTCGTCGCGCGCGGCGCGACCTGCGCGCAGCCCTCAGGCGCGGCCGAATTCTGATCGGAAGACTGCTGGCCGTCGGCCAGATCGACCGGATCGTCAAACTGATCAGGAGTTCCGCCGATCGCCAGGCGGCGATGGCGGCGCTGACGACAACCCCCCTGCCCTGCGCAGGCCACGAAGACGCGTTGGTCCGCCTGGGGCTCTGTCCCGCGGGAAAGGTTCCGCGCGGCGGCTGGCGGCTGACAGCCGAGCAGGCCGAAGACATCCTTGCGTTGCGCCTGCAGCGCCTCACCGGCCTTGAGCGCGACGCGCTCGTCAAGGAGGTCGCCGAGACACTGAGCCGGATCGACGAGCAGCGAGACCTTCTGGCCAGCGACGCGCGCCAGCGCGCGCTAATGATCGGCGAGATGGAGCACATCGCACGGCGCTTCCCGCGCGCGCGGCGCACCATCGTCCTCGATAACGTCGCAGGACTGGACGCCATCGCCTTCGGCGACGAGGGTGGCGGCGCGAAAGGAAAAGGCTCTCGCGCCGGCTCGGACAAGGACCGCGCGGAAGACAGAACGCCGACGCCCGACGTCAGGATCGCCGTGCTCGCCGACATGCGGCTGCGCAAGGTCAAGGACCGTGAGCGGCGCAGCGCCGAGCCCGGCCAGAGCCTGATAACCCTGCCGGGGGACGAGATCCTTGGCGTGTTCACTGATAGCGGCGAGGTTCACGCCATCGCCGTGGCCGACATCGGAGACGACCGGCCGCGCGCCATCGCCGCAATCCGCGGCGCCGGCTTTGCCGGCGAGCCGCTTGCGATGAGCGGTCTGCGTCACGATCCGCGCGACCACGTCAGCGTCTTCGCCTCCGGCAAGGTGCGGCGCAACGGCGGCGACCGCCTCGCAGCGCTCGGGCGCAACCGCAGCAGACGGTGGGGACCGGAGGACGGCAAGCTCGTCGCCGCGTTGCGCATCGAGGCCGATGACGACCTTGTCCTTCTGACGAAGCGCGGGTTCGCATTGCGTTTCGCCTGCGCGGAGATGCGCGCGATGGGATCCACGGGCGACAGCATGGGCGTCGCCGGCATGACGCTGGATGACGGCGACGAGATCGTCGCAGCGATCGCGCTGAAAGCAGCCCAGGAGCAGGCGGCGGGGGCAAAAAAAGCCAGAGCGCGAAAATCTGGAAACAATGCGGGCGCCGCCACCGCGCTTCTGCTCATCGACGACGCAGGCATGGCGATGACGGTGGATCCGGCCACGATCAAGACCGCGCGGCGCGGGGCCAAAGGCGGCATGATCGGATCCAGGACAAAGAAGCCGCTCGGCGCGCTGATCTCCGCAATTGCGCTGTCCGGATACGCCGACGGCGGCCCCGACGGCGGCCCCGACGGCCGCCCCGACAGCCGACCCGACAGCGGCCCCGATAGCGGCGGGCCTGAAAGCGGCGCCCAGACCGCTGACGCGGCGAAGACAGGGGATCTGGCCGGCGCGAAAAGCCTCCGGGAAAATGACGCCATCGCTCAAACCCCGTCCGCCGGCCATGCCGCGCTGCTGATGCGCGGCGGCGAAATCGTCGGGGCGATCGATGTTATGGCGTTGCGCGAGGGAAGGCCCGCCCCCGCAGGGATCGCGCCGAAGCCAGGAGACCGCCTCGTAACCGCATGATGTCCCCGGGCAGCGACCCCGCTCCAGGACGGCGCCGGGTGATCGCGAAAGAAACCCAGATCCCGAGATGACGCCGCCGCGCGCAGCCGATGATTTCGGCCGGCACGGCGGATGCGCACAGGAAAAGGGTATCCAGGCCGTGAAAGACAGGGATTTTAACGCGGCTTTGGCCGCCATTGCCCGGGAAGACCGGGGCGGCGCGGGCGGCGAGGAAGCCTTTCTGGAAAATAGCGGCGCCGTCCACTGCGGTGATCGCGCCGCCCGCGACAATCGGCCAGGGACGCGCCGTCGGCGGCGGGGCTTCTGGGCCGTGATGCGACGCGCGGTCGGCGCAGTGGCTGTCGGCCCGGTGATCGCCACCGCCGTTCTGGTCAGCGCATCCTACCTGTCGCAAACAAGTCCCGTCGACATGATTGCGACGGTGGTCCAGAGAATTGCGCTTTGGCCATCATGTGCGCGCTTCGCAAAAGCGCTGAAAGGCGTTTCCCGGGAAGACCAGAACCTTTGCGTCACCAGTCCGGTCGTCTACTTCTTTATGGCGCGTGAAAGCGCAATTTCAGAATATAATGCGCGCAATACAGTGCTGGAGCAGCATTACGTCGCTGTTATCGAAGGGCTTCAGAAAAGTCAGGGCCTGCTTCGAATCGCAGGCGAAGCAGGCGAAGCAGGCGAACACCGGTGGGACTTCGGAGGCGAACCGCCTCACCTTCTCGATCCCGGCATCGAGGTCTGGAGCGTAAACGGAGCGATGCGCGTTGACGTCTCCGGGCTGGATCCCCGCGATGGCCGACGCAGAAGGCTTACCTACGCCGCAAGCGAAAGTGAGGCGGCGCGGGCGCTGGCGCTGGCGGCCTTCTGTCGCAAGGGCGGGTGTGGGCGGATGAGCGAAGCATCGTTCGGCGCGCTCCGCGCCATCCTTGTCTTTCCATCGTCATCCGACGAAACAATCGACAAAATCATGCGGGCGGCCATCGACTGGCGACAAAAAACCACAGACCTGACGGCGGCGATAACACAGCGTTAACAGCGCCGTAAAAGCGCCATAACTGCGGGTTGGCGGCGGTGAAAGCTCTCTCGACTTTAGTCGAGAGACTCCGCTTCCAACACGCAGAATGTCAGGTCGCATGACCGCCTGTTCCGCATGAGGATGCGGCGATCGGGGCGTCTTGCGACGAGCCCTTCCTGATTCAGTTCAAATCCCGGCGATGCTCTGGATCATCGCCACCGTCGGAGATCCAAGCATGACATAGACGCCGTCCGGGCCGCGGACAGCGAAAGTAGGGGTTCCCTTGACCTGAAACCGCTCCATCATCGCCACGCCATCTTCTGTCGCATCTTCTCGCGCCAACAGGCACTCCGGGCCGCTGGCGTTTCCGCCGACCATCGCCTCATAGACGCCAACAGCCCCGGAAAGGACGCCTCTGACGTTGTTGTCGTCAGAAGCGCGCGCCGCCTGGACCGCGGCGGCGGCGGCGTAAAGCCCGACGACGCCGTCGAGGTCGTATGACCCGCCGCCGGACACATCCTGCGAACCATCCTGCGAACCACCCCTGACACAGGCGCGCGCCGACACTTCCGCCACCGAAAGCACACCGGTCGGCAGCATGATGTGGGCGAAGCCCAGGCCGCGCGCGTCCATCTCCCGCGCCATTCCGGCAATATCGTTGGCGACGAAGTTCTGGCAGTGCGAGCAGTCAGCAGAACCAAAAAAAACCACATCGAGGCGGTCTTTCGGACCGGCCAGATGATCGATCCGCGCCGGGTCGACATCCGCCAGCATCGTCATGATGTCGGCCTGCGACACCTGGAGGGGTTTGGCATAGACGCTCTGCTGATAGTAGGATGCGCCGAACGCGATGGCGGCGGCGAACAGGACTGCGGCGGAGATCCACATCAGGGCGCGGATCGCCACACCACTCGCCACGAGCATCTTCAAAGCCTTGAAAAGCGCAAACATCGCGATCTCTCCCGAGACGAACACCAAAAAACGGCGCGGCGCAGAACAGCCGTCAAACCAGCCGCACGACCAGCCGCATGACCAGTATTCTGCGCGCCAACAGGAAATGGGATCGATCGCCGAAATCGATCAAAGGGCATCGTGTGGTCGCCATCGTATTTCGCGGCATCCTGCGGCGGCGCGGCGGGTGTCGATCATCCGCCAATACGTCGAGCAACAATGCGCCGAAGCGCGATCTCTGGCTCCTCCCCGCCCTAAAGGACGGGGTTTCTCCGGAGATTGACGATGAAACAGGAACCCACCTATCCACCGTCGGCGAAAACCGCGCGGCGGATGAGGTTGGACCATCCGGTTGCGGGGTCCGACACACTCATATGCGTCGTGGACCTCGCAACGCCGGGCCGTCCCCCTCTCGCATCGAAGAGAGCCTGAAGCGTATAGAGCGAATCCACCATGCCGGGCTGATCGAACATAAGCGGCGCGATCACATCCATGGCGAGCCTAACTGGATCGACGGTGTCAGGTTGAATCATGACGCTTTCGTCGAGATGATCCGCATCTCGCGGCGAAAGGCAGAATGGCGTCCAGCCCTCCGGACAAAGCACCCATCCGCCGAAGACAAGAACGCCTTTGCGTGCGGCGTGACGCCAGAACACAGGCCCTGCCGGAATGATCGCCCGCACGCTCCACGCCGCCTTGGCCGCAGAACCGGCGCTCCCCTTGTTCGTAACGCCATTGGTTTTGAGATCACTCTTCGTGGAGCCGCTCCTCATTGGATCGCCCCCACCCAGGTTTCCCTCACTCAGCCCCTCTTCTCCCAGGTCTCCCTCTCCCAGGTCTCCCTCTCCGAGACTTCCTTCTCCCAGCGCCGCCTCTATCCTGCCCAGTTCATCCTGAAGGCGCTGAAGCGCAATGTCGGTCGAGACGTTTGGCGAGGTCACGCCGCCATGGAGATGGACGACCATCCTCCCGCTCCCCATGCGACGGGTGAACACATGATCGCCATGGCGCGCGATCCTGACTCCATCAGCGTCTCGGATTGTCTGGCGCTGCCTGTGCGGCGCCTCGTTCACACCAACTCTCGCGTCCCATCCCGCTTCACCGGTCGCTTCACCGGTCGCTTCATTGGTCGCTTCATTGGTCGCAGGTTCCGAGCCGTCCACACGCCAATTGAACTTGTCGCGGTATATGGCGGTCAGCGCATCCGCATCAACGCGCGCAGACAGCACGCGTCTCATCTCCGCGACATTGGACAGGGTGGCCGTGCGGGCGTTGAGGCCAAGGGAGTCGGCGGCGCCAATGGCGTCGATGAGTCCTCGACTGGCGATAGACCCAATGGCGGAGACCTTCTGGTTTCGCCAGTCCAATCCACGTCTGGACGCTTCACGCCTGCAGGCGACAAGCGCGACTTCGATTTCCAGCAGACGCTTGTCCTCCATGGCGGTCATGGTCGAGACGCCTGCCGATCACCACAGGTCCTCCTGATCGTCCCTCTTGTCTTCCTCATGTTCGTCATGTTCGTCATGTTCGTCATGGGCGCCTCTTTCTCGATCTGGCGGTTACCCGTGGAACAAAAGTCAGACAGCAACTCAAGATTGCATAACGCAGACCCGCCCCATCGGTTCCACGAGCCGCTCCGCGCGCGGCGCAGACTGACCGATGAGCGAGATCCCAAAAAGCGCGGCGCAAAAAAACAAACCCCAAAGGGTCAGGCCCGACGGGTCAGATGGGCCGCTTCTTTCGGGACGACAGAACCTTGAGAGATCTCAGGCTTACGTCACCCCGCCAATGCGGCCGCCGGTAGACGATCAGACCGTTGCGCGCCTTGAAGAGATGACCGCGCACGAAATGGCGCGCGCGACGGCCATGACCCTCAATCTGCTCCTTGTGCCCGCCCGCCACAGCGCCGCCGCGCGCCGCCTCTCGATGGGCGCGGGCCAGCTCCAGATCATCGAGATCGACCCGGACAACGGAGAGGTTGCCGGCCAGCGCCGGCTTCCCGGCGCGCTGCCGCGCACGGTTGAGCCTGGACACATCCCGCGGATCAGCCACGATTTCAGGCGCGCGGGCCGAAAGCAGCGCCATGTAGGCGACCACCCGCAGCACTTCGCCGTTATAGTCGGCGATGGCGGCCTCCATGATCTCGTCCATGCCGTGCTTGTCGTGGACGCCGCGCGCCATAGCCATCTGGTTCAGCGCGGCTGGCGTCTCCGGCGTCTGGCGCGGACGCGCGATCTCGTTGAGACGCCAATTGAGCCAAACGGCGCGCCATCGCGCGTCCTCCGACCCGCCCCAGGCCCCAGCGCGAAAGGATATGAGCCGCTCTGCGAAATCAGCCACCTCTCCGGGCGTCTCAGCGGCGGCGCGAAACACGGCGAAATCCGGAAACGCCGCCGGGGCGGCTGGATCTATGGTCAGATCGAACGCCGCAATCGATGTCGAGGCGATCGTGACAAGCGCTGCGCGGTCTTCCTTTGACAGGGCGAGGCCACTGGATGTCGCCGACACCAGGTCCCTTATGTCATCTGGCGGAAATGACCAGCACGCGGTGATGCGGGCGCGGCCCTCGCCGCAGACGATCATCAACCCCAGTCTCTGCGGCATGGACTGCAGCGGCTGCAGCGGCAACGTCTCGTATCCGGTGAACTTCGCAAAGACCGCCATGATCTCCGCATAGTCCGCCTCGACAAAAACCCGCCGGGGCTTCGTGAAAACGGCGATGGCCATCTGATCAAGCCGCTCAGGCGTATCGGCACGAATGTCGGCGGCGACGGCGAGCGCCGACGGCTCCAGCGCGAAGAGCTCGCAATCGCCGATCTCGCTTGTGATCGTCTCAGTGCGCGGCGAACCCAACGAAAAACCCATCCCGGCGGCGCGCCGCGTCGCGGACTCCAACGACAGTATCGCATCGACAAGGTACATGTCTGCTCCACCCGCCTTCGCACCGGAAGGTTCCGGCGCAGCGTCCACAGAAATCTGCGTTCGCGTCAAGGCTCGTCAGCGCAGAACAATAACCGGCTGAACGGAGCGAGAATGGCGGCGGCGTATCGCCGACCATCACCCAAGAAGACACTACCACAAACCTTGTCAGGGACGCAACACAGAAAGACAACAAGGCAATGCTCAGAAGCATGATCTGCGCCCGTTAATGGCTTCGCCACCCGGATCGGCAAAAACAGAGACGGCGCGCCCTCAGCGCGATAAGGCCTCGACGGCGACAATGATGACAAAAAAATACATCCCGATACGTCCGGCGTCAGCGGCCGACGCTGCGCGGATCGCTTCGGCGGTGCGCAATGCGTCAGCGGCCGCGAGGATCGCGCTGGCCGCCGCTCCTGGCGTGAAAGAGACTGCGGCAAGCGGTGCGGCAA
>Ga0210044_10009725_pt1 | contig 11636 bp, 14 predicted proteins | sample CryGey13umfilter_2_FD_183959 | JGI IMG/M metagenome (GOLD analysis project Ga0210044, IMG submission 183959) | Groundwater microbial communities from aquifer in Utah, USA - Crystal Geyser 4/9/14 3 um filter (SPAdes) (version 2) | ecosystem: Environmental > Aquatic > Deep subsurface >...
AAGTTAAATTATCTTTCTCCGCTAATTTATTTAATTCTTCCAAAAACTTAATAATCCGGTGTTTTGACTCATACACCACCGCGGGCCATTCGCTCTCAATAATTTTTCTGATAAATTTCTGCCGGCCTTTTTTATGCGGCGGAAAACCCAGAAAAACGAACTTATCCGTCGGAATGCCGGAAATGGACAAGGCCGCGGTCACGGCCGACGGCCCGGGCACGGATTCAATCTTTACCCCGTTAAATAATTCCGCCTCCGGCGGAATTCCGGCAGAGCCGAATTTAACGGGGTGAACCTCGCCGCCTAATTTTTCCAAAACCGCCTGAATTAATTTTCCGCCCGGATCCGAAATGCCGGGCGTACCCGCGTCGCTCACCAGCGCCAGATTTTTCCCGGCCGCGAGCAAATCAATAATTTCATTTATTTTTTTCATGCCCGAATGATGATGATAGGATATAGTCGGCGTCTTAATCTGGTAGTGCTCCAGCAGCACTCTGGTTACTCGCGTATCTTCGCATAATATAAAATCAACTTCGCCCAAAGTGCGAAGCGCTCTCATGCTAATGTCTTCTAAATTGCCAATCGGCGTGGCGACAATATAAAGCGTAGACATAAATTAAGCGATCTCCTCTTTTCTTTCCTTGACATACTTAGTCCAGTCTTCCGCGATATCAACGAAAATCTTAAACGGCGCTTCAATGATGAAATCCAAGATGAAAACGAAAAAATTCAGACGGGAGAATCTTTCATTAAGCCATTTGCCCGCCTCAATAACGGGCACGTAAAAGAAATCCAAAATGAAAGTAAAAATATTCTCCCGGTCTTCCATAATACATATCTCGCGCGCCACTTTTCTGATGCGCAGGCCGAAGAAGCTCACCAGCGTCAGAAAAAAAAGGAAAATAACGATGCTGACGGCGGTAAAATGAATTTTATCCAAAAAATAAACCGCCAGACCGAAAGTGATAAAAAAAGTAATCGTATAAATAATGGCGAAAGCGGCGCTGGCGCCCCGGCCGCGGCCGGAGGGCGGGCGCAAGACAATCGGCTCTCTTCTCTCTTTCTCGGTAAAAACCACTTCTTCCACTCCCTGAACGATTTTTAAAGTATTGGCTTCAGTCGGCGTGCGGGTGAATAGCACGATTAAAAACAAAAGTAATGGCGGGAAGGAAATGTTAATGGCTAAAGAATTATAATTTAAAACCTCGCCCAGCCAGAGCGTCACCGGCACTTCCAAAATAAAAGCCAGCACCATCTTGGTCAGAAAAATATAGATAATGCTCCGGACCGCGGCCCGGCGCAGCTTCTCTTTAGCTTCATGGTATCTTTTGTTGGCGAATTTTTTTACCAAGCGCGGGAAAGCTTTGGGGTCATCTCTAAAATCTTCATAAACCCCCACCGGATCGTCGGTAACGACGTCGGTCAAAATGGTAAAATAAACCGAGTAGCGGTTGACGATTTTATTCAGCTGCGCGGCCAACGGATGGTTCATCTGCCCGGTAATGGCTTCTTTCATAGCCTCCAGGTGGTTGGCCAGATATTTTATTTCTTCCTCGGCGGCGCGCGCCCAATTGGCGCTGTAATATTTAAGCAGTAAAAAATCCAGCATGTCGCGGTCAAATTTCATGAAAATCCGATGGATGCTGACATAGATCTGAATTTCTCGGTCTTTTTGGTAAGCCGAATCGCCGGGCAAAACGATCTCTTTGGATAACAGCTCGTACATATTGCCGACGGCCGCCTGGGCGACCGCGTCGGTGTTCAGGTTTTCCTCAACTTCGGCCGCGGCCATGGCTAAAATCCATTTGCCGTATTCATTTTTTTGCTGGTCAGCGGCGAGTTTAGGTAAAGCGTAAAACCTTAATTTAAGATATTTATCCACCACTCGGGCGATTTCGCCGATTTTGGTTTCCGGCAATTTATTATTCGGCAGATAACCGGCCCGGATCAGCTCCACCAAAAGATTATGGGCGATCGCCTCGGCGTTGGGAATTTTAAGCGGCCCTTCAATTATCACCTGCCGCTTTAAAATCCTTAAAATCGCGTTCTTTCTGAGTAAATATTCCTCTTTGTAATCAACCGAGTTTCTGATTTTTTCGTAATAAAAAGCCAGCCGGGAAATCAGCTCGGAAACTTTTATTTTCGCTTCCTCGCTGTCGTCGGCCTGAATTTCATTTTTTTTTCGATAAATCACCTGAAATAATCTTTTAGTGCTCTCGTTGGGCGTAAAAATCACCTCTTCCTTTTTGGTAATGGTGGGATTGATGGGCATAAAGATTGCCGCTAAAACATAATCTTATCTTAACATTTATCGCTAAAAAATCAACTTTTTGTACTATTAAAACTTGAGAAATTTCTCAATCTCCTTTTTCAGCCACCAAGTCTTGTAGGCCAGATAGAAAAACAGATAAGCCACCGTCACCACCAGTAGGCCGATCACCAGCCTCAAAAAGAAATCGGTCCAGACGATTAAAATCGCGGCGATAAGCAAAATCACGCCCGTCACAATGAAATTGACGACGGTGCCGTTGATTTTTCGGTTGATTCGTTTAAATAAATCTTGCATAAATTTATCTTAAATTGATTTAAAAAATCAAACCTGCCGGCGCTTAAATTCAAAATCATAACCCGGCTTAAAGGCTAAAGTCGCGAATTTGGCGCTGGGCGAGACGACAAACTTTTTTACCTGGCTTAAAATCCGGCTGTGGTCGGCGTAGGCCGTGGCTCGGCCGCGCGCGATTTCCACGGAAATTTTCTGCTCCGGCACAACCGCGCGCAAAGCCGTTCGGGCGCAAATTGATTTGATGGCCAGTTGTTTGGCGCCGAGCGACAGAATGGCGCCGCCGGCCGAGTAATTATAGGCCGTGGAACCCTGGGGCGTGGCGATGATGATGCCGTCGCCGTCAAAAATATGTTTAGAAAAAGACTTGGCGCCGCGGATGGCGCCGACGACGCGTTCGTTGCCGCGCGAGGCTTTAACGTAAAAATCGTTAAAAGCGTAAAAACTGGCCGGCCGCCGGCTCCGGCCGCTAAAAAACCTTCCTTTGAGCAGGCGTAGCTTTATTAATTTGCAGGAAGAAAATTTTTTCAAAACACGAGCCAGCTCTTCGGCCGAACCAATTTGATTTAGCAAAAAGCCGCTGGTGCCGCGATTGATGCCGAAAAATGGTTTATGATACTTTCTTAAAAGGCGAATGGCGTGAAGCAAGGCGCCGTCGCCGCCGGCCACGATAAATAAATCGGCTTGCGCCGGACGAACGGCGAGCTCGGCCGCCTGACGCAAATTTTTTTTCTCAAACCACTTTCTAATGTCGGTCGCTCGCCCAGCTTGATTGGTTAGCAAATATATTTTCATTATTTAATTATAGCATTTTTATCAATCGCCAGCAAAATTCGCATTATTTAAAAACGCCGGCGATTTTTTCCCCGCAGTTTTTACACCGGTCGGCCTGGTCAAAGCTGGCGACTTCATAACCAGACCGCTTAATCACTAGCTGGCCGCAATTGGGGCAAACGGTGTCTTCCCGGCCGCTGGACCAAACATTGCCGGCATAAACATATTTAAGCCCGGCTTGCTTACCGATGGCATAAGCTTTTTCGATGGCCCGGGGAGAAGTGTCGGGCAGCTGCTTTAGCTTCCAGGAAATCGCGGCGGAAAAAGCGCTCACGTGCCAAGGCACGAAATCGCCCAGGTCTTTTTTAATAAACTCGGCAATTTGCTTTAACATGATTTCGTCGTCCGCCAGCGTCGGCATGACCAAAGTGGTTATTTCCAGCCAAACGCCGGCCTTAACCAAACGCCGGCAATTTTTTAAAACCGGCTCAAGCGCGGCGCCGCAGTTTGATTTATAAAACTCGCCGGAAAAAGATTTGATGTCAATATTAATCCCGTCAAGGAAAGGCAAAATCGCGTCCAGGGCCGGCTCGGACATAAAGCCGTTAGACACCCAGATATTTTTTAGCCCCTTGGCTTTGGCCAGCTTCATGGTGTCCAGGGCGTATTCCAAAAAAATCGTGGGTTCATTATAAGTATAAGCCAGGCTCCGGCAGCCGCTGGCTAACGCCCGGCTGACAAGTTCCGCCGGCGAAAAATCATTGCCCCAGTTAATCTTATGATATTTTTCCACTTGGCCCTTCAGGCCGGACATCTGCGCGATATCATGGTTCTGGCAGTTGGCGCAAAAAAAATTACAGCCCAAAGTGCCGAAAGAAAAAGCGCTTGAGCCGGGCAAAAAATGAAACAGCGGCTTTTTCTCAATCGGGTCAAGATTAACCGCCGCGGCTCGGCCGTAAACTAACAGGTAAAGTTTGCCGCCTAAATTTTGCCTAACGCCGCAAACGCCAACCCGGCCATCTTTAATCAGGCAAAAGTGAGAGCAGGTTCGGCATTTTAGCGTTTGCTCATCAATTTTTTTATAATTAAGGCATAGCTTCATATAATTTTTAAGAAAATCTCCCGACCAAGAGAGATTTTCTTAAATCGCTTAAATCATTTGCCGGAAAACGGCTACTTGTTCAAAGCCGCCATGGTGAGCGGGCCCAGGTTGCCGGTCCAGAGCGCTGCCGGAAATGTTGGCGCTCACCGCGTTGGTGTTAGAGTTGGAAAAAATGCTGTAATTGCCGCCGGCGCCGCCGGAAGGCGAAAGCCACAGCCAAAACTAAATAAACAGCTAATTTTTTATAAATTTTCATAAATATGTAAAACTGGCTGCCTCTATTATATCACAAAGCCAACTTAAGAAAAATGGCGTTTTGGCCAAAAATTACGGCCACGCAAAAAACAGCCCCAATCTTGAGGCTGTTTTTTAGTTCCTGGCGCTAGGCCTGAATTATTCCGTGGCCATACCGTCAAATTCGGCTTCATTGGCCTGGGCTTCAGCTTTAGTGGCGCGGACGACGCCGTCTTTATGATGCGCCGGCGAATAAATGGTGTAAAGCTTTAAATCCTCGCTTGAGGACAAATTAATGACATTATGCTGGGCGCCGGCCGGCACCACGATAGCCGAGCCGTCGCCGACGTCATATTCATTGCCGTCAATAACGCATTTACCCTGTCCGGTTTCAAAACGGAAAAATTGGTCGTTATCGGCGTGCACTTCCATACCGATTTTTTCCTGGGGCTTTAGCGACATCAGCACCAATTGGCTGTGCTTGCCCGTGTACAGCACTTTACGGAAATTATTGTTTTCCAAAGTGTCTTTTTCAATGTTGGCATTAAAACCTTTCATAAATTTTTTTCCTTGTCATTGCGGGCTTGACCTCGTCATCGCTATGCGAGATCTGGCGTAGCCACGGCAATCCACTTCCTTAATTATTAATTATTGCTTATTAATAAACCTCCCATAAATTTTTCTACCCACATAATATATCAGCCAGATTATTAAACCATAAATTTTGGGACTGTCGCCAATTAAGCCGCCGCAGGCGGCTAAAAAAGCGGCCGCCAGGCCGCAAGTTATGCACATTTAACAATGGAAATAATACTAATTTCATGCTAAAATTAGAGTATAAATAACTAATTATTAACTCTAATTTTATGGTCAAAAGAGAAAACAAAACAATAAAAATGATTACTACCAACGAAGAAGAGATTTTAGAAAAAATGGTGGCCAAAGACCATCCATTCAGGAAGTTAAACCAAATAATAAATTTTGCCGAGATTGTTTCCCCCTACTATGGGTTATATAGCGAAATCGGTACCAAGGGGATTGATATATTAAAAGGATTTAAGTGTTTGCTGGTGCAGTATTGGGAAGATTACTCCGACCGGCAGATGGAGCGGGCGGTAGCCGAGAATGTGGCGGTCAAATGGTTTTGCGGATTTGAATTATTGGCAGCCACGCCGGACCACAGTTATTTTGGCAAACTGCGGGATAGGTTAGGTGCGGAAAATATCGCCAACATTTTTAATCGAGTGAATGAGCTGTTGCGCGGCCAGGGATTATTCGGCGATATGTTTAAATTTATTGATGCTTCGGCCATAGTCACCAAAACTGCCCTGTGGCAAGAGCGGGATAAGGCAATAGCGGCCGGAGAAGAGAAATTGAATAATGCCAATGTAAAAAACTACGCCGCCGATCAGGAGGCGCGCTGGGGCGCCAAATCAAAAACCAAAATCTGGTTCGGCTACAAACGGCATTGCTCGGTGGATATGAGATTCGGCCTGATCGATAAATTGACGGTGACGCCGGCCAATGTCCTGGATTTCCAGGCGCTAAAAAATATCTGTCCGGAAAATCAAATGGTGTTTATGGATAAATTGTACGACACGAAAAAATCTGATTTGATTCTTTTGACCAACGGCTGCGCCGTTGGCACCATCCGAAAAAACAACAATAAAAACAAAAACCGCGATTTAGATAAATGGCGGTCAAAAGTGAGGATGCCGTTTGAAGGTGTGTTTTCTAAACTAAGGAAGCGGACGCGCTACCGCGGCCAAGTAAAAGTATTATTTGAAAATTTTGCTTTGGCGCTCTGCCATAATTTAAAGAAAGCGGTGGCTGTTTTGCCTAATTCAATCGGGGCTTAATGCCCCGCCAGGGCAGATTGCGCCCTAACGGGCGAAAAAACAAAGTTTTCAGACCGAAGTTGATAAAAAATCAACGATAGATAGCCATTGTCTGGTTAGCTGTCGTCGGTTTTTTACCAAGGTCGCCTTTCGGCGACAAGCCCTAAATATAAATTAATAGTCTGGGAAGAACGATTCTTGTCTTTTAATTCCAATAAAAACTTTTTTATTAAATTGATATCCGGTTCTTTGGTAATATTTTTTGCGTACCCAAAAAATTCTTTTAAGCAAATCAAATAACTTTTAACCGTACGTCGGCTATAATTTTTCAACTTCAATTCATCTTCAACTTTTTTAAGTAGTTCTTGCAATGTCATACAAGAATGATATAATAAATTTAGCAACATTTGTATGGCAGCAACGATATATAATAATCATACCACACTTCGTATAAAACACCAAATTCAATTATTATATTAATAATGTTCGCATAAAAACGAGTTATGTGAAATAGCCAGAAATTCCTTGATTATTTTTTAAAATTTTTTGGCAATTTATTTCAGGTCGAACATAACTTGTGATATAATCTAATCATTAATATTAAGGGACAAAATTATGAAATTTGAACAACCACCAGTTCCAGAACACGAAAAACTTGAAGAAGTAGAGAGGAGCATACTACTGCTTAAGCATAATGGCTTACCCGATTCTAATATTGTTAAAAGTTTAGAAAACCCGCCTTCAGGTGGAAAAGGAGCTTCTAAACTGGAAATTGAGCAAGCCTTTCAAAGACTTAAAGATTATGGGTTCATTGATAAAGATGGACTCATTACCGAGGAAGGTATTGATGCTATTAAATAAATTGCCAAAAAAATAATAAGGATAAGAAATTTCTGGCTACATCACATAACAGCGTGTATCTGGCTACGGAAAATTGGCGTTAATTAAATCCTTAAGGAGTGCCAATTTTCCTTCGCCCAAATTTTCATCCCTTAATTTGATGAGAATTTGGGTGGAGTTTAAAATATTAAGCGTTATCTGATAATCAAAGTTTATCTCGTTTAATCGGGATGAAAACTTCAGATACACGCGCACGTTATATTCAATCAGAAGTCGGCCTAACGAGAAGCGCGCGCTAAAAGAAAACTTTATAATCTTACTAATTTTAACTATGATATTATGGAAGAAATAATTATGGATAAAGAGATAAAACAAAAATCTCCCTCAGCTTCCAAACAATACAAGTATCTTGGTTTGCTCACTGCTTTATACATTACTTTCCAACTTGTTTCTGATGTCACTGCTGGAAAAATTGTTTCGCTCGGGATTTTTACGGTTTCTGCAACTGTTCTTTATTTTCCTTTCACTTACATTATTGCCGACCTTTTGACAGAAGTTTATGGATATTCAAAAGCTCGTAGCGTCGTTTGGATGGTTTTATTCAGTTCAGTAATTGCTGGTTTAATTTATACAATCGTTGTTGCGCTTCCGCCAGCAGTTGGCTTTGACGCGAACGACGCATTCACCAGAGTATTAGGTCAAATTCCACGTATCTTAGTTGGCGGCTGGATTGCTGTTTGGGTTGGTGGAATTTTAAATGATTACATAATGGCAAAAATGAAAGTTTGGACGAAAGGAAAACACCTTTGGTCAAGAACGATTGGCTCAACAATTGTTGGCGAGGGAGCAAACACCATATTGTTCTATGTTATCGCTCTCTATGCAGTCATTCCAACAGGACTCTTGGTCACATCAATACTCTCTGGCTGGTTCTTGAAAGTCACAGTTGAAATTGTAATGACTCCTGTAACATACAGAGTTGTCGCGAAACTCAAGAAAGCTGAGGGAGAAGATTATTACGATACAGACACAGACTTTAATCCATTAATTATTAGACAATAAGCGCGCGCTAAGAAAGAAGAACGGCCGACTTCTGGCTCTGAAATTTCCCTTCGGGACGTTGCACTAAATTTCAGCCCTTCGGGGAATATAACACGGCTTATGAGGTTTCGCTCGGTTGCACCTCGCTCCACCCAAATTTGGCTAACGCCAAACTTCTCATAAGCCGAAACGTTATACGAAATTTTTGTAAAAATCCTTTCTTAATATGATTTCAGAAAAAAAATTTTCTCTTAGTTCTGAAAAGGAACAAGAGCCAACAATTATCATCAAAAAATCTATTGATGCCCCGCCAAAAGTTAAAGAAAATCCATTCTATGATGCTGAATTTTGGGGGCGGGCTAATTCTCCAGATGATATTTATTTACCAGACTCTGATGAAGCGATATCGTTTGCTATGGCCGCGCACGAAATAGGCCATCTTATAGAGGAAGGAAAAAGAGATGATGCTCGCTTAGATAATTTTGAAGCTAATCGCGCCGAAGAACAAAGAGCTTGGGATAGAGGCTGGGAGTATCTACAAAAATATGTTTCCGAGTATTATCAAGATAGACCAGAAATCGCCCCCAAAATTCAGCAAGCATTTGAGCGGATAAGGGACTTTCTTATGCAAGCCACGGACTTAAGCAAAGATATGTTCCTTGAACAAGGCACTTTAGATAATTTAAGTTATGAAGAATGCGACAAGATATTAAAAGAAAAACGAGAAAAATTTTTTTCTGAAAAGGGAGAAGAATTCAAACAGCTTTTTGAGGAAATGAAAGGCGAAAAAATCGGGGTAAAACCTGATTGGGATAAATTTGTCGCTGTTGTAAAAAAAGCTGTTGAAGATATAATAAAAGATAACGAAAAAAAAGAATAGGATTTTTACAAAAACATCATATAACAAGGAATATCTGGTTCAAGGCAGGCACGATTTATTAAATGAATCAAGGAATTGTGCCTGCCTTTCACCCAAATTCGCCTTCGTTTCACTTCGGCGAACTTCAGATATTCCTAAACGTTATGCCGAAATCGCTCGCTCCCCCTCCCTCCCCCTCGGCAAGCTCGGGGTCGGTCGGGTCGCTCACTCCTTTTCGGCATAACGGCTTCGGAAATAATTCCGGTTCTGCTCGTCGCTCGCTCCGCTCACGACTTCGCATAACACGGAATACGCGAAATTGCCTTTCGGTATTTCTCCGCTTCGCTCCGAAATCCCTCCGGCAACTTCGCTTATTCCGAAGCCGTTATATGAAATAATAAAATTTTTTAATTAAACTTATGACCGATAAATATAACAATATATTTTTAGGCATTCTAATTGGAGCTAGTATAATTTTGGGGTTGATGTGGTATACCAAAGATAATAGAAGTGATGATTGGTGGTGTGGTTATCTTCAAAATGATGATGCTAAGTATTGCAGAACGCTTTACGATAAAGCAATGAAAAAAATTGATAGCATGTCTAGCGATGAACAAAAATGTAGCCCCGATTATATGGGCGGATGTAATTAAAAATTTTTATTACATCATATAACACGGCGTATCTGGTTCGCGAGCTAAATAAAATTATTTTAAAACTATGAAACAATTCATCAAAAAATTTATCGGAGAAGTATTGGTTACTGTTGGTGTAGGAATTTTTTCCTTCAATATTTTTAATTTTGACCACCAAACATACGAGAAAGGTGGATTACAAAAAATTTTTGGGAGGAGTGAGGGGCTTGAGGGAATAGCATATTACTACCATAATAATGTTTTAACAATGATCGCTGTGAGCGCAATATTAATAACAATTGGAATTTTAATAATTAAAAATAAACAAAGATAGTTTTAAAATAATTTTATTTTTAACGCTCGCTCACGCAAATTTTAATGCTTTTTTATTTTTAAATACAACAAATCAAAAACCACCTCGTTTTTGAGATGGTTTCTGAAGTGGAGCTAAGGGGTATTGAACCCCTCTATCCGAATGTCGAATACGGATTCCTCACCGTGAGGTAGCCCCTTAAACTCCACATAAAAATTTTATCATAGATTTTACAAAACAAAAAGCCCGATCCCCGTTAGGGTCTCGGACTTCGGGAGTTCAACAGAATCCGTATTCGACATTATTAGTATAACACAACGAGCTGGCTTGTCAAGAGATTGTACATGACGGGTACATAGGTAACACTTCAGTTAATTGTATAGGAGTTTTGTTGTTTAATGAATCATGAGGCCGGTTAAAATTGTATTCAATCAGCCATTCAGTTAACATGGGATTGAATTTAACTGGGTCAGGGTGGTAATTGCCCAGTCGTATAAATTCTTTTTGCATGGTTTGGTTAAATCGTTCATTGACAGGGTTGTCTTTTGGAGTTCTTGGTCTGGAATAATATCTAGTAAGATCTAATCTCTGGCATCCTTGTTCAAAGCATTTGGCAAATTCAGAACCGTTATCTGTTTGGATATTGTCTATCTTACCATCTATCAAATACATAAGTCTATTCAGAAAATCCTCAGCATTGTAGGAATTGGCATGTTTATACATTCTGGCAAAGGCAACCTTGGAGCAGTTATCAATGGCAGTAAAGATATATCTCTTAAGGTTACTCATTCTAAATTCAATAGTATCAAGGCATAGCAGGAACCCCGCTTTTGGTTTTTTCTTTAACTCTGTGATCCGTTTCTTTTTAGCCGCATTTAACCGTTTTCTGGTGGTTTTAGCTGTTTTTTTAGGATTCGGGTAGAGTTTGTACTTTTGGATAATCCCTTGTATCTTCCAGCTTGATATTGACTGACCATGTATCCTTTCATAAATGACAGCTAATTTGATTTTACTGTAGCAAATATACTTCTTTCTGAGTTGGATGACCCGTTGCTCCTCCAGAGGTGTAATTTCTGGCCTGCGAGGACACTTAGGAGCACACGATTCATTCTCTAGGGTGTAGAGATTATTTGGATCATATTTCTGCTTCCATTTGTAGAATGTTTTACGAGAGATGTCAAAGTGACGACAGGTTTGAGCGATGTTTTGACACTCTTTGCAGTAGTCAAACCACTTTAAGCGATAACGAGCTAATTTAGATAAATTGTCATATTTTTTTAAGCAAGATACCATATGATAGAACTTTTCCAGATCATGGTTAATATTCATCCCTGATCTGAATAAACAATTAATTAAAGTTCTATCATAATACCTGATTTCACCTTGATTTAACATACTTTTGGACTTTCAAGGTGTTACCTAGGTATCTCATCATGGACA
>Ga0210044_10009729_pt1 | contig 11634 bp, 13 predicted proteins | sample CryGey13umfilter_2_FD_183959 | JGI IMG/M metagenome (GOLD analysis project Ga0210044, IMG submission 183959) | Groundwater microbial communities from aquifer in Utah, USA - Crystal Geyser 4/9/14 3 um filter (SPAdes) (version 2) | ecosystem: Environmental > Aquatic > Deep subsurface >...
TTTATCTCAAGATGAGGTAAATAAAATGTTGGGAGATAAAGAATTTATTGAAATGAATAATGATTCAGAAATTAAAAAAATCTTGTGTAATTTAACGATGACACTCTGGCATTATACAATACTCATCCAAGCTGGCCACAGGGCATATTCTCAAGAATTTCACGGACCATACGATATTGGGGAAGGAAAGTCGCTTGTCATTAAAGAATTTTTCAATCTTAAGCCCGGAGCAAGTGCTCATGATATTATCTGGCGATTCTCTTCAAAAATACCCTATGAAGAAATAAAGATTTTTGAAATTTATAAAAATTCTCAAATAGAAATAGATATGTTTAATCATTATAAGATTAGCGGCGAGATGGTGAACTTTTTTATCACAGGTGATGGTGATAGTTTATCCAAGAAAGAATTAAAAACACTTCTTAAGGTTTGTACTGCAGTTATTTCCGAAGGAAACAAAACTATTAAGAACTTTTCAAGCTCAGATTGGGTCGAAAAAATAATCAATCTAAGGTATCTTTGGTTAAAACCCCACAAGGATATTTTAGGAAAAGACTGGAAGCCACCTAGAAATATTTTTAATTTAACTAAAAAAATTAATGAAGCCAAAAAAGCAGGCGAGCAGTTCGAAAAAAATATTATTCCTTTAGTCAGTGGGCTTTCTCCCAATGAGGTGGTAGATAAAATAGCTCAATTATTTGTAAATAAAATTTTTTAAACTCAAGCCCAAATGATCAAAAATAGCCAAAAACAAAAAATTCTTTTAAAAGAAACTCCTATTTTTAAAAATTTTCCAGTCTTGAAGAAAATTCCGTATAGGACGTTTTTAGGTATGCCTGAAAAACTTATTGGGGTGCCAATGTTTTATACAATTTTCTTTAATTACAAACCTTTGAAGGTTAAAGACTTTGTCAATCTTTTTTTATTATCACCAAAAAGATATGAAAGAATGGGCGTGGAAGGAATGCGCAGGGTTATAAAAAACTTAAGGAGGATTGAGGAATTTTACAAAAATTGTTGGCCAGAGTTAAGCAAAGAAGAAAAAATAGCTTTTGGTTCCATTTTACTCCATGCTTATTTTGCTTCTTGGAGGGAAGATGAAATTTGTGAAATTATGATTGATTGTCCTCCACCAAGATTTAATGTTGAAAGCTTTGTGCCAAAAAGCAAATTGAAAAGCTTAGGAAAAATTAAAGAAAAATGTACAAAGGAGTACGAGGGAATCGATCTCTATGATATCTTAAAAAAGATTATGGAGAATATGAGAAAAATAGCTTTAGAAAATAAAGAAATTGTAAAGAAAAAGTACCAAAAAGAAACAGAGAGAATTTTAAAGTTTAATAATTTTTATGAGATGATACAAAATTCGGTCTTACAACTACTTTATAAAGATCCAGGAATATTTCGATTTAAAGACCCAATTCCAAAAATTTTTATGAAAAATATAAAATATATTTCTTCACCCAAAAAATATTATCTTTTCCCATCCAAAAAAGAAAAATCAGGTGAATTAAAAGGCCTAGGAGCTTCTGCCGGAAAGGCAAAAGGAAGGGTTAAAATTTGTTATTGGGTAGAAGATGCTTTAAAGAAGATTAAAAAAGGAGAAATTTTAGTTTGCCCAAAAACAGATCCATCTTGGGTGTCAGTTTTTTCTAAAGTTTCAGGAATTATAACCGAAGGCGGAGGTTTGCTTTCTCATGCGGCCATTGTTACCAGAGAATTTAAAATTCCCTGCGTTGTCGGGGTAAGAGATGTTTTTAAAAAAATCAAGGATGGTAATTTAATAGAAATAGATGGGACAACTGGTGAGATTAAGTTATTAAGAAGATAGAATGAAGAAATATTTTTGGCTGATTTTTGGTCTTTTTTTCGTTTCCCGTTTTTTCTTTTTAGCCAACTATCCTTATTTTTATGATTCGCCGGAATACTTGCGCGAGTCTCTTTCGAGAAATTTTTTTACTTCTTTATCTTTTTCTCATGAAGTCATTCACCCTGCTTGGTTGTTTTTGACGCAAATTTTTCAGAGGATAACCAGCTGGCCGACAAGTTGGGAATTAAGTTTAATTTCTGCCCTTTTTGGTTTAATTAGCGTGATGGCCTTTTACCTTTTAATTAAAAGAAATTTTAATCAGAAGGTTGCTTTATTTTCTTTAGTTCCTTTGATTTTTTTTCCTCATTTGTGGTTAATCCAAACGAATGTCTTGCATGAATCACTGGATTTTGGTTTATTTCTTTTAAGTTTATTATTTTTTGATTTTTTCTTAACCAAGAAAAAGTTTTCTTGGTTTTTATTGTCAGCTCTTTTTTTAAGTTTGTCTATTTTTGATTTTGTCGGAATTCTTCTTTGGTCGCCGGTTTTTATTGGTTTGGCCATTTTAAAATCTAAAAAAATTAATTGGCTAAACATTTTTTGGAGCTTGGCAATAGTTGTTATAAGTTTTCTTTTAGCCATTGGTGGTCTTTATAAAGTTCTCTGGCTAAGCCAGATGATTAACCCCATGCTCCGCTTAAAAACTCTTTTATTTAGTTATGGTGGGGGAGAAATTTTATCCGGCTGGGGGTTTCTAAATATCTTGAGAATGTTAAGAAATGATATTTTAATTTTATTTTATGGTTATTCTTTGTCGGTAATTTTAGTGTTGATAATGATAGGAACAGATCTTATTAAAAAGAAAAATTGTCCTGCCTCGCCGATTCAAGGCGGGCCGGTTTTAATTTTCTTTCTGTCTTTTTTCCTGCCCTTTTTACTAACTGGGAAATTTTGGTATGGAGGATTATTCGGCCGATACTCGATTTTAGTAGCTTATCCCTTGGCTTTGCTTTTAGGAATTATGCCTTGGCGGAGGATTTATGGAGTTTTAATTTTTATTTTATTTTTAACTTTTCTGCCAACTTTTGTGGTTTACCAACAAAAGCCAATTTCTCAAGTTCAGGCTGGTTTAATTGAAGAAATCAAGTTAAAAGATGAAGATTTACTGATTTTATCCGATTATCAAAGACCTCAATTAAGTTATGAGAATGCCTTTTATTGCGAAGCAACAAGCTTTGCTTATTTAGGAGGAGACCAAGAGCAACAAAAAATAATTGAAAAGAAGATTGAAGAAAAATTAAAAGCCAATGGCAAAGTTTTTATTTCCCAACAAGCCGTTAACTTTCCTTATTGGCAATATGACGGACAACAAATCCATATTATTTCCAAAGGGAATAAAAACAAAGCTCAGTTAAAAGAATTTTTAGAAGATAAAAAGTTGGAGGTTGTAGTAGAAAATAAAAACTATCCACTCTTAACTATCTATCAGATGGAATAAATTGTAAAATAATTATACACACTAGCTTTTTACAAAGAAATAGTTTATAATCTATCCTGTTATATTATCGAACCATGTCTGTTCTTCTCAATTGTCATTTTTCCCTAAAACGGATCTTGTCAAAGCAAAGAACCAGCAGTTCAAATTTGAAGATTAGAAGGAGGTGAAAAAATAAAAATGGCTACCAAATTATTTGTTGGCGGTCTTTCTTGGGATACTAAAGAAGATTCTTTAAAGAATCTCTTTTCTCAAGCTGGCACCGTTGTTTCGGCAACGGTTATTACCGATAAATTTTCCGGTCGTTCAAAAGGTTTTGGTTTTGTGGAAATGTCTTCTCAACCAGAAGCAGATGAAGCAATTAAAAAATTAAATGGTCAAAGCTTAGACGGTCGCAATATTACGGTTAATGAAGCCCGACCACAGCAACCTAGAGAAAATAATTTTCGTCGCGGCGGCATGAGATAATACTACCTCTGATAGAGCCCAATAAGCATATCCTTATCTAAGATATGGTTTGCCATGGCTGTTTCTAAACCTTTTTTTCTTGAAGATGAAGGAAGATTTAAAGTGGTATCCAAGGCATAGATTTTAAATTGGTAATGATGAATACCTGATGGTGGACAGGGACCACCGTAATTTTGCTTACCAAAATCATTTGTTCCTTGAATGGCTCCTTGGGGTGATTCGTTTTCGGTAATAAGTTTTGTTTCTGGATTGATATTCCAAACCAGCCAATGAACCCAATCACCGCTAGGGGCATCAGGGTCATCGACAATTAAAACTAAACTTTGAGTGTTTGAGGGCACTTCGGTAATTTGCAATGGAGGATTAATATTTTCCCCATCACAGGTGTATTTTTGCGGAATCATTTGCTTGTTTTCAAAAGCACTACTGGCGATTTTCATACCTTTACTTTATTATAAGTTATCTAAAACTAGTTTACAAAAGATTTTTAATTAAATAAAATAAACGGGTGGGCTTTAATAAAAAAATTGGTTTTGATAGTCAAAAATATCTTCGGGAACAAACAAAATATATTCTTCAGCGGGTTAAAGGAGTCAAAGGCAAACTTTATCTAGAGTTTGGCGGCAAGATTCTTTGTGATTACCATGCCGCGCGGGTGCTTTCTGGCTTTGACCCCAACGCTAAAATAAAACTTTTACAAAAATTAAAAAATCGAGCTGCTTTGATTCTTTGTGTTTCGGCGATGGATATCGAAAGAAGAAAAACCAGGGCGGATTTTGGTTTAACTTACGATCTTTATACTTTGATGATGATTAATGAACTTAAAAATTGGGGGTTAGATGTTGTCGGCGTAGTGATTACTCGTTTTACCAATCAACCGTCAGCCTTGATTTTTAAAGACAAGCTGGAAAGACAAGGGATTAAGGTTTATCTTCATCAACCCATTAAAGATTATCCTCATAATCTTAATTTAATTGTGAGCGATTTGGGTTATGGTCTTAATGATTATCTCCAAACCAAAAAACCTTTGGTAATTATAACTGGACCTGGTCCTGGTGGAGGAAAATTGGGGACTTGCCTTTCCCAGCTTTATCACGATTATAAAAAGGGTCTCAAATCGGGCTACGCTAAATTTGAAACTTTCCCCATTTGGAATTTACCCTTAAACCATCCGGTGAATATGGCTTATGAAGCAGCGACTGCTGACTTGGGTGATTTTAACCAAGTTGACCCTTTTCATTTAAAAACTTATCAAGAAAAAACCATTAATTACAATCGGGATGTTGAAGCTTTTCCTGTTGTCGAAAAAATCTTGAAAAAAATTACCGGTAAAGTTGTTTATCAATCACCAACAGAGATGGGAGTTAATCGAGCCGGTTTTTGTATTACCAACGATAAAGTTGTTAAAGAAGCCGCCCAACAGGAAATTATCCGCCGCTATTTTAAATATCATTGCGAATATATTACCGGCTTGACTGACCGAAAAACGATTTCCAGAATTGAATCAATTCTCAAGAAACTAAATCTTAAGCCAGAAGATAGGCCAGTAGTTAAACCGGCCAGAGAAAAGGCCACTAAAGCTTCAAAAAAAAGAAAAAATAATCATCAGATAGTCGCCGCTGCCACGCTTGAACTAAAAGAAGGTTTGATTGTGACTGGTAAAAGTTCTTCTTTAATGAGTGCCGCTTCAAGTACCATTTTAAACTCGATTAAAGTTTTAGCTAAAATTCCTGATAGGATTCATCTCCTTTCTCCAAAGTCGATTAAATCTATCAACCGATTGAAAAAAGATTATTTTTATTTAAAAGATAACGGCTTGAATTTGGAGGAAACCCTAATTGCTTTGAGTATGAGTGTGGATAATAATCCTTCAGCCAAAAAAGCTTTGAGAAAATTAAAGGAATTAAACGATTCTGAAATGCATTTAACTCATTTACCTCAAATCCACGATGAAGCAGCTTTGAGGAGATTGGAGATAAACTTTACCAGCGATCCAAAATTTCCCACCAAAGGCCTTTTTGTGATTTAATTTCGTAAAAACATCTATATCTTCAAAAACCCCAGCAATTTGTAGGCCACGGTCTAGAAATTAATAATGTTTTGCCCGTGATTTCATGGCTGCATAATTGAAGACATAGAAATATTTTTGCCAAAACTTATTTGTTGAGGAGTATTGATTTTTGCCAAAGAAATAATCAGCTAGCATTTCACGCAGTCTTGTCAGCTCTTTCAATTTTTTTTGTTTTTGCTGGCTAGCAATGGTTAAACTTAAAAGCTCAAAGGCTCTCTCGATGGCTTTCTGGCTATATAAATCATTGTTTTTATTTTTCCAGTTGATACCCCTTTCAACTTCGCTGCCGATGTTGGCCATCTGCTCAAAAAAATTTAGTTTTTCCCAGCCGCCGGAGGCTAATTTTTGGTGTTGATATTTCATTTTTCAATTAATTTATTGACAATTGCTATTATTTTTTTTCTAATATCTAAGTTATCAACGCCACGAGAGAAGTTTTTCAGAGAAGGACGAAGATTAATTATCGAGTCAAATTCAATCCAGCCGTCGTCTTTGACTTCCGGATAAAGATTTATTCCCCAAAGGTTTTCCTGCTTGGAGTTTTTTTCCAAAAGCAAGGCTTCTTCATCGGAATGTAATTCTCCGTCAATTGCCATGATTTCTTTATCGATATCAACCACAGCTTTAACCAAATTGCCAAACATCTTATCAGCCATCTTTTTTAGTTCATCAATGGAAGTTTTGTTTTTTATAATTTTCATCTTTGCCTATTTTAACATAATAGAAGTTTAAAATTTTACTGGAGTAGGTCTATCTAGAAACTTTTTGATTAACTACAAGTGTCAAGCTGGGACACTTAGAAAACGTGAGGGTACTTTTCCATACAGCAGAATTGCCAAATTTAATTTGACTTAATCAAAAAATAAATAATATAATAAATTAAACAAAACCTATGGCGAAACCAACAAAACACGCAACAGCAATATGCATTGTTCTTTCAGTCCTTCTTGTCATTGGCATTGTTTTGGGATTTTGGCAGAAAAACGTCCTTTATATTCTGGGCTTTTTACTGCCAGCAGTAATTTACCAGGTTTACAGGACAGAAGGGAAATCCACTAAATGGGCTTCCTGGACCATGCTAACTGTCATTATCTTAGAATTTATCCTGGTAATTTTTAAGATTAATTTTAATCTAGCTGAATTTTTAGGAACCGAAGGCGAATATGTAGCCGGTTACTATGTAACTTTTGGGGATTTGAAAGCAATATTCCCGGCAATAACAGCTATTCTTTCGATTATTTTGTTTGTCCGCACCCGCGGCAAATATACCAGGTGGCTGGCAGTCATTATTTTTATCGGTGCGCTAGCAATTACTTATCAAGTAAATCCCGAAGGCTTTAAAGATTTAATTGGCATTGTTGCAAGGGAATCTTTAAATCAATTTTAATATTTATAATAAAAAAATCAGTACAGTATCATATATAGTGTATATCTAGCCCGGCTCTTGCAGAACCTCGAATCTACAGCAATTAAAATCAAAGATTAACAAGAAATATAGGGATATTTGAGAAACCTCGGTCACCATAAGGTGCCCGTCTTGGCTGAGCATACCGGTCTAGGCCCTTTCTATTCCATATCTACAGTTCTAGGCTTTAAAAGTTGAGCATGTTGGCTTGGGAGTCATTTTGTCGTTATGGTAAAGCTAATTAGCAGCTAATATTGTTTGGCCATTCTTATTTTAATCAATAAAGGTTAAGGCAACGCCTTTTTTATCCAATCTTCCGGTTCTTCCTATTCTATGGATATATGTGTCGCATGACTCTGGTAAATCATAATTAATAACATGGCTAACATTGGGAATATCTAAGCCGCGGGAGGCGACATCTGTTGCCAAAAGAATGAGAAACAACAGGCTCTTCAACTTCATTTTTCTCTTGAAGTGTATTTATTTCGCCAGAAACAATTTTGCTTATAAAATCAGTGGGATTGAAAGACTTAATCGTTTTTTTGCCACGAAAACTACCTCCCCTAGAATAGGAGAAATTACGGTCACGACCATGGTTGTTGTTAAATTTTCTATACATATTAAGGAAATAGAACTGCTTAAATGAAGGAATGAATCATGAATAGTGGAGAAAAGATACTAATAAAAAAGTAAATATACTCGGGTATCCTTTATCTTAAAAACTCAAAAACTCAAAATAGACTCGAATTTAAGCAGATGTATTGCCTCAATACTTCGATTTCGCTCAGTATTGACACTGAGCAAGGTCGAACGTGTCAATCTGCCAAGGTGATAATTATTATACTACGAAAGGACTAATAAGGCAAGCTTGTTACTTCGTAATAAAGCAAATAAGCTATAGGGTAAGATATTTAGGCCAGTGCCTTCAGGAGCGCTTCACGGATGTTTTTTCCCCCAAACCAGCCGTTTAAATAGATAACCGCGTGTTTATTTTTATTCCAATTTTGGAGGTAATATTTATCAATATGCCCGCCCTTTTTTAAAAGAATAGCGACTAGTTCGTCAACCGAAGGTTTTGTATTGATACTTCATTATAACATATAAGTACATTCTTAAACTAGCTTGCTTTAAATAATCATGTAAAATGTAATCAGAAGAGATATATTTTAAATTATGTTTATTACAGAAATTAATATTAAGTTTATAGCTGGCAATGGCGGCAAAGGCAAGGTCTCTTTTTATAAGAATAGAAGAGGCCCAGATGGCGGCAATGGCGGCAAAGGCGGAAGTATTTATATTTCTGCCACTTCAGATATTTATGCTCTTAACAATCTGACTAAAAATATTGAAATCAAAGCTGAAAATGGCCAAGATGGAATGGCAAATAAAAAAAATGGGAGAAATGCTGACGATTTGGAAATAAAACTGCCTATTGGTACGGTTATCACTGACAAAGACACTAATGAAATTTTTGAAATAATCAACAAAAATGATCACTTTCGACTATGTAGTGGGGGTTCGGGTGGTTTGGGAAACTTTGAATATCGGTCCGGTACTAACACAACGCCATTATATGCTCAGAATGGACTTAAAGGTCAGCAAAGAGATTTGGAAATTAATCTGAAACTGATTGCTGATTACGGATTAATCGGTTTCCCCAATGCAGGTAAAAGCAGCCTGCTTAAAGAACTTACTTCTGCCAAGCCTAAAATTGATAATTATCCTTTTACAACTCTTGAACCCAATCTTGGAGAGCTAGATGGAAAAATTATTGCTGATATTCCTGGACTTATTAAGGGAGCTTCTAAAGGCAAAGGCTTGGGAGTTAAATTTTTAAAACACATTGAAAGAGTTTGCCTTTTACTTCATTGTATTTCTTGTGAAGATAATGATCTTATAAAAAGTTACCGAACTATTAGAAATGAATTAAAAGAATTTAATCCAAAATTGATGGATAAGCAAGAGATAATCCTTCTTACTAAAACAGATCTAAAATCAAAAAAAGAAATAGATTTTTCTCTTAATGTTTTGAAAAAAATAAAAAAACAAATTCTGCCGATATCTATTAATGACTGGGATAGTCTTGAAAAATTGAAAACTACTATTAGTTTATTTGGATTGAAAGGTTAAATGATTACTTTAAGAATGGAAATCTTCAACTATGTTACGACCTTTTATAGGAGAAATTGACTTATAAAGAGAAAACCATGAAGTCTTTACTTCTGATTACTTCTCCAGAGAAATTTTCTTTTACTTCCTTAACTAAATCAATTCTTTCTGTTTGAGAATAAAGATGGCTTAAAACAATTTTTTTGACTTTGGATTTCTGGGCAATATTTCCTATGTCAATCGTATCCATATGAGCAGGATTAGCTTTTCCTTTTGGTTGAGAGGCATCACAAATAAACAAATCTGCATTTCTGCAACTATTGCTTATTCCTTTGCAATTAACGGAATCGCCAGAAAAAGTTATTATTTTATTTTTAATAGTAAATCGATAAGAATTAGCTTTAGCGCTTATTCCATTTGCAAAGTGCTTTACATTAAAAGACTCAATTTTAATATTTTCAATTGTTTGTTTTTGTTTTACTTCTAGGATTTTTATCTTGTCCCAATTATCTAAAGTTGGTAATTGAAAAGCATTAGATAATTTGACCATAAATTTATAAATACCTTTTGGCCCAAAAATGGTTGGAAAATTAGACAATTGTTTTCCATGAAATTTATCTTCTAAAAAAATATTGAAAAAGAAAGAGAATAAATCTGAAGTATGGTCGGCATGGAAATGAGTAATAAAAACTAAATCTATATTGTGAGGTTTTATATTTAACTGGGAGAGCCTCATTAAAGTCCCTGGACCACAGTCTATGAGAATTTTTTTATTGTCTGCTTCTAATAAATAAGCTGGAGCAGACCGTTTTTCATTTACAAAAAAAGTTCCACTACCTAATATTGTTACTTTTGCATTCATTTACTATATTTTAACTTATCGATTTGAAAAAAAGAATAAGATTATTTGAAGCTGGGCTGAGAGAGAAAGTTTAATTAATTTACCTGTACTGCATCAAACCGGCAAAAATTATATAATTGAACCGACATGAAACTTGTATTATTTACCACCAAGATTGATAAAGGAGCACAGGCAATAGAGGAAGAGGCAAAGAGAATGTCCCTCCCTTGCCAAATCTACTTTTGCGAGGAGCTTGTTTATAAAAATGGTGAGATTTTCAATTCGAGCCTTAACTTACTTTCTATAAATCGAGACGACAAAATAATTCTAAGAGATCCATACAATACCAAGAGCGACTATAGTTTCTTCACAAAAAAGATACTTGAGAAATATTACAAGAATATCTCACTTGATAAAGAGCGCTATTCCAAATTTTCTTTCTACAAAGACAAGTTATTTCAGGTAGACCTTTTTATCAAGCTTGGAATTACAACTCCTGAAACTTTTTTTGGCAGAAACATAAATAGATTTTTAAAATTCCCGGTGATAGTAAAACCTAGGATTGGTTCACGAGGTCGGGGGATACGTATCTTTAATGAGTTTAAAGAGATGGAAAGTTTCTTTGCTGAAAAAGACCTTCTTGATTACATCATTCAAAAATATCACAAAGCAAAAAAAGAATACAGAATCCTACTCTTAAGACACAAAATCATTGGGGTGGTTGATAAATACATTCGCTTAAGGGATGAGGGAAAGGTCGGGGTAAAAATCAATAAGGTTGTTAACGATCTTTCAGCAAAAATAAAACAAGACGCTATAAGAATCACAGAGGAGCTAAAAGCTGACTTTGTTGGGGTAGACGTAATTCATGCAGGGGATGGTGAAGACTACTTTTTAGAGGCAAACCTTTCTCCTCAGTTTAACGCGTTTGCAAGGGCAACGGGGATAAATGTAGCCAGGAAGGTCATCTCCTCCGCACTTACTTAGTTTTATGTTGGGACTATGTAACTATGTTACGACCTTTTATAATTTTTTTAATAAGTTCAGGTCCCCAATTATCAAAGCTTCTTTTTTTGCTTTTGTCCAGTTTTTAAGCTGATACTCTCTTTTCATGGCTTCCTTTCTTGTTTGATAAATTTCAGTGTAAACTAATTCAAATGAAGGAAAAGACCTGACATACTTTGCTGATTTTGAATTTTTCGCTTCATGCTCTTTTATTCTTTTTTCTAAGTCATTCGTTTGGCCAACATATAAAGTATTGGAAGAAGTACGGAGAATATAGATAAAATAAAACATAAAATAATTATATATCCTTCGACTCGTCGCCATGCTCCTCGTTCAGGACGATTCGTCGTTTTTCCAAAAGATTATCTATAAAAATGGTCAAAGACCGTGAGCGATGGCGAGCGTAGTCGAGCCAGAGTCGAATCGGCTG
>Ga0210044_10009730_pt1 | contig 11634 bp, 9 predicted proteins | sample CryGey13umfilter_2_FD_183959 | JGI IMG/M metagenome (GOLD analysis project Ga0210044, IMG submission 183959) | Groundwater microbial communities from aquifer in Utah, USA - Crystal Geyser 4/9/14 3 um filter (SPAdes) (version 2) | ecosystem: Environmental > Aquatic > Deep subsurface > Groundwater...
TGGCCATTTCCCATCTGAAATTTGTTCTGTTTCACCTCCGAAAGTAAGAAAGCTTCCTTTCGGCCATAGATGGAATCCACAGCTAATGGGTAGCCGATGGATTGAAAATGCACCCTGATTTGGTGAGCACGCCCTGTCTTGGTGCTGGCTTCAGCCAGCGTATAATTTCGGAAGCGCTCCACCACGCGAAAGCGCGTGAGGGAAGCTTTGCCCCGGCTGGCTATGACCATGCGCTCCGGGTGTTGCTCATTCGGAGCGATGGGTTTTTCGATAACGCCTTCGTTTTGAGGCAGGACACCTTCCAAGAGTGTCAGGTAATATTTTTCAACGGTGTGGCTTCCAAATTGCAGCGACAGATTCTTATGTGCCTCCTCATTTTTTGCAAAAACCATAATGCCGCTGGTCTCTTTATCTAAGCGATGCACCATAAAGATATTCCCGCAGCGTTCGCTGAGCCAGCCAGATAGGTTGAACTTGACGGGCGCACTCTTTTCGGACATAGTCAGCATGAATGCGGGCTTGTTTACAACCACAACATCGCCGTCTTCAAAAATTATTTCCGGATTTTGTTTCATAAAAAACAAGCTCCAATTGCGTCTCAGTCTGAAAAGGCCGTCGTCAATCTGCTTCGCCCCATCGAAAGGTGGCCACCTCCAGCCCAGCCAGGTCCAAAACCCGGTCAACAACAGTAGCCGCGAGCGCTTCGAAATTGGCAGGCCTGCTGTAAAAACTGGGGCTGGCCGGGCAGATGATTGCCCCGGCTTCGGTGAGGGTCTTCATATTATTAATGTGGATGAGGCTCAGTGGCGTATCGCGTGGCACCAGAATCAAACGACGGCGTTCTTTTAAAATCACATCGGCAGCCCGTGTCGCTAAGTCGTTGGAGATACCAGCGGCTATTCGACCCATTAACCCCATGGAGCACGGGCAGACTATCATGGAGCTGTACCGTGCCGACCCTGACGCAAAGGGCGCCGCAAAATTATTTTTCTCATAAAAATCAAAAGGGTATTGGCCATAATTTTCGTTGCCCAACTCCAACTGCCAATTGAGCTTAGCGTTGTCGCTCATCACCACGCCAACAGCCTCCCACTGCTCTCGTAGTTGGAGCAACCGGTCAAAAAGCACTTTTGCGTAAATGGCTCCGCTGGAGCCTCCAACAGCCACCACAATTTTCGCCATGGATTCAATATTGCGTTAAACTAAGATTAAACCGGCTTCATTCTTGTCGGAGCGGAGCGGGTTTTGATACTTTCGCTCACCATCAATTTGATGAAATTTCAAAACCGTTGTATTTTTGACTTTCACCGTTCATCAAAATCCTTGAACACTAAAATTTTATTCTAATGAAAAAAGTATTTTTCGCCGCAGGCGCCATCGTAATTGCAGGGCTGGTTTTCGCCTTTATGCCAAAAGAAGGTTCCTCCTCTTCATCCTCCATTGAGAAACCCGGCGCCACTGAGAGCGCCATACATTGGCTCACCTGGGAAGAAGCCATCAAAGCTAATGAAAAGACAAAGAAAAAGTTCTTTATTGACTTTTACACGGATTGGTGCGGATGGTGCAAGCGCATGGACAAATCCACCTTCACCGACCCCGGCGTTGCTAAATTTGTAAACGAAAATTTCCATCCTGTCAAGTTCAATGCTGAACAAAAAGAAGAGGTGGAGTTCAAGGGCAAGACTTTTAAATGGGTCGCCGGCGGCAGAAATGGCGTACATACGCTGGCGTATGAATTGCTCGATGGCCGCTTGGGTTATCCAAGCTACGTGTACCTTACACCTGAATACGAGCGCATTCTCATTTCCCCAGGTTTTAAGCCTGCTCCCGACTTGCAAAAAGAACTGAATTTCGTGGCAGGTAATTTTTACAATACCACAACCTGGGAGGAGTTCAGCAAGAAATAGATGCCGGTCCGGGTGTGCCTGTTGAAAAAAAAAGCCATGCTGGACCAGCATGGCTTTTTTTATAGTGGAGCGATTAGTCTAATGACTTTTCGTGCAAGACATTGGTGTAGAGGTCGAGCGTAGCACTTATCTTTTCCATCAACTCCTCCAAAGAAAATGGTTTTCCCAGACGGTCGTTCATGCCAAAGAGGTTGGCTTTTTCCTTTTCCGTCAGCACTGCTGAAGCTGTGAGTGCGATAATGGGCACGTCTCTTTTCTTCAAATCCTTATGGCGGCGCATAGCTGCGGTAGCTTGGTAGCCATCCATCACCGGCATCTGAATGTCCATCAAAACCAGGTCGAAGGTATGAGCACCGAAGGCTTCCACTGCTTCCATCCCATTATCGGTGGTGACCACCGCTGCGCCATTGCTTCGCAAGGCATTGGCGACCACTAATTGATTAATTTTGTTGTCTTCCACCACCAGCACTTTTTTACCTATCAAAGAATGCCGGGCTTCTTCTTTTGAAGCACGGCCAAAACCACCCGGGATTTTGTAGGGCAGATAAATGGTAATGATGGCAGAATCTTCGGCACGAAGTTCCACTTCGAGGCTTCCATTCTGCAATTCAATCAATCTTTTTATGACGGGCAATCCTTTGCTACCAGAAGCAATATCCTCCCTTTCAGGCATTTGGGCACTGCGCGACAAAGATTCGAACAACTGCAACCCCGTTCCGGTGTCAGAATAGTTGATGGTAATTTTCAGTACAGTATCGCGAGTGAAGAGTTTGTCGGGCGAAATGGCGACCCGGATGGCGCCTTGCCGGGCATGCTCGACAGCCACGCCAAGCAGACAAGAAACTACTTGCCGCAACTGCACCCCATTGCCCAATAATTTCTCCGGCACTTTGGGGCTTTGCTGATAATTGAGCACCAAATCTTTTTCGAGAATGACTTTTTCAAAATCTGCAAAAATATTTTCGAAAAGAACGGCAGGCTCGAATTCGTATTCGTCGAGGCACAATTTGCCTGCTTCTATTTCACTGAATTTCAAAACGTCGTTGATATAGACCAACAAATCATTAGCGGCGTATTGCATTTTACGTAGCCTTTCTACCATATACTCTTTACCAACTTCGACAATCAGGTCATTCGAATGTGAGAGGATGACATTCAACGGTTCCCTCATTTTTTGACTCATGGCAGCCAGGAAATTGTTGGCGGCGAGGGAGCGCTTTTCGATACTTTCATTTTCCGATTTGGCTTCTGTCAGTTTATTGTCGAGCAGCGTTATCTCATCTGTTTTTTTTGTCAGGGCTATTTGCTGCTCCTCGAAGGCCGGCTTCAGTTGCCGGTTCTTGTCATTCTCTTTTTCTAAAAGAAGGGAAATACTTTTGACATTCTTATGCTGAAAATAAAGTGCGGCGAGTAAGCCTGCAAGGCTGGCCATCAGAATGAGGAAATAAAGTCCGAAACCGCCGCCAATACTTTGATGTTGGGCAGGGTTGGTCTGGGCAATTGTAAAGCCCGGCAAAACAAATGACAGTAGGGTGATAATTGAAATTCTCATGAGGTGGGGATGTAAACAAAAGGTTAAGTTTCTCGAATAAAACCGTGCGTTACAAAATCAATGCCGGAGGGCTGAGCATCTCACCCGCCCGTGAGAATATGTTGTTAATGTCGTGAGTGAAGTTTAGTTTTTATAGATTTTCACTTCCCGGATGCCAGGCTTGGCGTAGCCGCGGTACATGCCTTTAGAATTGAAAACCATTGCTACATTTCCTTTTGCATCGAGGGCGATGAGTCCACCTTCGCCACCCTTTTCCACCAATTTTTTATTCACCACAAAATCGGCAGCTACTTGCAAAGGTTCTTTTAAATAGGCCATGCGGGCAGCAACATCGGCGGCGACAGTGTAGCGTATAAAAAACTCTCCGTGGCCTGTACAAGATACAGCGCAGGTGGCATTGCAGGCGTAGGTACCGGCGCCAATGATTGGTGAGTCGCCTATCCGGCCCCAGCGTTTATTGGTCATGCCGCCGGTGGAAGTACCAGCAGCAATATTACCATTCTGGTCGAGTGCTACACAACCTACTGTTCCAAACTTCGAGTCCGCCGGGTGCATAATTTGGCCCACTTTGTCACCTTCTCCGGCCCTTATTTTTTCAATATCCTCCCACCGCTGCCCGGTAAAAAAGTAGGAATTGGGTACAGTGTCAAGCCCTTTCTCAATGGCAAACCTATCGGCACCTGTTCCGCTAAGCAGCACGTGCGGGGAATCTTTCATCACCTTCACTGCGGCAGAGATGGGGTTCTTGATAATCTTCACTCCGGCCACGGCTCCCGCATTTTGGGTGGCACCATCCATGATGGAGGCGTCCAATTCATTGGTGCCCGCATTTGTAAAAACTGCTCCCTTGCCAGCGTTGAAAAGCGGTGAATCTTCCATGTAATTGATGGTCTTTTCGACGGCTTGCAAAGCCGTGCCGCCATTTTTCAAAACCGCTTCACCGATGTCGAGCGCTGCATTCAGGGCATTGGTATATGCCGCTTCTTTTTCGGGCGTCATATTGGCTTTGAGTATGGTCCCCGCGCCGCCGTGTATCACAATGGTGTAAAGCGGGCGAGCATCTGATTTGCTTTTTGCATTCATGGATTCGGTGGAATTATTGTCGCTACAGTTGAAGGCAAAGAACATAAGAACTGAACAATAGAATAGAATTGCCAAGGATTTCATAGAAAGAAAATTTAAGAAGTTGAGTGATGGTAAAACCTCCGGCACAGTTTGCCGTAATAGTTGTCGTAAGGTAGCAATTCTCTATAAAATCCCCGGCTCATTTTTTGGTAGGGGGTGCGTTTCTATCAAAATCAGTTTTTATGAAAATCCTCATTATCGGTGGCGGCAACATGGGCATGACTTACGCCCATAGCTTTTTGCGCTCCCACATTACCAGCCAACAGGGGTTGATGATTCTGGAGCGGTCTCAGGAAAAATCGGCCGCCCTCGCCAAAGAAGGTACATTCACTGTTTGCCTCAATCCAGAGGAGTGTATCGCAAAAGCAGACTTGATAATCCTGGCGGTAAAACCACAAGATGCGCCGGCGCTGTTCACCCGTATTCGTCCGATGTTGGACCCGCAACAGGTATTCCTTTCCATCATGGCGGGAGTCAAAATGAAAAACATCGCACAGGAGCTTGGCATCACCAAAATAATACGTGCCATGCCCAACCTGCCGGCACAGATAGGCATGGGCATGACCGCGTTCACCTCCACAGACGAGGTGACCCGCATCGAGCTGGTCATGGTGCAAAACCTCATCAACACCACCGGCAAAAGCATCTACGTGGAGGATGAGAAATACATCGACGCTGCCACGGCTATTTCGGGCAGCGGCCCGGCATACGTCTGGTTTTTTATGAACGCCCTGATTCAGGCAGGCCGCGAAATGGGGTTTAGCGAAGCGGAGGCAGAATTGCTCGTCAGCCAGACTTTCAAAGGGGCTATTGACCTTTTCCGGCAGGATAATTTCACCTGCGGTGAATGGATTCAAAAGGTCGCTTCAAAGGGCGGAACGACGGAAGCGGCACTCGCATCCTTCAACGGCACTTCGCTGCATCAGGACATCATTGACGGTGCCGCAGCCGCACTGAAAAGAGCTGTTGAACTGGGCAGTTGAGCTTTTCTTTGAAATTATACCTTTGATTCGGCAGAAAGTCAGTTTCTTTGTTCTTGGCAAAAACAAAACCTTCTTCCCGCTGTTAGGCAGTCAAATTTTACAAAATGGCTATTTCAAAAACTGCAAATCTTATCATTTACCGGATCCGTGAAAAGGGCCTGGAAGTTTTTTTAGTGCACCGCGATAAAGAGACCGGCAAATGGGAACTGCCACATCGCGAAGTTGGCGAAGCCAAAGCAATCACGCTGAGTGAAGAAGAGGCTTATATTGCCCTCGACCCTGTACACAAAGAAGATGGTGATTTGGAAGAAGCCTTCGCTGTGGAAGGCGACTGGCACGACATCCCCTCGCTGAAATCTTTGATACTTGGAGACGTCATGTTTGTCAAAGACCAAATCATTCAAATGATTCCAGACGTAATGGAAAAGGGCACCTTTGTGGCGGTCAAAGAAGCTTTCAAGCGGGTGCTCCCCCACCAGTATGAAATGCTGAAAGAATTGAAAGACATACTGACAGACCGCAATTCCGTGAAAAATATTTGAAGAAAATAATCCGATGAATCAGGCCCGGCAGCGTTGCTCGCCGGGCTTTCCTTTTTTCATCCACATAGGTTAGGTAAAACTTTTTGAAATAAAACTTTCAGAAGCGAAAAAAAGAACCCGCTGAAAGTATTTTTGCGAAAACATTCCCACCATGTCAGTAGAAGAAATCAAAGCTGTCAGCAGCACGAATTTTCATTTTCCCGGCCAGACCGCCGTGTACCACGGAAAAGTGCGCGATGTGTACACCATCGGCAACTTGCTCGTGATGGTGGCCACCGACCGCATTTCTGCCTTCGATTTTATTCTCCCGAAACCCATACCGTACAAAGGGCAGGTGCTTACGCAAATCGCCACCTATTTTCTGGAAGCCACCCGGGACATTTGCCCCAACTGGCTCCTGGCCACCCCCGACCCATCGGTAGCGGTGGGCCATTGCTGCGAGCCATTTCCTATTGAAATGGTGGTGCGGGGCTACCTCACAGGCCATGCCTGGCGGGTGTATAATTCAGGGGAGCGCACTCTTTGCGGCGTGCCGCTGCCACAAGGCATGAAGGAGCACGACAAGTTTCCCCACCCCATCATCACACCGGCGACTAAAGCGCAGGAAGGGCACGATGAAGATATTTCGAAGGAAGACATCATCGCCAGAGGCATCGCCAGTGCTGACGATTATGTCCAGCTCGAAAATTACGCCCTTGCCTTGTTTGGGCGCGGCACCCAAATGGCCGCTGAGCGGGGCCTCCTCCTTGTGGATACGAAATACGAATTCGGGAAAAAGGATGGCGTCATCCACCTCATCGACGAGATACATACACCCGACAGTTCCCGCTATTTTTACCTCGATGGATACGCCGGACGGCAACAAAGGGGGGAAGCGCAGAAACAACTCTCCAAAGAATTTGTGCGGGAATGGCTGATGTACCACGGCTTTCAGGGTCTTGAAAATCAGCTCATGCCGGTGATGCCGGAAGTTTTTGTACAAGAAGTCTCAGAACGCTATATCGAACTGTACGAAAAACTGACCGGCCGCACCTTCGAACGCACCAGCACGAGCAACCTCCTCCAGCGCATTGAGAAAAATGTGATGCAGTACCTTGAGGGCAGGAATTAGCTTCCGTCCAAAAGCGCGTCAAAACCTTTCCCTTGGTGATGGGTCAAAAACGCTGATAAAGCTTTAAGTGACGGATTGACTTCGAAGTCACGCCACTACTTTCTACTGCTTTGTCACAGCATCCTGATTTTGTTTTAAACTGAGCGTTCGCCACCTCGCGCTTCCATCCTTAATTGGAGGGAAAGCGCCTCGCCGAGGTACAAATCTATCAAATAGTGGGCGGCATAAATGGCCGGTGTCAGCACAATGGCCACGATGAATTTATAGGCGTAGTTGACGGTACCGATGGCCAGAAAAAGGCTGATGGGCCACTTTTGCGGGCCAAGCACAAAGGCAATATAAAGCACAACGAAACTGTCGATGAATTGGGAAATGAGGGTGGAGCCGGTCGCCCGTAGCCACAGATGTTTGTCGCCGGTGAGCACTCTCATTTTATGAAAAGAAACGGCATCAATGAGTTGGCCGAGCAGGAACGCTACCAGGGAACCCATGATAATCCACATGCCCTGGCCAAAAATCTGTGAAAAAGCAGCCTGCATGTCCGGCACGCCTTTGCCGGCAAAAGTGGAGACCCACCATCCTGCGGGGTCGAGGTGGATGGCTCCGGACACCATGGCGAAGGCATAAGTGATGAGCGCCGCTGTAAGCCACGACAATATGCGCACGGCTTTCTTACCATAATACTCATTGATTAAATCCGTCATCACGAAAACAACGGGCCAGAGCAGTACCCCCGCTGTTAGCATGAGGGAACCAGATTGACCGAACAGGTTCCACTCTAAAGGGCGGAAGCCGAGGGTGGGTTCGAGGGCGAATATTTTTACACCGATAAACTCCGCCACCAAGGCATTGGTGACGAAAAAACCAGCCAGAATTACAAATAAGAGAGTGGCTTTGTTGGATAAGATGTTCTTCATGCGAGGTAGTTTGTATCGAAAAACAAAGCAAACAATTTTTCGGGAGCCTGCCATAAAAGTTCAGATTATTACCACTAAAGCAGCCAAAAGACAACCGCTTAGATTCTTGTGGGAATTGCATGGTATCCTGCTCCTTTGTGCTAACTTTGCTGGCATACACACCTTGCACACCCTGCCTGATTTGATGCCGGCACATTTTCCCCGGTCAATTTTTCATTCACCAAATCCAGTTTCCTCATGCAAAAATCGCTTTACCTTTTGCTCCTCTTTCTTTTTATTTTTCCCACGGTAAAGGGCCAGTCAGGTTGCCCCGGCTGCGTGACCGGGTTGCCGCCATTGCCGGATGACACGATTTACATCAGCCCTGCTCCCGGAGGCGTGGCCGGGGAATATTACGACGGCGACATCAGTTTCAGAATGCCCAAGACCACCACGCCGGTGCATGCTACCGACCCAAACACGCCCGCCGGCCTGAATATCAGCAAGATTAACATCATCACCGTAGCGAACCTGCCGCCAGGGCTACATTGGGAAGCCAGCCAATTGGAATTTGACCCCGGCAATGAAACCGACGGCTGCGTGAAATTTTGCGGCACGCCGCTTCAACCGGGACTTTACGAAGTGAAAGTCTTCGTCACTGCCGAGGTGCTGCTTATTTCCCAATCTACCTCTTTTTCTTTCCCCTTATACATTGCACCGGCTGTGAGCAACAACGACGGATTTGCCATGCAAAACAGTTCAGGCTGCGGCGCTGTGACGGTGAGTTTCCAAAACAATATTCCCAGCTTTGGCAACCCTGGCTATTCGTACTCGTGGGACTTCGGGAACGGCACCACCTCCACCGGGGAAACCCCTGATTCAGTGACCTACAATTCCCCCGGCCTTTTTCCAGTGGGATTTGAAGCGGTCATAGATACCTTCGGCTATATGCTCACCACGGTGCAGGTGCTCCACGTGGGCTGCGGCGATGTCTCGCTGCCACCCATCTTCAATGGTGCGCCCGACTTATACCTGAAAATTAAAGCCCCCGATGGCAATCAGATTCTGCAAACCAATGTTGTGAGCAACGCTCCCGTGCCTTTCTTTTTTACCCTGAATCTGCCCATCCTCGAAGGGGACTATTCGCTGGAAGTGCGCGATGATGACACCTTTGGCTCCGATGGCTGTGGCACGGTGACTTTTAATCAGCTTACCACCGGCACCCTTGAAGATGGCAACCTGCTCGTGCAGACCGACATCATACACCCTGTTTCCACGATTCATTCTACAGATACAGTAGTGGTGTATCCATTCCCGGCTGCGCCGGAAATCAACCCAAATGGCTCGCTGGCAATTTGCAATGGCACAGACATCGAGCTGACGGCCAACTATGCCACCAGCGTTCAATGGTACCGCGACACCTCACTGCTTTTCGCCGAAACGGCTCCCTCAATTTTAGTGAACCAGGCAGGCAATTATTGGGTGGAATTCACCAGCGATGAAGGCTGCAAGTCGGCTTCAGAAATAGCCGGCGTGACACTTACCGCACTGCCATTTCCACCGGCTTTTCACAACGAGAATAATTTACTCGTGGTGAACGATAGCGCTTTGTTGCCCGCCAATTATGCGTTGCAATGGTACCAGGACGGCAATATCGTGGAGGGTGCTACCGGTATAAGTTTTTGCATGACCAACCCCGGCACCTCGCTTTATACGTTGGAAGTGAGCGACCTGGATTCGGGCTGTTCCAACAATTTCAGTCTGGGCGCTACGCTGGACCCAGCTTACGATTGCACAGTTCCCACCGAAGAAATGGCGCGAATCGGAAACAGCTTCACGCTGTTGCCCAATCCTGCCAATGGGTGGCTCCAAATCCAATTCGATTCTCCCACCAGCGCAGAAGTCGTTTTGATAAGTGCCGTGGGGCAAATCGATTTTTTAGAAACAACAATGGGTGGAAAGTTTGACAAAACCTGGGACTTGAGCGAAGTGCCTGCGGGATTGTACGCCGTTAGTATCCGCACGGCAGGCGGCATTTTTACCAAAAAATTAGTGGTGCAACGGTAGCCTTATTTCAGCCACCGAACAAGACGTGCAAAAGGTTGGCGATAGCCACGCCGATGAAATTGGCGATAGCCAAACCAACGAGGCCTGTGCCGATTCCCGAAAATACGAGCGACCTGTTCTTAATGACGGCAGCGATTTGACCGATAAACGGAGGGCCATAAAATGCGGCCGTGGAGGTGATAATCATGGTATCGCGGTCGATGTTAAAGATGCGGCAGAAAACGACATTCAGGAATGCTGACGAAACCATAACAATTGCCGAAAATGCGAGCAGCATGCCGCCACTGTGTATGATTACCCTGATGTCGGCCAACATGCCGATGGCAATGCAAAACATGAGCAGCAGGTATTCTCCGGTTTCGTAAGCGCCGCTCAGGTTTCTGACCCCTGGAGAAAAGGAGGCGAGCAAGCTGAAAGCTGAAATTAGTAGGATAATAAAGCCGGGTTTTGCCATTGTACCCATCAGTAAAATGGTAATCCCGGCTGCGGCGCCACCCAACAATAAGGTGAGCAGGGAAGCCTTTAAAATATCACGCCACCGGAATTTTATTTTAGGCAAAAACTCTTCCGTGACGTTGTGCTTGCCGCCCTCGAAATCGGGCAAAAACCAACCGAAAAACCGATGCGCCACTGTGGTCAAAAATATCAGGTAAGTGCCACCACATACTATTTCGGCCGCATTGAGCGAGATGAAAGTTTCCTCCCCTGCCTCCAAAGCTATGCCTATGGCATTCATGTTTGGCGTACCGCCGATGAAAACTCCCGTCAGCATGCCGGACAGCATCCATGTGTGAGGGATGGAATCTTTGAATAACCAGCCCACCACAGACGTACTAATGATGACGCTGGCTGACACAAGCCCAAACGCCAGCAGCGTTTTTTTTGCCAATTTCAACCAGGACAGCAAATCAGTGGAATACAACAGCAGGGGTATCGCCAGAATGATACTTATCTCGCTCACTTTTGTAGAAATGGCGTTGCTGAGGGGGAAATTTGTAAGGTTGCAAAGGCCAATACCTACGAGATAACTCAACACAACGGGGCTAAGCCAATTCTCCGTGCCCAAGCGTTTGGTCAGCAGCGTCAGGAAATACGGCAAGAAAACAATGATGGCTAATTGAAAAACTGAAAAAAACATTGGACGCTGGTTTGTACCAAAACTTTCGAGGTTTTGTAAACCTGGAAAGTCACAATCTCCACGGGTAAATGTAGTAGTTTCTTTTGCAATCTGCTGCCGAAAGGCAAACTTTGCAGAATGGTCTTTTGGCGCAAGCCAAACGACAGCGTGATTAAAAATCGGCTCCATGCAAAAAACCTGTACACTTTTTATCGCTGGTGTCGTTTTGTTCTGTTCGTGCAGCCACGACGCCAATTTGAAGCAGGAAGAGAACGAACAACAATGCTCCGATTCACTATCCATGCTACCCGGTACCACCGCCCAATTCGACGGT
>Ga0210044_10009733_pt1 | contig 11632 bp, 9 predicted proteins | sample CryGey13umfilter_2_FD_183959 | JGI IMG/M metagenome (GOLD analysis project Ga0210044, IMG submission 183959) | Groundwater microbial communities from aquifer in Utah, USA - Crystal Geyser 4/9/14 3 um filter (SPAdes) (version 2) | ecosystem: Environmental > Aquatic > Deep subsurface > Groundwater...
TTTCTTGGGAAAGATTTTTTTGATTTTGAAAATTATTTAAGATTTCTTGAGTTGCTGGCGAAAATAAAGAAATAAATTTTTTATCAATCTGACTTAAACATTGGGGAGATTTTAAAATCAGGGTCATTAATCTTTCTTCTAAAAGTTCTTTTCTAGATTTTGTATTTGCCCGATTTATTATTTCCTCCGGTTCCAAACCCAAGGCTTCATCTTCTAACCTCGTACCAGAACCTTCTGTACGGTACGGAGCAGGTTCAATCTTTTTTAATTCTTCTTCAACTTTTTCTTCTTTAACTTCGAGGTTTTTGGCCAGTTTTGAAACCCAAAAAGATTGTTCAATTTTATTCGGAATTCTTTTAATAACCGGCAATAAAATTTTTGAAATTTCTCTTTTTCCCTCAGGTCTCGCTTTATCAAATTTAGAAAAAGCATTTTGGAAATAAAAATCTAAAATTGATAAAGAATTATTAACTAATTTTTCGAATTCTTTTGGGTCTTTGGAAATAATATCTGCCGGGTCTTTATCTTCGGGAAGCGTAACTATTTTTAAATTAAAACCGCTTAACTGGGCTAAATCTATTCCTCTTTTTGTCGCCGAATCACCGGCAATATCCATATCAAAACATAAAAACAAATTCTCAGAATATCTCTTTAAAATCACCAATTGATAAGGGGTTAAGGCAGTTCCAGAAACTGAGGCCGTATTTTCAAATCCTGACTGATGGGCCAAAATGACATCGGTATAACCCTCCATTAAAAGACAGAAATCTTTTTTTCGAATTTCAACTTTTGCTTTATCTAAGCCATAAAGGACTCGGCTCTTATCATATAAAATAGTATTGGGAGTATTGATATATTTCGCAATTGTAGAAGCTGATTCACGCTGATCGGCACGCTGATTAACGCTGAAAATTCTACCGCCAAAGCCAATGACTTGGGAGTTTAAATCAAAAATTGGGAAAATAATTCTTCCCCTAAATCTATCGTAAGATTGGATATTAGAAATTTCTTCTTTCCGAACGGCCAGGCCGGCTTTAACTATTTCTTCATTTTTATAGCCCTGGGAAACCAAAAAATCAGAAAGGCCGCTCCAGGTATCCGGGCTATAGCCGATTCTCCATTTTTTAATACTCTCTTCATTTATTCCTCTTTTAACGAGATATTCTATCACCTCTTTTCCTTTTGGGCTTCCTTCTAATTGTTTCTCAAAAAATTTTGTTGCCAACTCACAAATTTCATATGCTCTTTGTCTCTCGGTTTTAAGCTTTTGCCATTCCGGAGATCTTGGCTTTAATTCTACCCCGGCTCTTTGAGCTAAAATTCTTAAGGCATCGCCAAATTCCACTCCTTCGATTTCTTTGACAAAACCAAAAATGTCCCCTCCCTTTTGGCACCCAAAACAATGCCAGATTTGTCTGGCTGGTGAGACGAAAAAAGAGGGATTTTTTTCGGAATGAAAAGGGCAAAGGGCTCGGTAATTCGCCCCGGCTTTTTTCAATTTAATATAAGAACCAATAACCTCAACAATATCAAGCCGAGATTTAATTTCATCAATTGGAGAATTAAGCATGTTTTGATTGTCAAAATTATGATACAATAAAAATATTAAAATATCAACGAATGTACGAATCGGTACTAATTTACGAATATTTATTCTTATCTATAATTCGTATATTCGTAATGGATTCGTAAATTCGCTGATTTTATGAGAATTGCTCAAGTAGCTCCATTATGGATTCCTGTTCCTCCTTATACTTATGGTGGGACTGAACTCGTTGTCTCCTGGCTTTGTGATGAGTTGGTGAGAAGGGGTCATGAAGTTACTCTCTTTGCTACCGAAGATTCAAAAACTTCAGCCAAATTAATTCCAATTTGGCCAAAGGCATTGTGGCAGGCGAAATTAAAAACTCCTCATGCTGTTTTTTCTTTGCTTTACGAAAAATTAATTTCTTTACAAAATAATTTTGATATCATTCATGACCATTGCGAATTTTACACTGCTCCCTATTCGAAATTTTTGAAACCCAAAATTGTTACTACCCTGCACCATCCCCTGACCGAAGAGACGATTATTCTCTATAAAAAATTTCCAAATATTAATTTTGTTGCCGTCTCAAAAAATCAAAGAAAGTCGGGGCCCGGAATAAATATTGTCAAAACAATTTATCATGGTTTGCCAATCGAAAAATACGAGTTCAACCCAGAACCAAAAAATTATCTTTTGTGGCTTTCGAAAATTATGCCGGAAAAAGGAATTGCTAAAGCCATTGATATTGCCAAATTAAGCGGAGAAAATCTAATCATTTCTGGAAATATTCCTCCAGACCAAGGAGATTATTTTGATTTCAGAATTAAACCCCTGATTGATGGAAAAAAAATCCAATTTGTCGGTACCTCTAATTTTTTAAAAAAAATTGAATTGTTAAAAAATGCCAAGGCTTTTTTGTTTCCGATAAAAAGACCCGAGCCATTTGGTTTGGTAGTTATTGAAGCCATGGCCTGTGGCACTCCGGTTATTGCTTTTAAAGAAGGCTCCATGCCAGAACTCATTGAAGATGGAAAAACGGGCTTTTTGGTAAATAATGTCGAGGAGGCCTGCCAGGCATTAAAAAAGATTAATAGAATTTCGAGAGAATATTGCCGGGAATATATCAAAAAGAATTTTAATTTAAAAAGAATGGTGAATAGATATGAAAAACTTTATAAGAAAATTTTAACAAAAAAATCATGAAAAAACTTAAAATTGCTCAAATTGCTCCTCTCTGGTTTTCAATCCCGCCGGAAGGATACGGCGGAACGGAATTGATTGTTTCTCAATTGACGGAAAATTTAATTAAAAGAGGACATCGGGTTACTTTATTCGCCTCGGGCAACTCAAGGACAAAGGGAAAATTGATTTCGGTAGTTGAAAAAAATCTAAGAAAATTAAAAGTTCCCTATCTCCAGGACAGTTATAATATTCTAAATCTCATTGAAGGTTTTTCTCATCAAAAAGAATTTGATATTATTCATACCCATATTGATCTTTACGACCCTATTTTTCGAGCTTTCTCTAAAACTCCGACTATTGCTACTCTCCATAATCCTTTCTGGCCGTTTGAAAAGAAAAAAGAGGGACTGTGGTATGCCTATCAGGGAAGAGTTCTAATTTATAACCGCTTTTCCAGTCTGCCATACGTTGCTATTTCTAACAAATACCGGAAATTATGTCCGGCCAAAATAAATTTTGTTAAAACAATTCATCACGGAGTTGACCATGGGTCCCTTAAATTCAATCCCCGGCCGGAAGAAAATCATTTTGTCTGGCTGGGAAGAATAAGCAAATTAAAAGGAATTGATATTGCCGTAAAATTAGCTAAAGATTTAGGGTTTAAATTCTCTATTGCCGGAGCCATTGTCAGTCCGGAAGAGAAAATTTTTTTTGAGAAAGAAATAAAACCCTATCTTTCAAAAAAAATTAAATTTTTGGGAGAAATAAAAACAGATAAAGAAAAGGCGGAATTTTTAGGAAGAGGGAAAGCCCTAATCTATCCTTTGCGATGGGAGGAACCATTTGGAATCGTTATGGCCGAATCAATGGCTTGTGGAACACCGGTAATCGCTTTTAATAGAGGGTCGGCCGGAGAACTGATTAAAGATGGTGAAACCGGGTTTCTGGTGGAAAACATCAAAGAAATGAAAAAAGCCGTTAAAAATATTGAAAAGATTGATAGAAAAAAATGCCGGGAAAGGGTTGAAAAAAATTTTACTCTTGAAAAAATGACCGACGAGTACGAAAAACTTTATTATGAAATAATTGAAAAATATGGGGAAATTACACCGCTATATTAAAGATATTGATAAAATTGTTAAGAAAAGGATAAAAGAGTTAAAGATAGAACCAATTTTGGGTTTAAATCAATTCATAAAGAAAAACAAAAGGTTTTATTCTCCCCCCTGTTTTAATGAAAGGGGAGAAAAAGTTTTCTTTAAAATTCTAATTACCGACGAAATTGCCCCTGCCGAAGCAATTAGAAGAGAAATTGAAATCAGAAAATTTTTAGCAAGTTATAAAGGGAAATTAAATTATCCGCTTCTAATTAGTTCCGACTCAAAAAACTTCCCTTATTGGTTTCTTTCCCGATATCTTGAGGGTAAATTGCTCGGCCATTTCTACAATTTATACCTAAATAACAAAAGATATATTCCTTTATTGGTTGAAGCGCTTTTTTCTCTCCAAGAAATACCTGACAATTCAATTAAAAAAATCTCAAAAATAAAAAACTGTTTTCTCTGGAAAAGAGATTATCCGGAGTATCTAATAATGGTAAGGTCTTACCAAAAAGGAATTGATAAAGAGATAAGAAAAAAAATTGATTTCCAAGAAATTTATGAACTTTTCAAGAAAAAAAGAAAGTTCTTGGAAAAATCTCCTTTGGTTCTGGCGCACGGAGATTTTACCTTAGCAAATTTCGTCGCCAGCAAGGGAAAATTAGTCGTTACCGACTGGGAGCAGGCCCATTTAGACAATTTCGCTTATGATATTTGCCACCTCTGGATTCAACTTTTGAGATATCCTGATTGGCAGAAGGGTTTACTTTCTGAATTTCTTTCTCGTCTCTCAGCAGATAGAAAGGAAGAATTCCAAAATTTATTTAGATTAATTGTTATAACCGAGGCCCTGGGAGAACTTCGCTGGAGTATCAACCTTTGTCAAAAACAATACAAAAATGAAGCAACCCGAGCTGCTCTAAAAACTATAGAGGTGGCTTTAAGGGGTTTTAATAGTTTACTAAATTTATGAAAAAGAAAAAATTAAAAATTGCCACCGTGGTTGCCTCCGAACTTCCTTTTCCCATTCCTTCCGATTTCCCCCGTCCTTACGCTCCCCTTCAGGTTGCTCTGGATGTTGCCGAAGGATTAACCAGAAAAGGGCACGAAGTAACTTTTTTCGGGCCCCGGGGCTCAAAATCAAAGGTATTTAAGGTTGTTACCGCTCCTTTTACTCCTCTTTATAAAAATAAAATTTTTTCTCTTCCCGAGGTTTATGGAAGAGAAAAAGAAAAAATTTTTAGTTTATTTGACCAGTATCTTGTCGCTCTTCTCTTTAAAGAAAATCTAAAAAGAAATTTTGACATAATCCACGTTCATCCGGTCGACAGAGCTCTGCCTCTGGCCCTTCTGACAAAGACCCCGATTGTTTACACTCTCCATGACCCAATTTATCTCTGGAGAGCGGAAATATTCAAAGCATTCCAGACAAAAAATCAATATTTCATCTCCATCTCCAACAACCAGAGAAAACCGGCCCCTGATTTAAATTATGCCGCTACTATTTATAACGGATTGAATTTGAATCTTTTTCCTTTTTCAGAAAAACCAAAAAATCAATGCTTATTTTTAGGAAGACTTTTACCAAGAAAAGGGGTGGCTGAGGCCATTCAGGCGGCAATTAGAGCTAAGGAGAAACTAATTATCGCCGGTTCTCCAAACGAAGGAAAATATTGGAAAGAGAAAATCAAGCCCTGTCTTAAAGGAAAAAATATAAAATACGTCGGCTCCGTTCCTTATAAAAAGACCCATAAATATTACGGAGAATCCAAGGTTCTTTTATGCCCCCTTCGGTGGGAAGAACCATTCGGCTTAACTTTTATTGAATCAATGGCTTGTGGAACGCCGGTTATTGCCTTTGATAGGGGTTCGGCCAGAGAAGTAATTAATGATGGAAAAACCGGATTAGTTGTCAAAAATATCGAGGAGATGATTGAGGCAATTAAAAAAATTGATCAAATAAAAAGAGAAGATTGTAGAAAATGGGTTGAAGAAAAATTTACAGTTGAAAGAATGGTTTCAGAATACGAAAAAATATTCTATAAAATTGTGACGTATTAATTTGCGATGGCTAAAATATACGTCACATTTGTTCGGAAAGGAACTTGAAAAGGGCTCCCGATGCCCAGGCCTGGGGATGGCAAGGAGTTTTTTCCATTTCTAAAGTAATTTTTCCATCAACTACTCCATAAAATTCTGGTAAACATCCGATTTTTTGATAAGCCAGTAAAATGGCATTTTTTATTTTTTGATATTCATTTTTTCTTCTCAGTTTTTTTAATCCCTGAGCGATGATCCAATTGTCGTGAGGCCAAACTGAACCTAAATGGTAACTTTTTGGGTCGAAGTCCGGCTCTTTTGTTGAGTGAGTTCTTATTCCATATGGAGTCCAAAGGTCATCTTCAAAAAGCCTTTTAACAACAAAATCAATTTTCGTCAAACCAATTATTCCGGTAAATAAAAGATGACCGGGATTTGAGGTGATTGATTTTTTTTGCTCTTTTTTCCCATTTAAAGCCAGACAATAATATTTAATATCCGGCATCCAAAATTTTTTATCAAATTCTCTTTTTAAATTATCGGCCCTATCCAATAATCTTTTTGCCAAATCCCAATCCCTTTTTATTCCGGCCAAATCCGCAACTTCTTTTAAGGCCAGATATTGGTATCCCTGAACTTCGACCAGGGCTACCGGCGGCTCAATTTTTAAATGGTCTTCAAATGAATCTTTCCAGCCCTGATGGAAAAGCCCTTTTGGATTTTTTCTTTGATATTCTAAAAATAAATCTTTATCCTTGTCCCCGCATTCTTCGAGCCAATTTATTGCCTTTAAAATATTTTCCCAGTGGCGATTTAAAAATTTTTTGTTCCTGGTTTCTTCAAAATAAAAACTAAACAAAATTAAAAACAAGGGGGTGGAATCAACTGAACCGTAATAAGGAAAGGGGAAATAACCTTTGGGATGTTGATTTTTTCCCAAATCAGTTTCGTGGAGTATCTTCCCCGGTTCTTCTTCTCTTTCATCATTAAATACTTTTCCCTGATACTGAGATAAGATTTCCAGAGTTGCCTGACAAATTCCGGGAGAATTCCCCAACAATTGCCAGGCAGAAATTAAAGAATCTCTGCCAAAAAGCCGGTTGAATCTTGGCAAACCGGCTCGGATGAATCCCTTTTTATCTTTCAGTAATTTTATCTCGGATATGACTTTTCTCTTTATCCTTTCTTTTTTGAAATAATCAAAAAACATAAATTATCTTTTCCCTTAATTAAAAGCAGATTCTTATTCTTTAATATTACAAAATCTTCCTAAAATCTTTTTAGCTTTTTGGAGATTTTTTTCTTCAACAAGAATGTAATTGGTTTCATAGGTCGAAACATTAAAGATGCTGATTCCAGCCTCAGCCAAAGGTTTTGCCAGGGAAGCAATAATGCCGACTGACGTCAACTCTACATCCCCCTCAAGTTTAAAAGCCCGCCAGTCTCTTTCTACCAGCACCCCACCCGGAATTTTATCTTGGGGCAAAGTTATAGAAAGTTCATTCTGAGTCATGGTTATTGAAGTGAAATTTGTTTTCTCTAACGCCCAGTCAGGAATGAGGCTATTCTTGTCAAAATGACAAATGCCCAATTTTTCCGGCAATATTGAAAGGGCGAAGAAAGCAGGCTTTCTTCTTCCCCCTTCGCTAACGCTTGGGAGGGCGAGTTTTTTTGTGGGTTTCATAAGTTTTTATTATTTGTCATATCTTAAAAATAAATCGACCTTTAAACTTTAAACTTAATTCATAAATATCTCCTGCTCCCATTACTATTACCACTTCCCCACCCTGTAAATTTCTATTTAAATATCTCTCAACCTCTTTACTATTCGGAATATACATAACTGGACATAATTGAGTCACGGTCGTAACCTGATTATGTCCAATTTTTTTGTTAATTTCCCGGACCAATTTTTCGGAAGAAACTTTCTTTTTAATTTCGGATGACTCCCGACCAGCTACACTATAAATATCACTAATTATTAATTTATCAACTGGAGGCTTGCCCTGAGCCTGTCGAAGGGCTTCACTCAAAACTTTAACAAAATCATTCCATAAATAATATGTTCTCTGATATTGGTGGGGCTGGAAAATACACCAGATTTTTCTTTTGGGAAATTTTTCTCTCGCCGCCCTTAGAGTTACTCTAATTTGCGTCGGGTGATGAGCGTAGTCATCAATAATTGTTGATTCTTTATTATTAATTCTTATTTTTTTAATATCGAAACGGCGCCAGGAACCTCGATATTCCGATAATGTCTTAAAAGATATTCTATCTGGAATTTTTAAAACTCGAGCTACAGTCAAGGCTGCCAATGCATTTGAGACATTGAACTCTCCCGGGATTTTCAAAATTTTTCTCAATTTTTTTGTTTCATTTTGTCTCAGCGAATATTTTTGAATTTTAAATTGTATTTTTGATTTTTGCCTAAAGCCCGAAGGCTCGGCCTTATAGGGATTTTTGATTTTTGATTTTAGCATTCGAAGAATGCGCTTGTCGTCTTTGTTTGCTATTAAAACTCCATTTTCAGGCAGGTGTGAGACGAATTTTTTAAAGGTTTTTAGAATGTTTTTTAAATTTTTATAAAAGTCTAAATGGTCAACTTCGATATTTGTCAAAACAATTATTTTTGGCCAATAATTTAAAAAGGAGGCAAAATGCTCATCGGCCTCAATCACTAAGTATTTAGACCTCCCTACTCTACAATTGGAACTACCAAATTCTTTGACTTTTGTTCCGACAATAACCGTTGGGCTAAACCCTGCCTTTTCTAATAAAACCCCAATCATTGCTGCCACCGTACTTTTTCCATGACTGCCGGCAACGGCAATAGTAAAATGTTTCTTTGTTAATTCGCCAAGCGCCCGTGGATAACTTAAGCATTTAATTTTCAATTTTTTCGCCTCTCTCAAATCCGGGTGATTTTTGGGTACAGCTGGTGAAAAGATTATGAGATTAGCTTGTTTTAGTAAATTTTGAATTTTTAATTGTAATTTTGATTTTTGGTTTTTGATTTTTGATTTTATGACTATTTTTGCTCCTAATTTCTTGAGGACATCAGTGATTTCGGAAGAAACCAAATCAGAACCAGAAATTTGATATCCTTTTTCAAGATAATATCTAGCCAAAGCCGAAACCCCAATCCCCCCGATTCCTATAAAGTGAACTTTTAACTTTTTAGTGGACATGATTCTAATATCGTATATTCTGCTCCTCCTCTTTTTAATTCACTTTCCATTACCTCAATTGAATTTACCTCAAAGATTAAATTTATTTCTTCATCCACCAATGGTCTTTCTTCAGGTTCAATTTGTCTGAATTCCCAGGTTTTAATTCTTCCTAAAGTTATGTGGGGAGCGTAAGGTCGGTTATCACTGGTTATATCCTCTTTCGCCAAGGCTACGGAGGACAAGAGAGAGTTCCCCAAATTATTTTGTAATTTCCCTAGTTCGGCGCTTTTTTCTCCTTCAACCCAGATCATTCGGGGAGGCCTATTCTCGCCTTTGGCGAGACGGCCCGTCAGAGACGAAGTCTCTGAATAGGGCATTTTCTTTGGCGGACCATAACAAATTTTTATTAGATTTATCGAAAATGGTTCATATCTTTGAGCCACTTCTTTTGTAATTTTAAGAACCTCTAAAAGTTTCTCATCTGAAAGATAACCAAGAAACATTAAGGTAATATGGAGATTTTCTTTTTTCGTCCAGCGACAAGGCAAATCCAACCACTTCATCTGGTAATCAGCAAGCTTCTTCTTTATATCTTCTGGAAAATTGATAGCAATAAAAATTCGATGTTTCATAATAGTCGATGAAGTTTGCCTCTTTCAGAGTTTGCCTTCATCTTCACCCTTCGCTAACGCTCGGGTAATTGAATTTTATCATAAAAAAGATTAAAATTAAATAATGGCAAAGGAAGCCTATTTATACAAAAAATTAAAAGGGAAAAAGCATGCCCCGCACCGAGACGAAGTCTCTGGTGCTGGGGTTCAGTGCCAAAATTGCCCTCATTTTTGTATTATTGCTCCTGGGAAAAGAGGAATTTGCGGGGTGAGGGAAAATATTGACGGAAAATTGTACGCCCTAAATTATGGAAAAGCCGTTGCAGTAAATATTGATCCCATTGAGAAAAAGCCGTTTTTTCATTTTTTGCCTGGAAGCCAATCTCTCTCAATTGCTACTGTTGGTTGTAATTTCGTCTGCAAAAATTGCCAAAATTATGATATATCTCAGGGTTTTAAAGGCGCAAAAGAAATTCCGGGCGAAGATTTGTCTCCAGAAGAAATTGTCAAAATAGCTTTAGAAAATAATTTACCGAGCATTTCTTATACTTATGTGGAACCGACGATCTTTTTGGAATATGCTTTAGATACGATGAAATTGGCAAAAAAAGCAGGATTGAAAAATAATTTTATTTCCAACGGTTTTATGTCAGAGGAATCGGCGAAATTGATTATCCCCCATTTGGATGCTAATAATATTGATATTAAAAGTTTCGATGATAAATTCTATCGAGAAAATTGTGGTGGCAGATTGCAGCCGGTTTTAGATACGGCAAAATTGATGAAAAAATCTGGAGTTTGGGTTGAAATTACGACCTTGGTCATTCCAACTTTGAGTGATTCAGAAGAAATATTCAGGGGTATTGCTAAATTTATTTATGAAGAATTGGGTCCCGAAACTCCCTGGCATATTTCCCAATTTTCTGGGGCAATTTCCTGGAAATTGCAACATTTGCCTGACACCTCGGCTGAAACTTTGGAAAAAGCTTACAAAATTGGCAAAAAAGTCGGCTTAAAATATGTTTACACCGGTAATATCCCTGGCCTTCCTTCCGAAGACACTTTTTGCCCAAAATGTAATGCCATTTGTATTGATAGAACAAACTATATTATTCACCGCTATGACAAAAATGGTAAATGTCCCAAATGCGGCGAAAACCTTAACATTATAAATTTCTAATTTCTAATTGACCTAATTTCTAATCAATACCCAATGCCAAAATGTCCGATGTCTAAAACCCTTTAGTCATTTGGTCATTAGAAATTGGGATTTGATTAGACATTAGAAATTAGGAATTAGTCCTTCTTTATGATAGTCTTCGCAGCTATATCTCCCCATCCACCAATAATTTTACCGAATGTTGGCTCGTCTGAAGATAGGACCCAAGTTAAAAATACAATTTTGGCTTTGGAAAAATTGGGGAAAAAGTTAAAGGAGGCAAATCCCGATTCGATAATAATTTCCGCTCCTCATCCTGATTGGGGATTCGAGGTGCCATTGCACTTTTTAAATTCAAAATTCAAAAATCAAAATGCAAAATTACAATTTAAAATTCAAAATTATCAAAATCCAAATAATATTACAATTAAACAATCTCTATTTAATATTTATCCTATCCTTACTACCCTTGATTCTCCACAACAACACTATAAATGGGGCAGAAATCTCTATTTAAAAATTAAAAATTTAAAATTAAAAATTGCGTTTATAGCCAGTGGTGATATGTCCCATTGCCTGAAAGAAGAAGGACCTTACGGATTCCATCCTGACGGACCCAAATTTGATAATGTCTTAATTGAAGCCTTAAACCCCGTTAGAGATTCTAAGAACGATGTAGGCAAACCAAGAGAACAAATCTCTAACGGGGTAAAGAAAAAAGACATTGAAACGATTTTGAAATTGGATGAATTGTATCCCGAAGCCGGTGAATGCGGTCTTCGTTCTTTTTGTTTTCTTTTAGGAATCTTAGAGGCTTCGGGAATTTCTTGGCAGCCAGAAAT
>Ga0210044_10009734_pt1 | contig 11631 bp, 10 predicted proteins | sample CryGey13umfilter_2_FD_183959 | JGI IMG/M metagenome (GOLD analysis project Ga0210044, IMG submission 183959) | Groundwater microbial communities from aquifer in Utah, USA - Crystal Geyser 4/9/14 3 um filter (SPAdes) (version 2) | ecosystem: Environmental > Aquatic > Deep subsurface >...
TAAAATCAATTCGTAATATCAACCCAGACTTCAATAGAATATTTATCATTCAGTTCTGACTTGAGGGCTTTAGCCTCATTAAATGAACCAAAAACCCCAATACGAACCCGGTTATATAATTGTCCATCAACAGTCTCAGTCGTAACGTATGGCTCATACCCCCTTTTCTGGTAAGTGCGTACAAGATATTGGGCATAATCGCTGTTTTCACATCCGGCAACCTGAACAGTAAAACCGCTTCCTGCCGGTTTGCCCGGCATCACGTTTCTTTCGGTTTCTTCAGGGATTGCCCCAACACTCTTTGCTTCTTCAGTTAAGGTTATTGAATCCAACCTGGCCAGACTGTCTGCAATAGCTTCAGAATCAGGCTCGGTTTGCCCCATCATCTCTTTTTCAAGCTGGTCAACCTCATCCTTTTTAGAGCAGCCATAAACAAGTAAAATTGACATTAAAATAACAGTTATTAAATATATTGTTTTCATCCTGCCTCCACAGAATTAATAATTATCCTTCACTTCCGGAAATAAATTCCAGATCAACAATTTTTAGTTGTATAATCTATTAAGCACCATTAGTTTTTCCTGTCAACTAAAAGCATATTGATTTTAAAACATAATGGTTTTGCAGTGTATAACAATTAGAAGCCAATAGTATAAGTGAAGAAAATGAAGATGAATATTAAAGAAAACGTATTTGACCTGATAGGGAACACACCTATAGTTCGGCTTAAAACAGGTATCCTGGATAATGGTCAGGTTGCTTGTGTCAAGCTTGAGTATTATAATCCTTCGGGATCTTTGAAAGACAGGATGGCGTATTATATTTTAAAAAAAGCAATGGCAGAAGGTAAAATAAAAAAAGGCGACACGGTAATTGACAATTCTTCAGGTAATACCGGATCAGCATTGGCTCTTGTAGCCTTACAATTGGGATTGAAAGCGATAGTAACTACACCTGTTAAAACCAGTAAGGAAAAAATCGATCTCATGCGGTCTTTTGGTGCTGAGGTTTTAGTTACCCCTGAAGTTGATGTACATGATGATCCCAAGGGGTTTTTTGCAGTAGCTCGGCGTTTGGCCAAAGAAAAGGGATATTTTGATCTGGATCAATATGACAGCCAGGTAAATGTGGAATCCCATTATTCATCCACTGGTCCGGAAATTTGGAGAGATACTGACGGCCAAATAACTCATTTTATAGCTGGAATAGGAACCGGTGGAACTTTTTCAGGGGTTGCTCGGTATTTAAAGGAGATGAACCCAAAGATTAAAACCATTGCGGTTGACCCGGATGGGTCGGTATTTGCGGATTATATCCGGGAAGGTAAAAAGGTGCACGGCCATTGTTATAAAGTTGAAGGGATCGGGTCTGATGTAATTACTAAGGCTATGCATAAAGATCTGGTAGATGAAGTTATAACTGTCAGTGATAAGGATGCTTTATTAAGAGCCCGTGAGATAACTTTAAATGAAGGGCTGTCAATTGGAGGTTCATCTGGGGCGGTGGCTGTTGCGATGGAACAGGTATCTGCTTATCTTGATAAAGGACATGTAATGGTTGGTATTTTTGGCGATGGTGGTATTCGTTATTTAAGCAAGTGTTATAATGATGAATGGATGCGCCAACAAGGTTTTCTGAAATAGTCGGAGGATAAAAAATAGTATGTATTTTCTACTCACAATTATCTTTACAGCTTTAATAATTCTTAATGGAGCTATAAGTAAAGGGGGTAAATCACCAGAACTTACAATTGAAGAACAGCTGTTTGATTTCGGGCATGTGGGCATTGAATATGATGTACAACATCAATATATATTTGAAAATCGAACCTCAGATACTATCCGGATTTTAAAAGCTACTCCCCTGTGCGATTGTACTTCGGCTTATGCTCTGGATTCGATCGTTTCCCCGGGGGATACTACCTTTATCAATATAAATTTTAGTACGAAAGATCAATATGGTCCAACAAATAAAGAAATTGTTGTAACCACCGACCATAAGCAGCTTGATTCCCTGCACTATTATTACCTCGCTATTGTTGGGCAATGGTTCGACGGAATTCGGTCTGATCCTTCCGCTTTACTATTCCTGCCTAAAAAAGGACCACAATCGGTTAAAATTCCAAACTATAATTTTGATAAAATCTCTATCTCGAGTTTTATTCAATATAGAGATTTTTTCACTATTAAAGAGACTGTCAGTGAAGCCAAAAAGGGGGAGTCATTAACTTTTGTAATTACACCCAGACAGGACTTGCCAAAAGGAAACTATCGATCAAATGTAACTCTGCACATTAATAAAGGTGAGGAATCTGAAGAGACGATCCTGACCATACCGGTTAAAATAGTCGTTTATTGAAGACTAAATATGCCATGTTGTTAAAATTTAATTGACATAAGATTGATAATAATTTTTCTTATAGAATCGAGGGTGACTCTCTGCTGTCCCTGGGTAGTTTTTTAGCCCCCTCTACCCAACCAGAGTAGCGCCCTCTTTTTTTCATATTTTAAAATTAAAAAGCATAAAAAAAACCGCCCAAGCAGGCGGTTTTTATAAAAAATAAATAGCTATTATTCTTCGCGTTTGACAATAGCAATACAGATATCATCATCATCAACAATCGGACAAACAGAGACACACTGCTGTTCATCTTCATCTTTACATTCATTACAGGTATTAGGATTAATCACATAGATATCACCTTCTGTAATTGATTCGGTCGGGCACTCTTCCATACAGAGTCCGCAAGCGGTGCATTCTTCAGTAATTCTCATCGACATAGTCAGAGTCCTCCAAAAGTATAAACTAATATCACTCTTATTTCAAAGTTATATAATATACGAATTTTAAATCAAAAGATTCAAGGATTATTTTAAGAATCTTTTCACTAATAAAAATTATAATTAAATAGCCCCTCGAAAGTTAGCAGGGAAAACCTCACTTTTATGTCAAGATTATTCTATCCAAATTTCAGCATAAAAAAAGGCGGCACCCAGATTCGAACTGGGGGATGGAGGTTTTGCAGACCTCGGCCTTACCACTTGGCTATGCCGCCATAAAAAAAAGAGCGGGAAACGAGACTCGAACTCGCGACAGCCACCTTGGCAAGGTGGTGCTCTACCAACTGAGCTATTCCCGCTTCAATCAGGATTCAATATATAATATCGGTAGTTCTTTTTGTCAACTTATTTCAAATATTACTTAAATTTTTAATTTATTTGATTTCTCTCTAAAAGGGTAGCTGTATTCTCTTTAATCCGTTCGACATACCAGGGAACCAGTTTTGAAAGCCATTTCATATGAATTTCAGCCTTTTCCGGTTGATTAAATAGCATAGCATAGGTATAAAGATCCCAATGAGCCTCATAGATTAACGAATCCTGCTTAACAATGGAATTTAACATATTCTGGGCTCGTTCATGATCCTGAAGCATCATATGGCATTTGGCTTTCTGATGTGCGAGGTACAAATATGGCGGTAGATTTTTAAACTCCTTAAACGCAAGATTGAATTGTATTAATGCTTTTTGGTAGTCATTATTGCTGGCATTTTCCAGCCCAAGCTTGTAATAATCTACATATGCAATAGGGTAAATTGGACTTAGCTCACCGGTAACTGGACGAACCTTCTTATAGGCTGGTTTGAGTGAACCTTCGGTATATGAAAATGTTTGATAGTACCAGCTAATGGTTCTATAAGATTCCATAAAAGCGGGGTAAAGGAGCAATGCCTTTTCTGCCGGTGCAGAAGGTTTGATTCCGGTAGAAAAAATGATATAATCCGGCTCACGATGCAAAATGTAGGCAGAATTGTGTTTCCGTTCCTTCCAGGTTGTTTCCATACCCGCTATTTCAGGTTCAGCGTGGCGGGCTATGGTTGAATCGGTCAGGCCCAGCATATCAATAATATCATGTCCAATCAGTTCATATCCAAATATTCCGATAGTAGGTAAAGCTACTGAGAAATTTGTACTGTCAGTATCCTTCATGTTCACAGCCATCAACCGCATCTTCTCAGTAAACAGTATTTCACGGTCATTATAGGTTGAAACAAATTTATAGGGAAGATAAACTGTTAAAGTCAAAAGAACGATTGTAACCAGCGAAACAATCATGGTCTTATTTTTATTACTTATATCATTCGTCAAATATGAAAGAGAAATTACTATTAAAACTCCAAATGTCCCTAACAGGGGAATAAAAAAACGATGAACTTTCAGGACATCTCCCCCAACCAGGATTATATACAGGAAGTACAAAATGGTAAAAAACCAAATGGTTTTAACTGACGAAGTCAGTTTTTTATAAAATATCAGCGGCAGGAGTAATCCAATTCCAAAAAATCCATAATGATATAAATACCGAACGGCATATTCGAGTCCGCTTGATAATTGAGCAATGCCAATACCTGTTTTGGCATAAAATGGATTGGGAAGTATTGAACCATAATAGAAAAGTTTGAATCCGATAAACGGGAGGGATAATACAAAAGCAGTTATCCCACAGGTCAGAGAATATTTTGGAATTCCTTTATTCATAATTGATTCAATAAATAAAAGCAGCAAGGCTGTCAATCCCCCTTCTGGTCGAATCCAGACAGCCATAAGGAGGCCAAATATCAGCCAGTAGCTCCTTCTGATAAAACATAGAAGAGAAAACATTACAAAAAAAGCAAAAGCAGCCGTTTCCAACCCGGCTGGCGCCCAATAGGCAAGCGACATATTCAGCCCAACCAGATAAGACGGCAAAAGACTCAATAATTTGTTTTTCTCCCCCAGCACTTCAATCGTAATAAGGTAAGTAAGAAATATTATACCCAAGCCAAATGTAAAACCAATGACTTGGGACAACAAGATGTAATCAAATCCTAATGATCCAAATAAAAGTAACCATACAACCCAGGCGAAATTGGTGAAGCCCTCTACCCTCTCGCCGATATTATAAACCAATCCATCACCGTTGAGATAATTGGCGACATATCTATAAGAGATATAGGCATCATCCTGCACGAAATTAAAATGATACGCCAAAAATGAAAAGGCCAGCAAAGCAGGTAGTAATAACAGGATTGTCTTTTTTGATAATCGCAATTAATTCTCCGGATATCTTTAACTGTTCAGCAGGTTTTTATAAAGTTTCGAATATTCTTTGGCCGTTCGGCTCCAGGAGAAATCTTTTTTCATCCCGACTTTCATAAATTTGGTCCATGTTCGTTTTCTGGCAAAAAGATCAACAGCCCTTTTGATGGCTGCCAGCATTGATTTGGAATCTTTTTCTATGAAGACAAATCCAGTGCCATTATTGTGATTCGAATCATAATCGGTAACAGTATCAGCCAATCCGCCCACCTGGCGCACGATAGGGATAGTACCGTATCTCAGAGAATACATTTGATTGAGTCCGCATGGCTCAAAAATCGACGGCATCAGAAAAATATCTGAGGCCGCTTCTACTTTATGCGCCATTTGATCATTAAATTTAAGAATAGCTTTACATTTATCGGGATACTTCTTTTCCAGATCTTCAAGTAGTTTATGGTATTCTGGCTGACCAGTCCCAACAACAATTAGCTGAACATTCATCGACAGAAGCTCATCGGCAGCCTCTTTAATCAAATTCCATCCTTTTTGTTCCTCAAGACGGGAGATTATTCCAATAAGAGGGGCAGCATCCCTTATTGGTAATTTCAATTCGTTAAGAAGTTCAATTTTATTAGTTCGTTTGCCGGAGAGATTGGCAATATGATAGGTGGTATGGATTTTATGATCTCGCGACGGAGACCATACTTTGTAATCAACGCCGTTTAAAATGCCATAGATATTTTCATTTCTTTCCTTAAGAACCCCTTCAAGTCCGCAGCCGAATTCTTTTGTCTGGATTTCTTCGGCATATTTATTTGAAACTGTAGAAATGTAGTCCGCATAGGTAATTCCGGCTTTTAGAAAATTGACTTTTCCGTAAAACTCAAAGGGTCCAATGGCTGGCGCCATTAATTTATCAGGCAATTCCAGAAGTTTAAAACGCTCGAGCGTAAATTCTCCCTGATAGGCTAGATTATGAATGGTAAGGATCGATTTTATACCTGAATAGAACGGATCTTTTTCAAGAGAGGTTTTTAGAAATACCGGGACAAGGGCTGCCTGCCAGTCATGTACATGAATAATATCAGGCTTGAAATTAATCTCTTTGAGAATGGCCAAAACTGCGCGGGCAAAGAAAATATATCTTTCGTCATTATCAGCATAATCCTTACCGGTGTTCGGATTGAGATATATTCCTTCCCTATCGAAATAATGATCAGAACCAACAAGATATACTCCCATGTTGCTTTTTTTGAATCTGATTTTATTTATCTTCAAAGGGTAGTTTTGATCATTGATTTTGATTTCGCTATTTATTTCAACCGGTATAATCTTGTTATCACCAATATCAATAGTTTTATAGTGCGGTAAAAATACTTTAATGTCGTTTCCCTGCTTCTGCATAGCTTCGGGTAATGCACCGAGAACATCTCCCAATCCCCCGGTCTTAATGAAAGGAGCCATCTCTGAGGCTGCATAGCAAATTTTCATTTTTTATTTATTTTCTTCCGAAATTTCCGGTAGTGTTTTAATCTGGTTAGTAGACGGGTCAATGTCTCTTAAATATTGAGCCGCTTCTTCAGGGCTGGTGGGATTTATATAAAATCCAGATCCCCATTCGAATCCGGCTACTTTGGTCAGTTTGGGCATTATTTCGATATGCCAGTGATAATATTCATGATGCTCCTTTGAAACTGGCCGCGTATGGATGACAAAATTGAAGGGTGGATTATTGAGAGCTATTTTAAGACGGGCAAGAATATCTTTCAAGCTATGGGCCAGAACGGTAAAATCTGACTCGCTCAATTCGAGGTAGCTGGACTGATGGGTTTTGGGGAATATCCAGGTTTCAAAGGGGAAGCGCGAGGCAAAAGGTTCCAGAGCGATAAAAGAATCATAATCTTTGACAATACGTTCCTTATCTATCAATTCCTGCCGGATAATATCGCAAAAAACACACCGCTCCTTAAAGTCATAATACCTTTTACTCCCTTCAATTTCTTCTACAACCTTTTTGGGAATAATAGGAGTCGCAATCAACTGGCTGTGGCCATGTTCCAGCGAAGCCCCGGCAGAGGCCCCATGATTTTTAAATACAAGAATATATTTCAATCGGCGGTCCCGTTCCAGATCAAGCATTCTCTCCCTATATGCCCAAAGGACATCACGGATAGAATTGACGTCCATCCCAACCATATCCAGAGAATGATCCGGGGTCTCAACAATAACTTCATGGGCTCCTATCCCCTGCATCTTGTCATAGAGACCATGCGGCTCCCTTGTAAGATTACCTTCGACTTCAAGAGCCGGGTACTTATTGGGGAAAACTCTTAATGACCAACCCGCTTTATTCGGTTCAGTGCCTGACTTTCTATAAGCCAATATTTCAGGCGGAGTATTCTCTTCATGTCCGGGACAGAACGGGCATAATGTCGCCATGCTTGGCTGAGGAATGGAACTGTAAGAGCTGGGACGGCGGCGGCGTTTAGCTGAAATTATCACCCAGCGCCCGGTGACAGGATCTTTTCTTAATTCCGGCATCTAATTTCCTTAACCCTTTCCCGATCGGTTAAAATTCATAAGGCCATCAAGATCAGTAATGCCCATACTGAGGTGCTCTAAAATAACTTTTTCATCTTCTGAAATTTCTATCCCTCTCCGTTTCATAACTATCTCGGCAGTTTCAATCGCCTTATCAAATTTATAATCAATACAACTTCCATTCCCACCCCATTTAAACGAAGGAATCTCTTTATCGGTTATTAAACCACCTCCAAAGACATTACAGCAGACACCGATATTAATCCCGGTATTCAGAAGAGTTCCTATTCCGAACTTGGTATGATCTCCAATAAATGATCCGATTTTATTTAAGCCGGTATCGATTGAATTACCGTTGAGGGATACTCTGATATTTGAATAATTATTTTTGAGATCGGAATTAGTCGTCATCGCTCCGAAATTTACCCAGGAACCGACATAGCTGTGTCCGATAAAGCCATCATGGTATTTGTTCACATAGGATTGGAAAATAGACTCTTCCACTTCCCCGCCTACCCGGCAAACCGGACCAATAGAAGAACCGCTGACTTTACCGGCAAGGATTTGGGAGTCATGGCCAACAAAACAGGGGCCATAAATAGCAGCGTGTGAATCAACTTTAGAATTCTCTCCTATGACAACAGGGCCATCGGTTGCATCGATAACCGCACCGGGAGCTAAATAAACTCCCTTGCTTAAAATGATATTATCTTTGTTAACAAGATAAGCCCTATCCGAAATAGTATATTCTTTGGTAACAGAATGATTCTCTTTTAAACACTCAAAATCACTTGTTAAAGCTTCATGAAGATCCGCCACTAATTCCCAGCAGTAATTATACATCGAAGCTGTCGTAGTTGTAACTGGAATCATATCGCAATCTTTTTCATAAAGATATTGAAAATCTTTAGGTGTAATCATTGGGGGAAGGCTGCCTTGTAATTCTTTCCTGAATAATACTGCCACAGTTTCACCCTTGGAGGTGACGAACTGCGTTGAGATATTAGTTTGCTTCAGGGTAGAGGCCAGATCACCCCAATCTTTCAATCGGCCGTTAACAAATAAAACATGCGATTCATCGCGCTTGATAATATTAACTGGGAAGTCATAATTTTTACTGACTATTTGTGCCAGACTTTCCCGACAGGTGAGAATAACTCTGGAATTGTCGTTAAGGGGATTGTGGCGTCTGAACAATTCGATCATACCGGCTCTAAGAAGATATACCGGTCGCAGGTATGTCAAAGGATAAAAATTATTCAGACTGTCATCTTCATAGAAGCAAATCGTAAAGGCCATACTCCCTTTCCACAATTAAATTGCAAGCAACACCCAATTTATCGTCTATAAACGACTTTATTAATATACAATAAACATCAAGCCCACCCCAATAAGCAAGCATTTTATTATGTTATTACATATCAGCATCTTACGATACGATATTTATGTCTTAGACATATACAGGGAACAATTTTAGTCAAATCTTGTAATTAATTGTCAAATAAAGCGGTTATTGGCTAATGATTTGAATAAACTTCTTGAAGTTTTCTTGAATCATTATAGATTATTGACGATCTAAGTATTAAAGAAATATTGAAAGGTATTTTAAATGTTACAAATCTCAGAATCGGCCAGCACTGAAATTAAAAAGGTTCTGGATTCCGAACAGGGTAATGGTAAGAACCTGATTGTTACTTTCCAGGGGGTTGGCTGAAGCGGTCCCAATTTGGGACTGGCTCTGGATGAGTCAACTGAGAATCTTGAGAAGATGGAAGCCAATGGCATCAAGGCTTATGCTGATCCCAATCTTTTGAAATTCATCGCCAACTATGGCGACATCAATATTGATTTTGTTAATCATGAATTCGGTCAGGGCGGATTTATGATCCGACTCTCAAATGCCGGTGAATGCGGTTCGGATAAAGGTGGCTGCAGTTCCTGCGGGTAGTTGATAGGATCACAACAACCATTTAAATAAATATGACGTCTGGTTTGAAAGAATCAGGCGTCTTTTTTATTGCTGATAAGTCTTTTTCTTAATTAGCAAAAGTACAACTAACAGAAAGACCAGTACAATTACAGAATTAAGAATTACTATTAAAGGTATTGAGACTGGATTATTTTGTGATATGAAAGGTAAACTTTGAAGAAACACATTTACAAATATTGTTGTAATGGCAATAAATACTATTTTACTCTTTCCATTGTAATACGCCCACCCAAATAGAGCACCACTCACCGTATGGAACAGGATCCATGATACCCTTTCCAGAATAGACCAATTAAATATTCCAACAGGTGGCATTAAGCTGACAAGGTAAAATGCAACTGCAATTCCCAAACCGGTTCCGAACATTGAACCAATTAAAATGCTGTTGTCTTTTTTACACTTCATTATTGTCAGCAACAAAATGATGCCGATAATTTTCAATCCCTCCTGTATTATTCCTGCAGGTAAGATTGTTAATAATCCCTTAAAATATGAGGCTTGTCCGTTTGCTAACAATGGGGCATAAATAATCCTGAATAAATAATTCTGGAGTGGAAATTGAATCCAGATAACGATCAAAACAGAGATTACTCCGGTACAGAATGAAATGAGACTTATCCTGCAAATTATTTGTTTTGCTGTAAAGATTGAAACTGATAATAACCCTATTAAAATAAAAATACCATATGTTGGGAGAAGCCTGATAAACGAATTCAGAGTAAACGAGATGTCTTGTGTTTTTGATTTCGGCCTTTGCTGAACAGCATCAAGATAAATGCGCATATTCTGTGAATGTATATTCGTCTTGAGAAGTCTTTTGTCGGTGGTAAAAAACATTTCCATTTCCTGGGGAGATGAAAGCTTGATGACAAAAACCGAATCAAAGAGGGTTTTATGCAATTGCTGCCACGAAAAATCAACCACCTCTCCTTCGATCACACCCATCAAAGCTGATTGTGGCATGAAGATACTATCTCTAAAAGAATCCCCTACTTTTAAATCCTTCATAGCGAGATAGGCTTCATAATGATCCATAAAATTATTATCAATGGCAAATCTGCCTTCCGGACAAGGAATTGCGAAATCATTTTTCTTGCCGGATCTGGTTATATAACCGGATATCTCAAGACCATCCTTTTCAAATTTTAATCTCTCCTCCTGAGAATTGACAATAAACTTCAGATCATCCCCAAGATACGCACCTTCGTTGCCAATAAAATGCTTCCCGGAGATATCAAGTACCAAGGAATCACCAATTTTGCCGTAATCTAAATATATTCTGTTATTTAACGAATATCCGGCTTCACCGTTTATTTTGATCTCTTTTTCTACTGTTGAGATAAGCTGGCCGATTGTCGAATCCTTCATAAGGAAAGACCAAACGCGGGTCTCCCCTACCGGACGGTAATCGATAAATGAATTACTGGCCGGAATGCTTCGTTGAGCCTGTATGCTAACACCAGTTAACAGGGAGATAAATAATAAGAGCAAACTTCTTTTCATGGATGGATAAAATAATTTCTTCATAATTTATCTATTTTTAATACTATATTCTTATGTTATCGGCCAAATTACAGTAATCATAAATCTGATGGCTTAACAGCTGTTATTACCAGATCACGCGATGATTTTGTAAATCTCTTTGTTAAAAGTAAATTCCCATATTTCTTAATTTTATCAAAGCCGGATGATTTTATTTTTGACACAACCTGATTAGGCGTAAAATTGTCGAACTGATGCCGAAATATTTCATACTGCCGGGGTTTTGCATTCATGTCAAAACGGGTGACATATACAAAGAGTTTGTTCTTTTGCCTTTCGGAGAAACGTTCATAAACTATACCATTATTTTCGGTAGCCTTTATAGGAAATATCGTCCCCTCTTTCATAGAAGCATAATTCAACATCTGCAGCACCAGTACTCCGCCGGGCTTAAGAACCGAGTAGAAACTCCCAAAGGTATTTTTTAATCCTGCAATCGTGGTGATACCACTGATAGAATTAGCAATACAGGCGACC
>Ga0210044_10009737_pt1 | contig 11629 bp, 12 predicted proteins | sample CryGey13umfilter_2_FD_183959 | JGI IMG/M metagenome (GOLD analysis project Ga0210044, IMG submission 183959) | Groundwater microbial communities from aquifer in Utah, USA - Crystal Geyser 4/9/14 3 um filter (SPAdes) (version 2) | ecosystem: Environmental > Aquatic > Deep subsurface >...
CAACCAGGTGAACCTCATCGACGCCGATCTGCACCGGGCATTCGGCATAGGGTTTGTGGGTGCCGGTCAGCTTGCCGGTGCGGTAGCTGGTACTGGCTACGGCATGGAAGATGGTGCTCTTGCCGCTGTTGTGCTGGCCGACCAGTGCCACGCGCAGGCGATTTTCACCGCGGTAAATGTGGTCATGCCATATCAGCGGCTGGGCAAATTCATGTGATTGCATACAGACGGGCGAATTTACTCGCTTTCGCTGCTGCGGCAAGTTAAGTAGATGCTGATTAATTGCCATCCTGGCAATAATCAGCTCGCAAAGGCAAAAGCGTGGTTTTTCCTTTGCTTACAAATCAAGCACTTGCGTGCCTGATTTGGCAGGTCATCCGTGACCTGCACGGAAACGCTGAATAAATCAGCGCTTCCTTAACAGCCTGTGGTGGCGGTCGTCACGGCCTGTCGCAGCAGGCGAATTTCTGTAATACTTGAGTTTACAGCTCAGCCCAAGCCGTGCTTCCCGGAGGTGTGATGGATTTCAGCTACTTAAACGACACGCTGGTTATGCTGCTTGCAACCGTGACTGTTGTTGTGCTGTTTCTGCGCATGGGGCTGCCCCCTATTCTGGGCTATCTGGCGGTCGGTGTGTCGGTCGGCCCCTACGGTTTCGGAGTGGTCTACGACGTTGAACATATCAAAACGCTGGCCGAGTTCGGTGTTGTCTTCCTGATGTTTACCATTGGCCTGGAATTTTCGGCCACGATGCTGATGCGTATGAAAACCTCGGTGTTCGGACTCGGCGGCGCACAGGTGTTGATGACATCCGCTTTGGCTACTGCGCTGGCTATAGCGCTGGGGGTAAGACTGGATAGTGCGCTGGTGATCGGTGGCGTGGTGGCGATGTCTTCGACTGCGCTGGTGATCAAGCAGTTGACGGATCAGGTGGAGCTGCATACGCGCCATGGTCGCAACAGTGTCGGTATTCTGCTGTTTCAGGATCTGATGGTAGTGCCGCTGCTGATTCTGGTCGCAAGCCTCAGTGGAGAGGGCGGTCAGGCTTCGACCATCACTGTGGTGACGGCGCTGGCCGAAGGTCTGTTGGCGCTGCTGATTATTTTCGCCTTCGGTCGCTGGGTGCTCAGGCCGCTGTTCAGGGAGGTTGCCCGCTTTCGTTCAGCAGAACTGTTCACCCTGACTGTGCTGCTGGTTGTGCTCTGCTCTTCATGGCTGACCGGCTTTATCGGGCTGACCTTTGCACTGGGCGCATTTCTTGCCGGTGTCATGCTCAGTGAAACGGAGTTCAGACATCAGGTGGAGTCGGAAATACGCCCCTTCAGGGATGTGCTGCTCGGGCTGTTTTTTATTACCGTCGGTATGATGCTGGATGTCTCCATGTTGCCTGAAACCTGGTTGCTGGTGCTGGCCCTGCTTGTCGGTCTGGTGTTGCTCAAGGCGCTGCTGGTGGCACTGTTCTGTCGCATCGGGGGCTGGAACAATGCGGTCTCCATGCGTACCGGTCTGATTCTGGCCCATGGCGGAGAGTTCGGCTTTGCCATACTGATTATGGCCATGGATGGCGAGATTATACGCCCGGATGAGGGGCAGGTTTTACTGGCATCCATGCTGTGCAGCATGGCGCTGGCGCCGATCATTATTCGTTATAACGGCAGGCTGACCTCCCTGCTTTTGCCGCGCTCGGTGGAGCAGAGCCGACTGGAGATCAAGGAGCTGATTCTGGATACGTCCCGTTCATTGAATCATCACGTCATTGTCTGCGGTTTTGGCAGGGTGGGGCGCGATTCGGTGAACTGCCTGATTGAACAGCAGATACCATGCATGGCGATTGATCTGGATTCGGAGCTGGTGCAAAAAGGTCTGGGCGAAAAAAAGCCGGTCTCCTATGGCGATGCGGGTTCTCTGGAGCTGTTGCATGCCTGTGGTTTGAGGCGCGCCTCGGCACTGGTGATTACCATGATCGACTTCAATACAGCCATGAAAATCATCACACGTGTGCGCGCTGTTGACCATGAGATTCCGATTCTGGTCAGGACGCGCAAGGAGATTCACCTCTATCAGCTCTATCAGGCCGGTGCGACCGAGGTGGTCGCCGATATATTCGGCAGTGATCAGATGCTTACGCTGGAGATGCTGGGCAGGCACAAGCTGATGCCTGTTGGTTCCGGGGAGTATTCGATTTAGGGATGCTCTGAAAAACTCAGAGTATCCTTAGGACTGCATGAAAAGCAGGTAGAGGTAGGCTGCAAAACCACCGACCAGCAGGCCGCCCTCCAGACGTGTAACGGTGCCACCCGTTTTACGCAGGCCGAATGAAACGACAAACAGGGCAATGGTAAATCCGAGCATGATCGGGAAATCGCGCAGCAGTGCTTCCGGGGCAAATGTTCCCGGGTGAATCAGGGCCGGCATGGCAAGCACGGCCATCAGGTTGAATATGTTGGAGCCAATGACGTTGCCGATCGCCAGATCGGCCTCGTTTTTCAGTGCGCCGGCAATCGAAGCGACCATTTCAGGCAGGCTGGTGCCGATGGCGACAATGGTCAGGCCGATGATCAGATCGCTGACACCGAAATAGTGAGCGACCTCGACCGCACCCCAGACCACCATGCGTGAGCTGATCATCAGCAGTACAAGGCCAACGACAAACCACATCACCGACTGACCCATATTCATATTATCCGGAATCGACTCGGTGAACTCCTCCACCAGCGGGTCATTTCTGTCTTTCAGGCCGATGCGGGTGATCCAGACCAGAAACAGCACCAGCGCCACGAGCAACATGATGCCATCCATATAACTCAGGTCGCCGTCAGACATCAGGGCAAAGGCCAGAAAGGTGATCAGAAAGAGCACCGGCATTTCGCGACGCAGTGTCATGGATTTCACGGCCAGAGGTACAATCAGGGCAGTGATGCCCAGCACCAGTGCGATATTGGCGATATTGGAACCCAGTACATTGCCGATACCCAGGTCGCGGTTGCCATCGAGCGCGGCCATGGCCGAAACTATCATCTCGGGCAGGCTGGTGCCGATGCTGACTATGGTCAGGCCGATAACCAGTGGCGGTACGCGCAGGTTTTTGGCAACAGAAGCAGCGCCGTCAACGAAGCGGTCGGCACCCCAGACCAGCAGGGCGACGCCGACAACGATGGCTGCAATAGCGACTAACATCAGGCAGCTCCGGTGAGACGATCCAGTGCCTCGCGGTATTTTTCAGACGTTTTAAGTAAAATGTCCGCCGGCAGTTCAGGGCCGGGCGCTGTTTTGTCCCAGTCCAGTGTTTCCAGCCAGTCGCGCACGATCTGTTTATCGAAGCTCGGCGGACTCATGCCCGGCTGATATTCGGAGATCGGCCAGAAACGTGAGCTGTCCGGTGTCAGCACCTCATCAATCAGAGCCAGGTTACCCTGCTGATCCAGACCGAACTCAAACTTGGTATCGGCGATGATGATACCTTTCTCCAGCGCATAGGCTGCCGCTTCCCTGTAGAGCTGCAGGCTGATGTCGCGAATCTGAGTGGCCAGATCCGTGCCGATGATCTGACACATGCTGTCGAAATCGATGTTTTCATCATGCTCGCCAACCGCTGCTTTGGTGGACGGGGTGAAAATTGGCTTCGGCAAGCGGTCAGCCAGAATCAGTCCGGCAGGCAAAGCGATGCCGCAGACAGAGCCCTGCTTCTGGTACTCCTTCCAGCCCGAGCCGATCAGGTAACCGCGCACAATGGCTTCAATCGGTACCGGCTTCAGTCGTTTGACAACAATCGCGTGGTCTTTCACGCGTTCGCGCTCAACAGCATCGGGAATCGCCTCTTCAAGACTCATGGTTGCCGTATGGTTGGGCACAATATGCGAAAGCTTGTGGAACCAGAATTCGGAAACGGCATTGAGCACCTGCCCTTTACCCGGAACGGGCGTGGGCAGAATCACATCAAAAGCAGAGAGGCGATCGGTGGTGACAATCAGGATGTGGTTGTCATCAACCTCATACATATCGCGCACCTTGCCGCGATGCAGCAGTTTCAGGCTTTTGATATCAGCGTTTAACATGGCGTTCATTCGGTTCTCCGGAAAGGCATTGAATCTGTGGAAGCGGCGAAAAATGCCTGAACCCAACCCGCCGCTCAAGCTGTATGTGAAATAATGCTCAGGAGAGGTGTCACCCGACTGTCACAAACGTATGCATAGTACATGACAGCTATGGGTTTTTGAAGGGAAAACGGATGATTGCCGCATGCCTGTCTCGGGTGCTGGTTTTTTTACACTGCGCCAGCGCGATGAATATATCCGGGTATGCCGAAGAGGCGGGAACGCGCAAGGTGCGCGCTTTTAGCAAGCGGACGATATTATCCGATGTCAGTTGCGGCATGAATGTCTGGATGAAGGTGTTTTCTTATATCTCCTGAACTTTTCTGGCATAGTAGCATGGATCTTGCTTGCAGTGATGTCTGCAGCGCAACAAGGTGGCAACCGGAGAGGAAAGAGTTATGCATCTGGATCCCATGATGATGAACATTACCATTGTGTTGTCGGTAGCACTGGCTATCGGTTATCTCGCCGTGCGCCTGGGATTACCGATTGTGGTCGCCTATATCGTAACCGGCATCATGGTGGGGCCCTCCATGTTCGGTGTGATCAGTGATCAGCATACTGTGACCCGGGTGGGTGAGATCGGTGTGGTGATGCTGCTCTTCTTTGTTGGTATGGAGGTTTCCATCCCTAAACTGATGCAGCGCTGGCGCATCGCGCTGATCGGAACGGCTGTGCAGATCGGGATCAGTGTGGCGGCCTGCGTTGCGCTGGTGTGGCTGTTTCATATGCCGATCAGTCTGGGCATCCTGTTCGGCTTTGTCATTTCACTCTCCAGTACCGCTGTTGTTTTGAAAGAGTTGCAGGACTCCGGAGAGATGGATGAGCCGTTCGGCCAGAATGCGATAGGCGTGCTACTGGTTCAGGATATGGCGATTGTGCCGATGATGATTGTGCTCGGCTTGCTGGGTGATAGCGAAATCCATATTGCCGACCTGATTAAACAGGTGGTCGGCGGTCTGGGGGTGCTGGGGCTGGTGGTCTATCTGATGAAATCAGGTGTGCTGCATATACCGGGCTTTCTCAAAGCCAGTCTGGAAAAGCGGGTGCTGCTCGGGCTGTTACTCTGCCTCGGTGCGGCCACCCTTACCTCCTGGCTGGGTCTGTCACTCGGGCTGGGGGCGTTTCTGGCCGGCATGGTACTGGCATCGAGTGATCAGTCCGACTGGGTGCATGAACATCTTGAGTCGGTATACGTGATCTTCGTGATGATCTTCTTCCTCTCTATCGGCATGATGGTGAATGTTGATTACCTGCAGAGCCATCTGCTGTTGGTGGCCGGCTCAACCATGCTGGTGTTCCTGTTTAACTCTGGTGTGAATGTGTTTGTTATGCGGGCGCTGGGCGAAGACTGGCGACATGCCATGATTACCGGCGGCCTGCTCAGCCAGATCGGGGAGTTCTCATTTCTGCTGGCGGCTGTAGGCGCTTTTGGCGGTATTCTCACTGCCCAGTTGTATGAACTTACGGTGATTGTGATCGCCATGACCTTGCTGTTCAGTCCGCTGTGGATGATGATGGTCAAGCGGCTGGCGCGTCGCGATGGCGTGCTGCCGGAACCGGAATAGCCACTTTTGCAGAGGGGGTTTCTGTTGTAGGTGAATTATGGCCCTGCCTTTGCTTGTACAGCAGCTTAAAGGCTGTGCCCGTTTATCGGCCTCTTTGCCCAACAGGTGCCATGATGGGATGCATGGTAGAAAAAAATGTGCACTGCGTTCAATAATGGCGGCCTGCCTATGGGGCGTGAGTGAATGCTCTGTTTATTAGAGTCGTGTGAATGACATTGGGAAAATCAGCAGTCGCTGCCAGACTATAGGCTGGTTGGATGCGAAAAGAATGGAGTTAGGATGAAGCGGATTATTTTAATGGTGGCCGGAACTTTTGCGATGCTGCTGCCGGGCATGGCTTTGGCGGCCTCGAGTGCCGGTGGCGTTTCGCCACTGGATATGACAGCAACCTGGTTCGGCATCGCTGCGCTGATTATCTTCGCGTTTGCCTATTCACTGGTCATTGCTGAGGAGATGTTGCATCTGCGCAAATCCAAGCCGGTCATGGTTGCTGCCGGACTGATCTGGATTCTGGTCGCCATTGCTTTTAATGCCCATGGTGACACCACGACCGCCCATAAGCTGGTTCAGCATAATATTCTTGAGTATGCCGAGCTATTGCTGTTCCTGCTGGCTGCCATGACCTATGTGAATACGATGGAAGAGCGCAATGTGTTTGCCGCTCTCAGGGCCTATCTGGTGTCGAAGGGGTTGTCGCTGAGGGCGATCTTCTGGCTGACAGGTCTGTTGGCCTTCTTTATCTCACCGATAGCCGACAACCTGACTACCGCGCTGGTGATGGCTGCGGTGGTGATGGCTGTCGCAAAGGATAATGTGAAATTTGTGACCCTTGGCTGTATCAATGTGGTTGTGGCGGCCAATGCCGGCGGTGCTTTCAGCCCGTTCGGCGATATCACTACGCTTATGGTGTGGCAGAAGGGTTTTGTTCACTTTCAGGAATTTTTTGCGCTGTTTCTTCCTTCGCTGGTGAACTGGCTTGTGCCTGCCGCGATCATGGTTCTGTTTCTGCCTAATGCTGTACCGGACAGTGTGAGCGAAGATGTTCGCGTCAAGCAGGGTGGTTTCATTATCGTTGCGCTGTTTCTTGCCACCATCGCCATGGCGGTCCTGTTTCACAGTATGCTGCATCTGCCCTCGATGCTCGGCATGATGACCGGCCTCGGTGTTCTGAAGCTGTATGGCTACAGGCTGAAGAAGGTAGCGCTCAACTATGAAGAGCCTTTTTCAGGAAATACTCAGCTTGATGGATCAGCAAAGGGCCCCCCCTTTGATATTTATCATCAATTGCAGCGCTCTGAGTGGGATACGTTAATGTTTTTCTATGGTGTGATCCTCTGTGTGGGCGGGCTGGGAGCGCTGGGCTACCTGAATCTGGCCTCTCACCTGATGTATGATCAGCTTGGGGCCAGCTGGGCGAATATCATAGTCGGGTTACTTTCGGCTATCGTCGACAATATTCCGGTGATGTTTGCCGTGCTGAGCATGGCTCCGGATATGGATGTGAACCAGTGGCTGCTGGTGACGCTTACTGCTGGTGTGGGTGGCTCTTTGTTATCCATCGGGTCTGCAGCGGGTGTTGCGCTGATGGGCCAGGCGCGCGGCATCTATACATTTTTCAGCCACTTGAAATGGACATGGGCAATTTTTCTGGGTTATGTCGCGTCAATTGCTACCCACTTCTGGCTGTCAGGCATGAGCTTTAGCTGAAAGGGAGGCTGTCATGCGTTTGCTGCATACAATGATCCGGGTTGCGGATCTGGATCGTTCCATTGATTTTTATACGCGGGTGATGGGTATGCGCCTGCTGCGCCGCAAGGATTATCCGCAAGGCAAGTTTACCCTCGCTTTTGTCGGTTATGCTGATGAAGCGGAGCAGGCTGTGATTGAACTGACCTGGAACTGGGAAACAGACCGTTATGATATAGGTAACGGTTTTGGTCATCTGGCGATCGGCGTGGATGATATATATACAGTATGCGACGAGATTCGCGCTGCAGGATGTGTTATCATTCGCGAACCCGGCCCGATGAAGCATGGCAGCAGTGTCATTGCCTTTGTCAAAGACCCCGATGGATATGCGATTGAACTGATCGAAGGCAGATAAACGCCTGATTGACCTCTGATATCACATTGAATTCGGGGAAATTGACCTGAACGAAGAAAAAACTTCGTTTTAGGGCTTGCTTAACTGAGTCCGGGACGCTAGAAATCGCGCCCCTTTAACGGGCCTGATTTTTTTCTGGCTCGTGATACTGGTTCAAGCCACTGACTGGGAAAAACCAGACCGTATTGAATCGGTTATAAATTGACGGAGAAATGACGTGAAAGCAGACATTCATCCAGAATATCTCGCATCCAAGGTAACTTGTTCTTGCGGAAACACATTTGAGACGCGTTCAACCAAAGGCGATATCCACGTGGAAATCTGTTCTTCTTGCCACCCGTTCTATACAGGCAAGCAGAAAGTGATGGATACGGAAGGCCGTGTTGAGCGCTTCTATAAGAAATACGGCAAGCCTGCGAAAGCTGCGTAAGGCTCGGAGTAATATATTATGTACGCTGTAATCAAAACTGGTGGCAAACAGTACCGTGTTCAGGAAGGTGATGTCCTGCGCGTTGAGAAACTGAATGCCGAAACCGGCAAACAAGTAAACTTTGACGATGTTCTAATGGTAGGCGAAGGCGACTCCATCAAGGCTGGCGCTGATGTTGCAAACGCAACTGTGACCGGTGTTGTAACCGAGTCCGGTCGCGGCCAGAAGATCGTGGTGTTCAAAAAACGCCGTCGTAAAAATTATCGTTTGACCCAGGGTCATCGCCAGAGCTTCACCTCTGTGCGTATCGAAAAGATCAAGGAGTAAGCCATGGCACACAAAAAAGCAGGTGGTTCCAGTCGTAACGGACGCGATTCCAATTCCAAGCGCCTTGGCGTGAAGAAATATGGCGGCGAAGCTGTCATTGCCGGTAACATCATTGTACGTCAGCGCGGCACCAAAATCCGCCCGGGCAACAACGTAGGCTGTGGTCGCGACTACACCCTGTTCGCTCTGACTGACGGCAAGGTTGAATTTTACAAGAGTGCCGGTCGTACAACTGTTCGCATTACTGAATAACAGTTGCAGATTGATTCAAATGTAAAGGGGTGCGCTTGTCGCACCCCTTTTTTGTTTGTAAAACAACACCACGAAGGACACGAAGAGTACGAAGAATAGATGAGGATACGGGGTTGCTCGGGCTTGCTTCACGCTCCGCTCTTGTTGAAAACATTCTTCGTGCTCTTCGTGCCCTTTGTGGTTCAGGTTAAATATGGTGTAATGCAGCATGCGTTTTATTGATGAAGTAAAAATTGAAGTTCGGGCAGGAAATGGTGGCAAAGGTGCAACCTCATTCCGGCGTGAAAAGTATATTCCCAAGGGTGGCCCGGACGGCGGCGATGGCGGTCGCGGTGGCCATGTTTTGTTTGTCGCCTCGCGAAACAAAAACACGCTGCAGGAGCTTTACCTGCGCAAACGCCTGATCGCCAAAAACGGCGAGTCGGGCAAAGGTTCTGACTGTCACGGTAAAAACGGTGAGGATATTGTCGTTGAAGTGCCTATCGGCACCGTCGTCAAAGATGAGGATGGTCATACGCTCGTGGATCTTTCCGTTGAAGGTGGCACTTACTATGTTGCCCATGGTGGCGAAGGCGGTATGGGCAACGCCCGCTTCTCTACCAGCACCAACCGCGCACCGCGTTATTCGCAGCCGGGGCTGGAGGGAGAGCAGGGGATTCGCTTTCTCGAGCTGAAGCTGATGGCTGATGTCGGACTGGTTGGCTTACCCAATGCCGGTAAATCAACCCTGCTCGCCCATATCTCCAATGCGCGCCCGAAGATCGCCGACTACCCGTTCACCACCATCAAGCCGATGCTCGGTCAGGTGTTTATGGATGATGGCGACGGTTTTGTGGTGGCCGATATTCCCGGTCTGATTGAAGGCGCCCATGAAGGCAAAGGGTTAGGTCATCGCTTCCTTAAACATATCGAGCGCACGGCTGTGCTGTTGCATCTGGTCGATGCGGCTTGTGAAGACGGCAAACCTGTACCGGAGCAGATCGAAGAAATAAACGGCGAGTTGGTCGGTTATGGTGAAACGCTGGTGGAGAAGCCGCGTTTGCTGGTGTTTAATAAATGCGATGCCCTGATGGATGCCGAACGCGCGGTCATTGAGGCGCAGGTTGCCGGTTCGCCATACAAGGTGTTTTTTGTCTCGGCTGTGACCGGTGAAGGCATTAAACCGCTGTTGTGGCACATCTACGAAAAGGTGATCGCTATGCGCAAGCTTGCGGCTGAAAATGCGCAGCCATACAATTTTGATGAGGATGGAGATGATTCGATCCAGAGCTGATTTAACCCGGGCAAGACGGGTGGTGGTAAAAATCGGCAGCTCACTGCTGGCCGATGCAACAGACGGCATCTGTCAGGATGTTATCGACCGTCTGGTCGATGATCTGGCCGACTTTATGGCTGATGGTGTGCAGGTGGTGGTGGTCACTTCCGGTGCTGTGGCATTGGGGCGTGTGGATCGCGGCTGGCTTAACCGCGAGTTGTCCGTACATGAAAAACAGGCGGCAGCAGCCATCGGTCAGCCCAAGTTGATGAGCGCATACGCCGGTGCGTTTGCCCGTCATGATCGCAGTGTGGCGCAGATGCTGTTGACCAAGGATGACCTGCGTCATCGTCGCCGCTATCTCAATGCCAGCAATACCAGTGAAACCCTGTTTTCCGCCGGCGTGGTTCCCATCGTTAACGAGAATGACACGGTCGTGGTGGCTGAGATCAAGTTCGGCGATAACGATTCGCTCGGCGCGCTGGTCAGTCTGGTAGTGGATGCCGATCTGCTGGTCATGCTGACCGATGTGGAAGGTTTGTTCGACAGTAATCCGAACGAAAATGCCAACGCGGCCCGTGTCGGTGTCGTTGAGCATCTGAATGAAGCGCATATCGCCATGGCCGGTGGTAAAGGTTCCTCCTTTGGAACCGGCGGCATGGCCAGTAAACTTTCAGCTGCACGGGTGGCGACGAGAAACGGTGTGGCTGCAGCGATTATCAGCGGCAGGAAACCCGATGCGCTGCGCAGGCTTCTGAATGGTGAAGACGAAGGCACCCTCTTTTTATGCGGTGTGGATCGGCAGACCCGGCGCAAGCACTGGATTACCGAAGTGCTTAATCCGGTCGGAGAGATTCATGTCGATGCGGGGGCAGCGCAAGCCCTGCTCAAACAGGGTAGCAGCCTGTTGCCGATCGGTGTGGTTGCGGTTGACGGCGTATTTGATAAGGGTGACTGCATTGAAATTGTCGGGCCGGAGGGCGTGGTTGCACGCGGCTTGTGTAACTACTCGGCGGAAGAGATGCGCCGGATTAAAGGCCATGCCAGTAGTGATGTTGAATCGATTCTCGGCTATCGCGATTTTACCTCGGTCATCCATCGCGATAACCTGGTGTTAACGACAGACGACTAGGGAAGTGCTGACAGGATGCTGTCAGGGTACCCCAAGCATAGTGTGGAGATAAAGTATGGAATCTGATGCGGTAACAATCATGGATGCACTGGGCCGGCATGCGAAAGCTGCCGCCAAGGCGATGCGTATGGCTGATACGAAGGCCAAGAATGAGGCGTTGCTACTGGCTGCGGCAGTCATTCGCAGAGAGAGCCGGGAGATCATCGCGGCCAATGCGCTGGATATGATAGCGGCAGATGACAACGGACTGGATGCCGCCATGAAGGATCGTTTGCTGCTCAACGGTGATCGTATTGAGGCGATGGCCGAAGGGCTGGAACAGATTGCCGGTCTCCCCGATCCGGTTGGTGCGATTGATAATATGCGGTTCAGGCCATCCGGTATTCAGGTGGGGCATATGCGCGTACCGCTGGGTGTGATCGGGATCATTTATGAGTCGCGTCCGAATGTGACTGCCGATGCGGCGG
>Ga0210044_10009742_pt1 | contig 11625 bp, 7 predicted proteins | sample CryGey13umfilter_2_FD_183959 | JGI IMG/M metagenome (GOLD analysis project Ga0210044, IMG submission 183959) | Groundwater microbial communities from aquifer in Utah, USA - Crystal Geyser 4/9/14 3 um filter (SPAdes) (version 2) | ecosystem: Environmental > Aquatic > Deep subsurface > Groundwater...
ACGGCGAGCTCAAGCGCTACGACCGCGTCCTCGCCAATCCTCCGTTCAGCCAGAACTACATCAAGAAGGACATCGAGTATCCGGGACGCTTCGCGGTCTGGTTGCCCGAGAAGGGCAAGAAGGCCGATCTGATGTTCGTCCAGCACATGCTGGCCGTGCTGAAGGCGGATGGGAAGATGGCCACCGTCATGCCACACGGCGTGCTCTTCCGCGGCGGCGAGGAACGCGAGGCGCGGCGGCACTTCATCGAGCACGGCTGGCTCGAGGCGATCATCGGCCTCCCGGCCGGCCTCTTCTACGGCACGGGCATTCCCGCGTGCCTGCTGGTGATGAACAAGAAGGACGCGCAGGCCCGCAAGCACGTCGTCTTCATCAACGCCGATCGCGACTACCGCGAGGGCAAGGCCCAGAACTTCCTGCGCGCCGAGGACATCTCGCGCATCGCGCACGCCTACCGTGCGTTGACGAGCGGGCGTACCGAGGAGCTTCCCGGGTACGCGCGCCGAGTTCCTGTCAGCGAGATCGAGGGCGAGGACTTCAACTGCAACATCCGACGCTACGTCGACAACGCCCCGCCACCAGAGCCGCATGACGTTCGGGCACACCTGCACGGTGGGGTCCCCAAGTCTGAGGTCGATGCTCTCGGGCACTTCTGGACCAACTACCCCGAGCTGCGCAAACGCTGCTTCCGCCCCCGGACCGGGACCACCGCGTATCTCGACTTCACGGCCGAGGTGACCGACCGCCGCGCTCTCGCCGATGTCGTCAACGGCGACAAGAGCATAGCGGCGGCGCATGCAGCCTTTCTCAAGACGCTCGACGCCTGGTGGAAGAAGCACCTGCCGGGAATCGAGGCGCTCGCACCGACGAACGGCAAGAAGGGAAACGTCTACGCCCTGAGGCGTGACCTGCTCTCCTCGATCGACAAGGCCTTCGCGAGCAACACGCTGCTCGACGGACACCAGATCCGCGGCGCCTTTGCCCGCTACCTCGGTGAGCTGAAAGCCGACCTCAAGTCCATCGCGGCCAGCGGTTGGGGCCCAGCGCTCATCCCCGACGGCGACATCCTCGAGAGCCAGTTCCCCGAGGTCCTGGCCGAAATCGAGGCCAAACGTGTTCGTCTGGCCGAGCTCACGGCGCTGTTCGCGGCAGCCGACGAAGAGGACTACGAAGACACCGATGACACCGGCGTGCTCCCGGGCGACGAGGTCAAGGAGCTGAAGGCGAAGCTCAAGCAGGTCAAGGGCGAGATGAAGCTCGCCAAGCGTGATCCTGGCCTCGGCGATTGGCGCGTCTTCGAGAAGCAAGCGACCGCCATCGAGTCGAAGCTCGCCCGGCACAAGGCGCTCGAGGATGAGGCCAAGCAGATCAAGGCCGACTTGCGCGTCACCGAGAAGAAGCAGGAAGAGCTCGTCGCCGCGGCACGCGAGAAGATCGACCGCGACGAGGCTCGCAAGGTCATCGTCGAGCGGCTGCAGCGCCTGCTCGTGCAGACCTACGAATCATATCTACGCGCCGACCAGCGTGCGTGCCTCGCGGCACTCGAGAACCTCTACTCGAAGTACGCCGTCACCGCTGAGGACATCGAGAAGCGCCGCGATGCCGCCGGGGCGAAGCTCAAGGGCTTCCTTGGGGAGCTTGGCTATGTCTGACAGACGCCTTCCGCAGGGCTGGCGCGAAGCTGAGCTCGGAAGCGTCGGGGCCTGCTTCCGCGGCCGTGGTGGTACCCGTGCCGATGAGCAGGCAGATGGACTGCCGTGCATTAGGTATGGTGATCTCTACACACACCATGACTGCATTGTCCGTTCGTTCTGCTCGGCAATTTCGCCAACGAGGGCGTTTGCATACACCGCGTTGCAGTCGGGCGACATTGTCTTTGCAGGCTCGGGCGAGACGCCCGAGGAGATCGGAAGGGCGACAGCATATTGCGATTCAAGCAAAGCATATGCGGGCGGCGACACAATCATATTCCGACCAGGGCCTGGGCTTGTTTCCCGCTTTGTTGGGTATGCGGTCAATAGCGTTGCTGCAAACCGCTACAAGTCGAAGATGGGCCAGGGCAGCTCGGTGTTCCACATCTCCTCGGAGCATCTCTCGCGCTTGCCTCTTCGGTTCCCCTCGCTCCCAGAGGAGCAGCATTGCGTCGCTGATGTTCTTCAGACGGTCGACGAGGCCATCGAGCAGACCGAAGCGCTCATCGCCAAAACGCAGCAGATCAAGGCCGGCCTGATGCACGACCTCTTCACCCGAGGGGTGACGCCGAACGGGCAGCTCCGACCTGCGCGCGAGGAGGCACCGAAGCTCTACAAGGAGTCGCCGCTCGGGTGGATTCCGAAGGAGTGGGAGGTCCTCGAGCTAGGCGAAATGCTGAAGCGGTTCGGCGGGTACCTTCAGACTGGACCGTTCGGGAGCCAGCTTCATGCGCATGAGTACCAGTCCGAAGGTGTGCCTGTGGTTATGCCGCAGGACATCGACGGCGGCTCCATAGAGACACACCAGATCGCTCGTATCACTGAAACTCGTGCTTCGGAGCTACCTAGACATCGGATGCGGCCAGGCGACATAGTGATCGCCCGACGAGGAGACCTCTCTCGAGCGGCTGCAATTACTGGCGCTGAGGATGGCTGGGTTTGTGGAACTGGTTGCTTCTTGCTTCGACTTGGCCAGAGCAAACTATTGCCGGAGTTCGCCTCCTATATCTATCGGCAGCCCTTCGTGCAAAGACAGATTGAGGGCAGAGCCGTCGGCACTACGATGCCGAGCCTCAACAACTCCGTGATGTCTGAGTTGTGGTTCCCATTTTGTCAGAAGGAGGAACAGCGTCGTGTTGTCGATCGGCTTGAGGCCGCCGGGTCTCAACAACGGTCGTTGGTCGGAGAGTCTTCCGTGCTCCAGCAAATCAAGACCGGCCTCATGCACGACCTCCTCACCGGTCGCGTTCGCGTACCCGTCCCCGAACTTAGGGAGGTGGCGATATGACCGTGACAGCAATTCCGAGTTGGACTGCATCGGGTGTTCTTCCGCCGATCAATCCAGCGTCGCCAGCCTCAATTGATCGGTCGCCGTACGAGGTGTCGCTCACGGATCTAATCCTCCACTTCAACACGTCGACCGAGCGGCAGTCGATTTTGACAGGCCTTCTGGACTTCCGCCAGGAACTGCACGGAATCGGATTGAACCAGGGGTTCCAATGGCTCGACGGAAGCTTCTTGGAGCACGTCGAGGCCACCGAGAGCCGCGCCCCGAGAGATATCGACGTGGTGACTTTCTTCCACATGCCGGCGGGTCAGACACAGGCGAGCCTTCTTCTTCCGAACCGTTCGCTGTTCACGCCGCTGGAGACGAAGAGTAGATTCCACGTTGACGCGTACTTCGTTCAACTGGACGCGGGGGCACCAGAGCCCCTCGTGGCTCAGTCAACCTATTGGTACAGCATGTGGTCCCACCGGCGGAGCGGACACTGGAAGGGCTATCTGAAGATCGACCTCTCCCCTACCGATGACCAGACTGCGCGGGCCAACCTTGTCAGCCCCCAAGTCCAGGGGGGCCAGCCATGAATTTGCAGGAATATTGTCAACTCCAGGCCGAAAAGGGCGCGCTTGAGAGGTTGTTGGCTGATCTGCCCACGGAACGACTGATCGAACGGATTGGGTTGGAGGCCAGGAAGCAGGAGATCGACGAGGCCCTTGCTGCCCAGCCAGCTCCGTCTCGCGAACCAATACGGGCTCGTCTTACCTTCCGCGGAAAACCAATAGTGGGTAGCTACGGGATATTTGCCGAGTTCGGAGCTGGGATTGTTGGCGCCTTCTCGGATGCAGTCGCAGCCATCGGCGCGAGCCACGTTGGCCCCCTCGGCGCCCGAGGGATCTTACCCGGCAAAGATGACTTCCGAATGCTCATAACAGGGACTGCTCCCGGTTCGTTTGGTTTCCAATTTGAGGAAGCGCCAGCCGATTGTCCTACGTTGTTCCCGGAGGACTCACCGCTCGAGCCGGCTATTCACCGCACTAAAGAGATTATGCAAGCCTCACTTGGAACCGATGATGAGCTGACTGAGGCGCTGTCGGATGCCGATCCTCGGGCCATCGAGACCATCCGGAAATTCCTTGAGACGATGGCGAAGAACGAAGCCGTATGTGCACTCGAGTTCAAGGGGGAGGTGTTCCGATTTACAGATGTTGAGCAAGTGCGGCGCAGCATGGGGCGCCTCGCGCAGGACAACATTCACGAGGAGGACGCATCCCTCTCAGGAGTGTTCGAGGGGGTCCTGCCTCATCGACGCACGTTTGAATTCCGGGTGGCTGAGTCGGGTGAGATCATTGCTGGCAAGGTCGGCAAGACAATCGAAGACGCCTCGACCATCAACCATGTCCTCGACAGGCAGGTCACCATTAATGTGCACAGCCGCAGAGTTGGGGCGGGGCGGCCTAGCTACGTCCTGATTGGTTATCAAGACGACGTCCGCGGCGATGAGTGAGTACCTCCACGTTGAGAAACCGTTCCTCGACCAGCTCCAAGCGCTGGGCTGGACGGTCGTCGACCAAGGGCAGGGGTTCATCCCGACTGACCCCACGGCGAGCCTCCGCGCCGGCTTTCGCGAATGGCTGCTGCCTCAAGTGTTCCGCGACGCGGTCAGGTCGCTCAACGTCACGGCGGACGGCACGCCGTGGCTCACGGATCGCCAGCTCGATGACCTGCGCGACCAGATCCTACGCCAGCCGAACCGCACGCTGCTCGAGGCGAACGAGGCGGCGAACGCTCTGTTCCTCAAGGCCCAGGTCGACCGCAACGAGGTGACCGGCGAGTCCGACCCGGTGGTGAGGCTCATCGACTTCGCGCACCCGGAACGCAACCAGTTTCACGCCATCAACCAGTTCCGCATCGACACGCCGGGCTGCGTGAAGAGCTGCATCATCCCGGACATCGTCCTGTTCGTGAACGGCATCCCGGTCGTGGTGGTCGAAGCCAAGATCGGCGACCCCAACACGGCGAACCCGCTGCACGCAGCTTTCGAGCAGCTTCTGCGATATCGCAACGGTCGCGACGAGACCCTCAAGGCTGGCCTGCGCGAGGGCGAGCCGAGGCTCTTCTACACGAATCTTCTGCTGGTTCGTACCTGCGGCGAGAAGGCCGAGTTTGGCACCATCACCTCTGGGCACGAGCACTTCCACGCCTGGAAGGACATCTGGCCCGAGAGCAACCGGTCCTTCGTTCCTCCGTTAGGCGTCGAGCGAGAACAGGAGAAGCTGATTCAGGGGCTTCTCGCCCCGGCGACCCTGCTCGACGTGCTTCGCACCTGCACGGTGTTCATGGACACCGATGCTGGCCGGCGGATCAAGGTCGTCTGCCGTTACCAGCAGTACCGGGCCGCCCGCAAGATCGTCGAGCGCTTACGTTCCGGTCAAAACGCCGAGGCTCGTTCCGGCGTCGTCTGGCACACGCAAGGTTCCGGCAAGTCGCTGACCATGGTTTTCGTGGCCAGGATGCTGCGCGCTGCCGGCGACCTCGAAGACTTCAAGATCGTGCTCGTGAACGACCGCGTCGACCTCGAGGAGCAGCTCGCCGGGACCGCCAAGCTCATCGGCGGCAAGGTCAACGTGATCGAGAGCACGGCCCAGCTCCGCGAGCATCTGAGCACGGATGCGTCCGACATCAACATGGTCATGGTGCACAAGTTCGCCGAGCGTGCCGAGGCCCTTCCGGAGGCGGTAGCCAAGGCGCTCCTTAGGCCCAAGCCCGCGCGGAGCAGACCCGACGGCGTGCAGATGGCAGCCGAGCCGGTCGTGCACTACGGCACTGTCCCCTCGAGCAAGACCTTCGGTGTCGTCAATCCGTCTGAGCGGATCCTGCTCATGATCGACGAGGCCCACCGCACCCAGGGCTCCGATCTCGGGGAGAACCTGTTCGAAGCGTTTCCCAACGCGACGCGCATCGCCTTCACCGGAACCCCGCTCATCACCGAGCAGCACGGTACCAAGCGCACGGTGAAGCGCTTCGGCGAGTACATCGACACCTACAAGCTGATGGACTCGGTCCACGATGGCGCCACGCTGCAGATCCTCTACGAGGGCCGCACCGCCGAGACGGCGCTCAAGGACAAGCACGGTTTCGACACCAAGTTCGAGGACCTCTTCAAGGAACGCAGCGAAGAGGAACTCCTCGCTATCAAGAAGAAGTACGGTGCCACCGGGGACATCCTCGAGGCTGAGAAGCGAATCGCCGCCATCGCCAAGGACCTGGTCGACCACTACGCCGACAACATCCTGCCGGACGGATTCAAGGCCCAGGTCGTGTGCCACTCGAAGCTGGCCGCCATCCGCTACCAGAAAGCGATTCGCGCTGCGCTCCAGGAGCGCCTCGACCGGGAGAAGGTAAAGGCCCATCCCGACCACGAGCTCATCCGGCGCGTCGGGTTTCTCAAGGCCGTCGTCGTCGTCTCGTCCGACCCCACTAACGAACCCGCGGCGATCACCGAGGCACGCAAGGAAGCGCGGCGGTGGAACGCGGTCGAGAACTTCTGCAAGCCGTTCGACTTCGACGACCCGGACAAGGTGCTCACGGGCATCGCGTTCCTCATCGTCTGCGACATGTTGCTCACCGGCTTCGACGCGCCGGTCGAGCAAGTCATGTACATCGACAAGAAGCTGCGCGAGCACAATCTGCTCCAGGCCATCGCGCGCGTGAACCGGGTCGCCAACAACAAGAACCGCGGCTTCATCGTTGACTACATCGGGCTCGCCAACCACCTGACCTATGCCTTGTCCATCTACGCCGAAGAGGACGCTGAGGATATTCGCGAGGGATTGAAGAGCATCCTGAGTGAAATGCCGATCCTCGAGGAGCGCTACCAGCGGCTCCTCCAGCACTTTCGCGCCGCGGGCGTGTCGCAGATCGAAGGCTTCGTCCAAGGCACGCTACCGGGACCCGAGGACGAAGTGGCCGTTCTTCACGCGGCCGTCGGGGCGCTCAAGGAGATCAAGCCCAGGGCGGACTTCGAGGTCTATTTCAAGAAGTTTTTGCAGAGCCTGAACCTCATCCTGCCCAACCCAGCGGGGCAACCGTATCGCGGTGCCGCACGGCGCTTCGGCTACGTGCTCCGTATGGTGAAGGAGCGATACAAGGACGACTCACTCGACATCACCGACGCCGGCGAGAAGGTGAAGGCGCTCATCAACGAGCACCTCATCGACCTGGGCATCAACCCGAAGATCCCGCCCGTCGAGCTTCTGTCCGATGACTTCATCGCTCACGTGCAGAAGCACTCGCAGGGCAGCCCCGAGGCCAAGGCGAGCGAGATGGAACACGCCATCCGCAAGCACTGCACGGTCCATTTCGACGAGGACCCGGCCTTCTACAAGCGGCTGAGCGAGAAGCTGGAGAAGCTTATCCAGGACCACCGCGACAACTGGGAGGCGCTCGCCGAGGGCTACGAGCACCTCCGCAAAGAGGCCATCGAGGGACGCACCGAGGCGGCGGAGGGCCTCACCAAGGAGGCCACCACCTTCTACGACCACGTCCTTCAGCTTGCCTTCGACGGCGGCGAGGTGCCGGTCGAGCACAGAGCGCCGATCAAGAAGCTGATGCTGCGCATCGTTGAGTTGCTGCAGAACACGATCGACGTCCTCGACTTCTGGAAGAAGCCGATCGAGGTCAGGAAGCTGCGGGGCAACATCGACACCGAGATTCTCCTTGCGGACATCCCGGCGTTGAGCGCCAAGCATGAACGGATCGCCGTCGAGATCGTGAAGCTCGCGGAGAAACGACACGAGGAGTTGATCAAGTGAAGGACGCGCAGACCAACAGCGTTTCCTACGAGGTCGTCCGAAGCCGACGGTCGACGGCGGACATCATCATCGAGCGCGACGGCAGCGTGCTCGTTCGCGCACCGGAGTGGGCGGACGACGACCAGATCGCCAACATCGTCACGTCGAAGCACTACTGGATCTTCCAGGGTCTGGCCGAGTGGCGCGATCTCAACGCGACGCGCGTGCTGCGCGAGTACAAGAACGGCGAGGGCTTCCTGTACCTGGGACGTGCGTATCGCCTGCTGCTCGTAGCCGACCAGGATGAGGCGCTCCAGCTCAAGAACGGGAGGTTCACCCTGCGGCGGGACCTCGTCGACCAGGGGGAGATCGCCGTCGCGAAGGCAGCCTTCCGCGAATACTACATCGCGCGTGGCCTCGAGCGTCTTCGTCAGCGCGTCGAGTACTACGCGCCGAAGGCGGGCGTGAGCGCCACCGTGGTCGATGTTCGTGAGCTTGGCAATCGGTGGGCCTCGTGCTCGCCGGCCGGGGCGCTCGCCTTCCACTGGAAGTGCATGATGGCTCCACAGACCATCATCGACTACATCGTGGTCCACGAGCTTTGCCACTTCCATCACCGCGACCACACCGATGCATTCTGGAATGAGGTCGATAAGGTGATACCGGACTACCGTGAGCGGAAGGAGTGGCTCCGCAAGAACGGCGCGGGGTTGGACGTATGACGCCGGCAGCCTGCAATCGCGTGGCCTTGTGCCCACGGCAACGGGGGGCTCGATGAATAGCAAGCCAATGACCCTTCGAGAGGCTGCCATCGAGCTCCTGCGCTCCGACGGGCCGAAGCACTACCAGGCACTCACCGAGGAGATCCTCTCCAAGGGGCTGGCGTCGTCATCGTCGAAGACGCCGGCCGCGTCCCTCAACGCGATGATCGCGGTGGACATCAAGCGCAACGGCGCGAAGAGCGAGTTCGTCCGCGTGCGACCGGGCGTGTTCGGCCTTCGAGCCCTCCACGCGGTTGCTGCCACGCCGGATCTCGCGCCAGATGACCTTTCGCCAGGCGCCGACGGTACGGGCATCGTCGAGACGAAGCAGGACGAGACCGAGCACCGCGTTCGCACGCCCCTCTTCCCCACGTACCGGGAGGTCCGCCACCTGCTCAAGGTCTGGCCGGGTCGGCCGCGCAAGCAGGTGACTGGGCTCCAGGCGACCCTCGCCGAGCTTCGCGGCACGCCGCAGAACACCGTCGACTGGACCGAGCCCGACCAGTGGATCCCCGAGCGCCTGCATGATGCCGACCGCGAGCTGGCCGAGGCGATCTGGACGGCAAGCGGGAAGACGGTCAACCCGCGGCACACCTACGGCCACTGGCTTCTGGTCCAGAAGTACGAACTCGTCCGCGAGGACGAGGGCGGCGTGCTGCGCCTGACCGACCGTGGCCGCGAGTTTTTCGACAACCGGGGCGGCGAAGCCGAGGCCTTCCTCGACGAGCAAGAGGGGGTCGCCAAGCTCCTGGCGCTGGTGGCGGACAACGGGCCCACCCGAGCCGGTGGCCTGGTCGAGGAGTGGACCGAGTACCTCACCCGGCACTCAGCCTTTGGCAGCGACTCGACCTTCCGGGACACGCTGCGCCGCCGCCTGAACAACCTCCTCGACCGCGAGCTGATCGCGCGCAAGGGCACCCTCTACTCCATCACCGACGTGGGCCTGGCGTACCTCCAGCGCGTTGGGACCGAGGAGGCGCTCGGCGGCGACGAGCAACAGCAGCTCTGGACGCTGGTCAAGAAGCAACAGACCGCCGTGCGCGAAAGCATGCGCGAGCTGTTGCTCGACATGGACCCGTTCGCGTTCGAGCACCTCATCAAGCGGCTGCTCGAAGAGATGGACTACCAGAACGTCCAGGTGACCAGCCGCTCCGGTGACGGTGGCGTCGACGTCGTCGCCGACATCGAGCTCGGCATCACCTCGGTCCGCGAGGTCGTCCAGGCCAAGCGCCACAAGCGAAGCATCCAGCGCAAGGACCTCGACGCCCTGCGCGGCTCGCTCTACCGCTTCAACGCCGTCCGGGGCACCATCATCGCCACCGCGCCCTTCTCAAAGGGCACCTCGGAGGCCGCCTTCGCCACGGGCGCCGCTCCGATCACCCTCATCGACGGCGACAAGCTGATCGACTTGCTGATCGAGCACGGCATCGGGGTGAAGAAGAACAAGATCGAGGTGCTGTCCGTGGACGCCGACGCCTTCGCGGACTTGGAGCCGGAGGCATGAATGCCCCTCGAGGTCAGCGCCGACATCATGGACCACGTCGCCCCGATCTTCTTCGGCAACGTGAAGACCGCTGCGATGAAGGTCATGGGGGGCTGAGATGAAGTTTCCGGTACTCGTTCAGTTTGAGTTCCACCCGGCGTCGAAGGAGGCGGCCGCTGCTGCGGAGTACCTGCACGACGTGCTGAACGCGGATCCGGCCGTTCCGGGCCTCCAGATCCCAACATACTTCACTCCCGACGACGGCTCGGGCGAGCCGCCGGAGCCTCGCGTGGCCACCGAGGCCGATCGCGTGCTCGTGGTCTTGCTGGCGGACGACCATCTGGCCACTGCCGCGCGCAAGCCGACAAAGAGCGGGACGACGTGGGGTGAGTACGCGACCAAGCTCCGCTCGCTCACAGAGGCGGCCGGGCACCGATTCATGCCGGTGCAGCTCACCGAGGACGCGTGGCCCGTCGACACTCGGCTGAGCGACACGAACTTCTTGCGTGCGTGGGCGATCAATGGGGTCGACGAGCGGCACAAGCTGATCGCGCGGCGCCTCGTCCACCTGCTGATTCGGCGACTGCGCCCGCGCACGGATAACGAGAACGCACCGCCTGTCACGATCTTCCTCAGCCACACGAAGATGGATCTCGAGCACGAGCCGCGCGTCGTGAAGGCGCTGCTCGCCCATCTGACAGCCACCCAGCCTGAGAAGACCTGGTTCGACAGCGGCGACATCTCGACGGGCTCACGGTTCGTCGACCTCCGGGGCATCGACTGGGTGATCGTCGGCGGCGAGTCGGGTCCACGCTCGCGCCCCATGGATTCAGCCTGGGTGACCGAGATCCGCGACCAGTGCTTGGCCGCTCGAGTCCCGTTCTTCTTCAAGCAGTGGGGCGGGACGAACAAGAAGAAGGCCGGCAAGCTGCTCGAGGGCCGCATCTGGAACGAGATGCCCCGGCTGGTTCCTGCCGCGCCAGCGAAGCCAACCCGACGCCTGCCGATCGCCCGCACGGGCCCCTGCTTGCCCGACGCGGCCACCTGAACGCGACCCATGGCCATCGCAGCCTCGTCGTGCGCACCGCCGCCACTGGCGCCCACGCGGGCCACGACGGCGACGTCCTGGGCGACCGCCCGCTGCCTTCCACCTGTGAACCACGTCGCCCACCGCGGGGCACCTGGGGTCGGAGCCCGGATGCGGACGCCGGGTTAGCAGGAAACCGGCCTCGGCTGTTAAGCGCGCTCTCTACCTGTGAACCGCTCTCTGGCGCTCTCTCCCCGGCAGGCCCGCAAGAGAGCGCTCTCGGGCGAGAACGGACCGCCGTCGGCGACGGTCGTGATCTCTGGCGATGATCGTGGAGAGCGGGAACGAGGACGGCGAGCGCGCAGAACCCCGCGAACACTGGCCCAGAAACACGAAGCCCCGAGGGATCACCTTGGGGCTTCTGTTAAACTGAACGCCCACCCGATTTGGTGGACGGGCTAATTTGGCTCCCCGAGCAGGACTCGAACCTGCGACAAGCGGATTAACAGTCCGCTGCTCTACCAGCTGAGCTATCGGGGAAGAGTGGCCGCGGCTTGTACCATCCGGCGCGGGGCGAGATCAAGATTGGGC
>Ga0210044_10009743_pt1 | contig 11624 bp, 10 predicted proteins | sample CryGey13umfilter_2_FD_183959 | JGI IMG/M metagenome (GOLD analysis project Ga0210044, IMG submission 183959) | Groundwater microbial communities from aquifer in Utah, USA - Crystal Geyser 4/9/14 3 um filter (SPAdes) (version 2) | ecosystem: Environmental > Aquatic > Deep subsurface >...
CCCTTCCCCGCCAAGCCAAGGCGATGGTTCACAATGGATCCCCTCCGTGGTGAACCGCAACGCCATCGCGGACGCGACGAATGCCGTCGATGACGATCTCCTCGCCTGCCTGCAGCCCAGCCAACGCCTCCACACTGCCATCGCGCGACTTGCCGAGCGTGACCAAACGCTTGTGTGCGATGTCCCTCTCAATCACATAGACCCCCGTCAAACTCCCCTCGCGCCACACCGCGTTTTCGGGCACGTGGAGTCCTTTGCTCTCCCCTGCGACGATGGACGCGCGTCCAAACATCCCAGCCGTCAGTCTCGCCGATTTAGGGAGGCTGATTTTGACAATGAATGTGCGACTCGCGGGGTCGGCGCTGGGAACAACTTGCGCGACCTGACCCGTGAGATTCCGAGAGAGAGCATCGATGGTGACTTCTGCTGCATCACCCAGTTGCACGCGTAGGATGCGGCTTTCCGGCACGATAGCCTCAAGCCTGAAACCCGAGTCATCGACCAGCGACATGACAGGCACGCCCGGACTGGCCATGGTGCCCGGGTCCACGCGCCGGCGAGTGATAACGCCGGAAAACGGCGCGGAAATGTTCGCGTATCCCAGCACTACGCGGGCTGCGGAGAGTGCTGCCTGCGCCTGCGATACCTGCGACCGCAGCATCTTCACATTCTCCACCTTGATCGTATTCTCGGCGATGCCCGCCGTCGCCATGCGAAGGTTTTCCCTGGCCTGGCGCACCTGTTCCTCGGCCTGGCGAATCTCCTGCGCCCGTGAACCCTCGTAGGTGAGATCGCGTTGCGCTTCGGAGGATCGGACGGCAGCCTCCGCTTGACTGTGCCTCTCCTGGGCAATTTTCACCCCGGCTTCTGCCTGGCGAACGCCTTCCTCCGCCTGCCTGACTTCCTGAGTGCGACCGCCTTCGTAGACGAGCGACGCCTGCTGCTTCGCGGCCTCGTACTGCCCCTTGGCGATCTCCAACTGAAGCGAAATCTCATCAAACCGTTGCTGGGTAATCACCCCTTCGGCTGCCAACGGTCTGAACCGGTTGTACGTTGCCTGGGCGGTTTTCAGACCGGCCTCCGCCTGCTGCACCGCAGCATCAGCCTGGCGCTTCTGCTGCTGTCGAGCGCCTTCGCGAACGAGGCTGAGTTGCTCCTTCGCTGCGACCACGCCCGCTTCCGCCTGCTTGACCCCCTGCGCCGCCTGCTGTTCTGCCGCCTCGACCTGGCGGACACCCTCGTCTGCCTGCGTCTTCTGCTGTTTGCGAGCGCCCTCCTTCACCAAACTCAACTGCGCCTCCGCCTGAGCAACGGCGGAGCGTGCCTGCTCTACACGCGTGCTGCTCTGGGTGAACTGAATCTTCGCTCCGGTCTGAGCCTGAGAAAGCGCCGCCTCAGCAGCAGACACCGCAGCCTCGGCCTGCCGAACCTGGGAGACAAGGTCCGCCGATTCGAGCCTGACCAGCGTCTGCCCCTTGCGGACCCGGTCACCTTCCTTCACATGCACTGCAGCCACCTTGCTCATGATCTTCGGCGCGACATCCGCCGTGAGTGACGCCTTCACGGTTCCCGTCACATCGATCGTCGCTTGCGTCGCTTTTGGCTGAACGATCAGTGTTGTCACGTGCACCGCCTGTCGCACAACCTCATGCTGTCGAGACTTTTCAGACCCATGCTGGTCTCTCCGACCAATCCGGATGCCCAGCACGAAAAGGGCGAGGGCAACTATCAGCGGAAAGAATGTCTTCAGTTTCACGGTATTCACCTCATGATGTGCAACCACGGAGGGCGGACAGTTGGGATGTCAACCTCGCGATCATGCGCGCAGGAAATGGGAGTCCAGATGGCTCTCCCACTTCTCGATGCGGCGAGCGTGTAGAGTGTCGCGCAGGATTTGCTTCACTGGTAGTATTCGTTCAGCTATACTCGTTAAGGATGAAACTGGGGGCGTTCCTGTCGACAACTGAATGGTTACCGCTGGTTTTCTCCATCAAAGAACTACTTCCTGCCAAAACAGAAGGAAAGCACAAGGAACCGTCAACTGCCAGAATCAACGCACTCCTATCGCCCGGATGCTCCTTCGATCCGCGAATTCCTGTGTGCTTGTCGGTGAGATCAACGCTGCTTGCGCAAACCGCGCGCATTGCGTGTCTGTTGGTCACCCGCTTCGTCGCCAGTCCGAGACCCCCACGGCTTGGGCGAGAGTATCCTATCGGGTCAAGGGGATGGACTTGCTGACGCGGATTCTGAGATGTAATCCTTAACATCGAGAAATTCCACTCCCCCGAACGTCGTGCGCTGCAACAGGGGGTCCCGGATGTCGTTCAGTTGAGTGAGGCAGCCAGAGATGCGCATGGACGCGTCCACGATCGTGTTGACGCGATCGGAGAGGCGGTGTTCCTCGGTGACGAGAAGCAGCTCAGCGTTTCCGACAATGATTGCGAGTGCGTTGTTTGCCACGTGTTGCAACGTGGCAACCGTTTTGTTCAGACCATCGAGAAGCGACCGCCGCTGATTTGCAATGGACAGGGATATACAGAAAGCAATCCCGGACAAAACGCGAACACGCGCATCTGTAAAGAACTCTGGATCCGTGGACGAAGCGTTCAGGGAGCCAAACACCTTCCCAGCATCATCGCGGACTCGCGGCGAGTCGGAAACGAATGGGAAAATGGCGCAAGCTCGAACCCCGTCCTGGTACATCGCGGCGCAGATGGCAAGCGATTCAGATGCCACCATCGTCCGGATGACAGGCGATGACCCACCTAATCCCGCGTGGAGCGGATCGGTCGTTTCGAGCTCACCACGAGTCCGCTCACCGGAGTGCAGCTCTATGCAAGAACCCGTGGCGGAAAAAGGATGAGACACGGCCGAACTTCTCTCGCCGACAAGCTCTCCCGCAAGTGCATGGATGCAGTAGCACTGCTGCCCTGGAGCGATAAGCCCCACCGACAGGCAGTTCACGGGCATCAAAGCGGCAATCTCCTGATACAACTCCTGGAACGGCACGCGAATATCGTGGTGTGAATTTATCAGGTATCTGATGCGGTTCTCTGCCGCAACGTCGGAGGCGGATTTGAGGTGCATGGGAGCGGGAGAACCATTCGCGGCCGCTGTCCCCTGCTGGCATTCCTGTCGCTCCATGACCTTGTCGATCACCGCATCAAGGACGTCTGTCAGGTCCGTCTTGTGCACGTAGACATCCGCCCCCGCCCGCAACGCAGCCGCGGCGACTTTCTCATTCCCGTAACCAGTGACGAAGATAATCGGCGGCCGGCTCGGGCCCGGTTCGGCGGCCAAGCGATGGAGGACATCCAGTCCGTCCAGCTCCGGCATGACGTAATCCAAAATCAGCAAATCTACAGTTCCTGCAGCCATGGCGCGCAGACATTCTCTCCCAGAGCGCACCACGTGGGTATCTGCTTCAGGGAGATGCTTCCTTACCTTGCGATCGATGAGTAAGGCAGAGGAGACTTCATCGTCGGCGATGAGTATTTTGAGTCTGTCCATCAACGGTTTCCCCCGGGGTATAGAGTTGGCATCTGTGATCATCGACCACGTCCAGTTGAGAATCTCCAAAGATGATAACAGAACTTGGAAGGAGACTCAAGCGATGGGTTCGCCCTGGGTGCAAGTAAGATTTGTGATGCGTGGTGGTAATCAGCCCCCTGGGGTCGGCCAGGCACAAACGAAAGGTTGGGGAAACCTACGCGAGTGAAAGGGGACAGTAACAACCCCCATCCGGTCTTCGACCACCTTCCCCCGTTATCACAGGGGAAGGGCCGTTAATCCGAGTTGGGTGGATAGTTTGGTAGTAAGAAGCGTACAGCGTCACAATAATTGCCTTCCTCTGTGCGAACCGTTTCGGTTCGATAACGGGGGAAGGTGCGAACCCTTTGGGTTCGAGGATGGGGGTTGTTGCATGAACTCACTCAGGACCGACAAACCGCAAACTGCGTTACACAATCACGGTCGGTTTCCAGATGATAGGCGCCGATGGTTCCGGCTGGACTGGATAGGGCTGATTATCACAAATCTGACTTACACCCCATCCTGTCCGAGTGCGTGAGTGGTATACCGGTTAAGGCAGAGAACGCGCCCATCACCATGAGTCTCTCGTAGGGGCGGTCTCCGACGTGCCCACATTCGCATGAAGTTCGTCCTGTGGTGGGCATATCGGAAATGGCCCCTACCAAAAACCACAAGGGGCGATTGTCAACGGGTGCATCCCGCCAGAACCGTCAACCCCGTCTCTTATCTCTCTGTTTCATACTGGCCCTCCAACCCCATGCTTGCACCTCGTGGGTGAGTTTACCCACTCAGCATATACTCGTTAAGGCTGAAAATCCACCGTTCGCAATGACAAAGCTGGAGCTTTATCCTACGGGATTAACGGTGAGTTTTCCCACTCAACATACCTCACCCCGCCTCAGTACTCACAAGGTTGCACAACCTTCTTCTCTTCTTAATTGATGGTGGATCAAGGGGGGACAGGCTCCTCGACAGCCATGCCTCAAGTGGCACAAGCTCCGGCAGGCGGAATGACCCATCCTGTCATGATTTCTCGAAGTGGTGCCAGTCCTTCTGGTGGAGCCAGTCACCGCCCCACGACCAACCGCGCGCCTTGAACGCACACACAACCGGGCCGTGTTCGGTGATTGTTCCGGGACGCGTGGGATCGTAGGTGGCTCCGGGTGGCGTAACGGCATCTCCTCTCTGCCACGGATTCATTAGCGGGTTTATGTCAATCGCCCATCCGTAAGCGTGCATAGATAACCTATCCGTGCCGTCCACTAACCGGTAATTGAACGCGGAAGTGTTGTTGTCCGCCATCGAGCGGTCGTCTGACCAATCGTACTTGTGCAGAGGTTCCATTCGCTCTATCGGGAAGCGTGCTTGGTGAATCTCCCGAAATAGGGTCGCAACTTCCACCGTCAGCTCGCTGTGGACAATGAGGCATCCCAAGCGCTCGCAGCCGTCCAAGTCCGTGAACGGAACCTCGACAACGGCAAGAGTTCTTCGAACTTCCGTGGGAACCGACGCATTCCTTAGCAGTTCGTCCAATGCGGGAAGTCTATAGTTCACACGCAGTTTCTCCTGGGCGCGCCACGCTCATTTGCAGGCACACTTCCACATTCTCAATCTCGGAGGCAGCAGACAGAGCATGAATGCTCTGGAACCCCTCCAGCCAGAGATGGTCCAGCGATTCCTGGAGGTCGCACACCTGTTTGTGCAGGACCTCGGGGCCGAAGCGGCGGTTGGGGCGCGCGGTATTACGTTGGGCACAGATTGTCTCCGGAACGTGAAGGACGATGGCAATAGCTGGAAGCCGATTTCTATTCGCCAATGTGATGAGTGGCCTACGCGCGATTTCTTGGACGTTGGTAGCGTCAACCACGGCAAGTCTCCGGTGTCTCAGTCGCTTCTCCACGATCAGATGTAGTATCTGAAAGGCATCCGGGGTAACGCTCTGGTCTTCCTCATTGTCACATACTACCGCACGCAGACGATCCGACGAGACGATCTGCGTCTCGCCAAAATGCTTCCGAGCAAAAGCACTCTTGCCAGACCCCGAAATGCCAATCAGCAGAACGAGTGAGGGATTGGGTATCTCCAATCGCACGACGTACTCCCGCCGGGTGTGATGCCAATCGGTGGTTGAGTCACACGGCCTTCGGGCGAGCAGGCTGGCCCGTTTTAGCCGACTCGTAGACCGCGTCCATCAGCTCGCTTTGGTTGATTCCATTGACAACGCTGGTCATCGGTTCGGATCGACCAAGTATAGCGTCAATGAAATTGTCGACAGGGCGCTGTGCTTTACCGGTAATCGGTGGGTACTTGATCTCCCCATCCTCGCGTGAGAATACCTTGATCCAGGACCCACCCCAACCATCCACGTCCACGCGTCCGTCCTCAAACGCATAGGTCATGGACGCGGCATCGTTGCTGCAATTGCCACCGATCATGATGGTTGCGAAGATGCCGTTTGCGAAGCGGATGTTCACGGTTCCGTTGATGTCCACGGGGGTTCCCACATTGTCCACGAAGGCGAACACTTCCGACACCGGCTGCTCCACCGTCCAGACAAGACTGTTGAAAAGGTGCGCCCCGCTGTCATACATCTGCCCGCCGCCGGACAGGGCGGGATTCTGACGCCACTTGCCTACCGTCAGTCGCTTCCAGTCCTGTACCAGCCAACCGGAGATCAACTCCAATCTGCCCAGTTGGCCGTCGCGGATGAGCCGTCGCAAGTACTGCAATTCCGGTGTGCACGGCGTATTGTAGCCAATCACGAAAATCTTCCCCGCGCGCTCGACCACTTCCTTAAGTTGGTGTGCCTGGCCCGAGTCGGTCACCATCGGTTTCTCCATTAACACATGGCAACCGGCTTCCAAAGCCTGTTTTCCCTGCTGAAAATGCTGAGTGTGTGGTGTCACGATAACCACCGCATCCGGCTTCGCCTCAGCATACATCTTCGCAGCGTCCGTATACACCCCGGGGACAGGTTCCAGCCCAGGAAGATTCCGGTCGTAAAATCCCTGAACGATGTCCTCACTCACGTCGCACAAAGCGATGACATCTGCGTCGGGACTCTCCCTCAGTCGTCGAGCGTGTCCCCCTGCCATGCCGCCACAACCCAAGATCGCTGTCCGCACTTTTACCATTACACTTTCCCTTCCCTTTATGAGTTTTGTTGATCAGAAAAGCCGATCAATGCGGACTCACAGAGTCCGACGTGATGTCGTATCTGACGTTTATCGAACGCTCGAAGTCCTCGGCGCACTCAAAATTCAGCGTCCGGCCAGACCTTGCGGCAGGCGTCCATTGATTTCCGACATATCGCCTCCAAGTCGAGCTCCCAAAGCGTTTCACTGAAAAGCTCCAGGCAGTGGAATCCCTCGAACCCGCACTCATGCACTTTGTCGATCAACTCCCGCATCGGGAGGACTCCTTCCCCGGGAAGAACGCGGTCGCCGTTAACATCCATCACTTCAATGAACGTCTCTCGAATATCATTCAGGTGTGAATGGAAAATCTTTCCCTTACACAGGTCGAGATCGCTTATGCGACTGGGAGTGCTAAAGAAGTGCGCTGGATCCCACACGATCCCGACGTCGTCTCTGCCAACACGACGAACCAGCTCCGCCGCCGTGCGAATGCACTTGCACAGAGAACACCAGTTGACCTCGATAGCCAGTTGTACACCAAAAGTGTCCGCCACGTCTGCCACCGCATTCATGTGTTCTGCCAGCGTGTCGAGATGCTGTGAGTAGTTGTCCCGTCCGAGGTCCCGCGGTGCGTCCGATCCTGTCACGAGAGGTCGGCAACCGAGCGCCTGCATCACTTCGCCAAACTGCCTCATCCGTTCCAGATTGTCCTGGCGGGCCGCCGCGTCACCAAATGTGCTCAACCCGAGACCGGTCGCGGCAACGCACGTCAGCCCATGGTCATTCACCAGCTTGACGGTTGCCTTAGTCCCGTTTGCCTCGATGAACTCCCACGCCTTCCAGAAGTTGATCTCGAAATGCTTCCAGCCGGTGTTCGCATACGCGGCGAGGTGCTCCTCGAAGGTTCCGTTCTTGGTAGTCATTTCGTGCATTGCGACTTTCATTCAATATCCTCGACATTTTTCAGGCTTCTGCTTCCGATGAGTCCTACTCAGTATACGCGCTGGAATCGGTAGCTGCATCGGGTACCGCATCGGTTTTGCCCAAATTCTCCACCGCCGTGACGCCCCCCCGTTTTGGGGTAGGCGCTTGATTGTGTTGGAGTGCTCATCCTGTCCCTAAAGCGGCCTGGCATAGCCCTTCTCAATCAGTTCCTGATTGACGTCCCGTCCCTCCGCATAGACCGTCGCGAGGTAGCGACCGTACTTCTCCGTGAGGTCTTTGTGCGTACGCAGAATGATCTCTTTACCTTTCAGCCGTTCGCTGAGATATTCCGCTGCCTTCTTCCCTGAGGCATATTCCGCGGAGTCCTTCTTAACACCAAAGGTTTCCGGAGTATCAAGTCCGTACAGGCGAACGCGCATCTCTCTGTAAATCCGAAAGCCGAGATCCACTCTAACATCGATGGTATCCCCGTCCACAACACGCAGAACTTCAGCCCCGTAATAGAATCGGTGTTCGTCCATTGTTTTGCCCCTCCGACGTGCGGCAGATTTGACGACAGCAGCATCATATCACGGGTCCAAGCCGGAATCAACCGGTCGAGGACCAATGGAGTCGATTTACAGGATTCACCTCCATCGGCTACAATGACTGCTCCTTGTACACGGAACTCAACTCCGTGTGGGTTCAGGAGGAATTGCCGTGCAAGAGATCATGTTTACGAAACACTTGGAGAGCTACGACATCCATCAACTTGCCGACGCGCTTCAGTCGGCAGGAGTTGCCGGCGCGGACTTGTGCGTTCGCCCGGGGCATCCCGTCAACCCCGAGAACGCCTCCACGGCGCTTCCCATGGCGGCAAAGACACTGGAGGCGGCCGGGTTGTCCATACCTCTCGTCACCACCCCCGGCGATTTCACCAATGCCGAAATTGACTATGCGGATACGCTTCTCGGTGCGTGTGCCGACGCGGGAGTCGGACTCATCAAACTTGGATACTGGCACATGGCAGACGACGGTTACTGGGCGACGCTCGAACGTTGTCGCCGAGACCTGGAGGGACTCTGCAGATTGTGCGAGAAACACGGCGTCAAAGTGATCGTCCACAATCATTCAGGTTCGTCGATGGGGCTGAACTCCTGTGCAGCGCGTAACCTCGTTCAAGGGTTTGACCCACAGCATGTCGGCATCTTCGCCGATACAGGACACCTCACCATCGTCGGCGAGCCCCTCGCAATGGCCGTCAGCATCGACGGTGAGTACCTTTCAGCCTTCGCTCTCAAGGATCTCATCCGGCAACCATCCCCCAACGGAGGATGGAGCATTCGCGTCGTACCGATGGGACTGGGTTATGTCGAATGGAAGGCCCTGTGTCAGCTTATCAATCGCAACCACTTCGACGGGCCGATCAGCTTCCACAGCGAGTACGGCAGTCTGCCGCCCGAAAGCGTCGTGGATCAGACCCGGATTGATGTCCGCTTCATTGATGCAATGTTGAACGAATCGTAGGACTCCCTCGTAGCAGAGACCCGCCCCACGAGAAACGCGTGTGGAAGGGCGCGGTTTCAGCCGTCCATTCGCAGTCGGGTGCCAATAAGATTTACGGTAATAGCGCCGTTGACTACCGCCTGCTTGCCGCCGTCACGTCTCCCGGGATCCGTTGATCGCACTGCAAAATCCATTTCCATCCCTCTGGCGTTTGCCCATAAAATGCGGTATTATGTCGGGGCTGATTGGACGCTTGCAGGTCGGAACTTGATCCGACATCTTTCAACTAAACGGAGGTTGAGTTCATGGCAGAGACGGACACCAAGATTTTTCTTTCAGAGAAGGAAATGCCCCAGAAGTGGTTCAATATCGCACCACACCTAACAAACCCTCCCGCACCACCACTTCATCCAGGGACGGGGCAACCCGTTGGTCCCGACGATCTGGCGCCGATCTTCCCGATGGCCCTCATCGGCCAGGAAATGTGCCCGGACGAATGGGTTGAGATCCCCGACGACATCCGACGCATCCTCGCCCTCTGGAGGCCTTCCCCGCTGGTGCGCGCTCATCGCCTCGAGGCAGCTCTGGGAACGCCCGCGCGCATTTACTTCAAGAATGAGTCGGTCAGCCCCGCAGGCAGTCATAAGCCCAACACCGCAGTGGCTCAAGCCTACTATAACAAGGAAGCGGGCATCGAAAAGCTCATCACGGAGACCGGAGCGGGACAATGGGGAAGCGCTCTCGCATTTGCGTGCAATCTCTTCGGTCTCAAGTGCGAAGTCTACATGGTGAAGGTGAGTTACCACCAGAAGCCGTATCGTCGAACCCTCATGCACACCTGGGGCGCCGACGTCTACGCAAGTCCGACCGATCGGACGGAATGCGGCAGGCAGATCCTCGCCCAAGACCCGGAATGCAAGGGCAGCCTCGGAATTGCCATCAGTGAGGCCGTTGAGGTGGCAGCCAAAGATGAGATTGCAAAGTACTCTCTCGGGAGTGTGCTGAATCATGTTCTGCTACATCAGACGATCGTTGGACTGGAAGCGCAGAAGCAGTTCGAGATCGCTGGAGATTCACCGGATATTCTCATTGGATGCACTGGAGGAGGCAGCAACTTTGCGGGGTTCGTGTTCCCCTTTATTCCTGAGAAGCTGAAAGGAAAAGACTGCCGGCTGATTGCAGTAGAACCTACCGCCTGCCCAAGCCTGACCCGCGGGAAGTACGCCTATGACTTCGGCGACACGTCCAAACTCACGCCGCTGGTCAAGATGTTCACGTTGGGGCATACGTTCATGCCTGCCGGGATCCACGCGGGAGGACTGCGCTACCACGGAATGGCACCGCTCGTGAGCCAGTTGCAGTCCGAAGGCGTGATCGAATCGGTAGCCTTCGCGCAGACCGCCGTATTTGATGCGGCGATGACCTTCGCTCGCAGTGAGGGCATTATCCCTGCGCCGGAAACGGCTCACGCCATCAAGGCCGCCATCGACGAAGCCATGAAATGCAAGGAGACTGGTGAGGAGAAGTGCATCGCCTTCAACTTCAGTGGACATGGTCACTTCGATCTCGCCGCTTATGACAGCTACCTTTCCGGGGAAATGGTGGACTACGCGCACCCGGATGAGGCACTCTGCAGATCGCTGGCAGATCTGCCGCAAGTATCAGATTGAGAAACATGAGCGACCGTGGGCGATGAAGAAGGACGGGGCCGTGCGCTGCGCGGCCCCGTTTTGATTGCCTGGATGTGGCGCTCGGAGCATCCCGAAGTGCGGCGCGCCGCGTCAGGCCCGCAAATCAATAACCTTGGTCTCCGTCGGGTACTTGATCCCCAGCCCCATCTTTGCCGATGTAAAGATGTATTCCGGTTTCCGGTTCTCCTGGGCGAGAGATTTTAGTCCCTGCTGCTGACGCTGGTGTTCGACCATGTACCAGGCAACGTAATCCAGCGCCACAGGGTCAGTCGCCACCAGGATGCAGGAGGGACGCCACACGCCTTTGGGATCGTACCCGGGCCCGCCGTGGAAGCTGGCAGTCAGGGCGTCACACACGGTCAGCCGATCCTTTCCCAATATCGAGGGGATGGTGAAGCAGTGAGGCACATGGGGGTCACCGGCGCTGTCGTGGTACTTGTTGGGATTGTCAATCACCCCGAAATAGTTCTTCAACGCGGCGGACACGCCGACAATCTTATGATCCTTCAATATCGGCACGTTAATAATGGCTGTACAGATCGAAGAGACAACCTTTGACAACCGGGAGGCAATCGTCCCCTGCCTGGTCAGGTTTGTCTCGTAATCACCCAGCTCGTCAGTCCCTGCAACGATGGGACTTCCCGCAGCCTGCGACACCGTGTAACCTGTTCCGGCCAGTTCGCGGCTCTTCCGGTCGAAGACGATTATATTGCCGGGTTTCACATTCACTGCGACTAAACAATCGATGACGGCCTGAACCAACCCCGGCCGCGTGGAGAGGTTGGGGCCCCCGAGGCAGTTGACTTTGATGGCAACGACATCAGACGGACTGAAG
>Ga0210044_10009744_pt1 | contig 11623 bp, 15 predicted proteins | sample CryGey13umfilter_2_FD_183959 | JGI IMG/M metagenome (GOLD analysis project Ga0210044, IMG submission 183959) | Groundwater microbial communities from aquifer in Utah, USA - Crystal Geyser 4/9/14 3 um filter (SPAdes) (version 2) | ecosystem: Environmental > Aquatic > Deep subsurface >...
CAGATTATCTCCAGTTAAATGCCCCACATCGGTTAAATTCATAATGTATTTAACTTTGTAGCCACTGTATTTTAGAGCCCTTACTAAAATATCCGCTGACGTGTAGGTTCTAAAGTTTCCAATCGTAGCATAATCATATACAGTAGGACCGCAGGTATATAAACCAACAGGTTTACCCCGAGCGGAGTCGAGGGGAACAAACTTCTCTTTCTTACGGGTTAATGAATTAAATAAAAAAAGGTCCATCCACTAATATTAGCAGATTTGAGAAGGTTCTTTGCGGATAACACCTAATTTGTCAAAATCCTAAAATCTTTTGTAGTGTGTTTGCATATACTCACGGGCTTTCAGGGCATTCATTCCCTTAGGCGCCTTAAAAGAACCAGCCAGGTCTAAAATATTCGACACTTTTTTTGATTTATTCCTTTTTATTTTTCGCATAGATATATTCTACCCTGATGGCGGAAGGGGTCTTTCGGTTTGAGTTTGCTGTCTTTGCATTTGAGTTTTCTTGCCAAAATTAAAAAGCCTTCTACCTTTTTTGACTGCCGGTTCAATTAATTTGTCATTTGCATTTTTAGCATTTGCTTTTTGCTCTTCTACCATTTCAGTTTGCTTCTTTAAAAACTCTTTTTCTTCAGGAGTTAGTTGCGGATAATTTTCTAAATAAACCACTTCCCCTTTCGCAATTTTTTCCTGAAGGCTCTTAATTAAATCATTTTTTGTTCTATCCTGAAGTTCCCTTTGCAAAGCTTCCAATAGTCTTTGACTTCTTACTTTATCCCTTTCTTCAAGAAGTTTTCTGTTTTCCGCCTCGGCTTGGATAAGATTTAAGTTTTGATTAGGATCGACTTCACCCCCGCTCTCTCGCGGAAAAACTTGCTCCCCTGCGTCCTTAAGAATTTCCCAAGGTTCCTGAGCGACAAGATTCTTTGCGGGTTGGGCAGTATTCATATTATTTAGATATCTCTTCTGCCTTGAAGGGCTTGGGAAAGAGTTACTTCATCAGCATACTCCAAATCAGCCCCCGTTGGAATTCCCATACCTAGTCTTGTAATTTTTAAACTTTTCTTTTCTAATCTTTTTAGTTCTTTAGCAAGAAACATACTGGTTGCCTCCCCCTCCATTGTCGGATTTGTAGCAATTATTACTTCCTTGACCCGCGAAGCCTTGACGGAGTGGGTTTTAATTCTGTCCAAGAGGTCTTGGGTGTATATCTCATCCGGTCCGATATTTTCCAAAGGATTTATTGCTCCATGAAGAACATGATATAAACCTTTATACTTGCCCGTTTTTTCAAAAGCTAAAACATCCAGTGGCTGTTCAACAACTAAAATTGTTGATATATCACGGGACAAATCGGAACAAATTAAACAAGGATCGCTCTCTCCAATATTTCTGCAAGTTGAACAAAGGGTGGTCTCTTTTTTTAGATTGGAAACTGCGTCAGAAAAATTATCAAGTTCTATTTGAGGAACATGTAAAAGATAGTAGGTTAATCTTTGGGCTGTTTTAGGCCCAATTCCGGGAAGCTTCTGAAAAGAATCAATTAGAGCAGATATCGCCCGAGGTATTTTCATCCTTTGCCTAAATTTCCAAGAAGTCCGGAAAGTCCTCCGCCCATTTCCATCATTTTCTTTGCCGCTTCTTTCTGAACTTTCTTCATGGCATCGTTTATAAGATCGGTGAGTTCCTTTAAATCCTCATCACCTTTTTTAATATACCTTAATTTTTGATCTCCGGAGACCGAAACGGTCCAGCCATTTTTTTCTTGAGTCTCGCTAATTTTCTCAAGCTCTTTCTGCAAGGCAGAGGCCTGCTGCCTCATTTTTGCCAGTTCTCCCAATTGTTTAAATTTGTCAAACATACCTTATAGCGACACCAATATACGAATCGCACACGAATGTCACGAATATTCGTATCATTCGGATTTATATTCGCATCATTCGCGTCGAGTTACTGTCCGAATATCTCTTCGGCAATCTTAATTATATCGTTATCTTTCGTTTCCGTCAAAGGAGGTGTAGGAAGATCTTTCTTAACCGGCGGATCGGTTAAAGTGCAGGTTACTTTAATGGGACAGCCGATTACGCTTGCCGCCACATCCTCCAGAACTTTTCGGTGAGAAACTTCCTCAAGGCGTTCTTTGTGAAATCGGTAATAAACTCCCAAAATTAAATTACTGCCGTCATAGCCGACCGGCCTGGCTGCCCTCAGGAGAGCCTCGATTGAAGTATTAATTGGCCTCACTCTGGTTAGAATTGTTTTCCAGACATCTTCGGTTATTTCCGATAATTTTGCGGTTAATTTTTTATCTGGTTGCTTTTCTGTTTCTTTATCTTTTTCACTCTTCGCTATTCGCTCTTCGCTATCCGCTACCCCCTCTCCGCACCATTTAATCACGGCAATTTCCAAAGGAAGTTCTTCAATCGGGGAAAAGGCTATCTGGGAACGGGCAGATGTTAAAAGTTCAATCAGAGAAATCAAATTTTCTTTTGAGAGATTTGGAATCTCCTCTCCCCCAAGGCCAACTTTAGTTAACAGACTTTCCCTTAAAACGGTAATTAAAGAATCAATTACGTTTTCTACGCTTACTCCCTTTGTTACAAAATACTCGATCCCCAAAAGCGCCTTTTTAGCATCTTTGGCCGAAAGAGTATTAATAAACTCTTTTTCATTAAAGGCCTTTCTTTTAAAAAGATATTCCTCTACCTCCGCTTTTTCCAGCTTAACTTTTTGAGAGACAAGCTGTTCCAAAATCTTTACCGCATCCCTAAAGGATCCGTCAGACATTTCTGAAATTGAAAGTAAGGTTTCCTTATCAATCTTCAATTTCTCTCCCTTAACCACGCTTCTTAAAGATCTAACTGTTTCTTCGGGACTCGCTTTATGAAATTCTATTAGGGTAGTTCTTGATCTAATTGTTTCAATAAGCTTTTCAGCATTTGTGGTTGCGAGAATAAAAACAACATGCTCCGGGGGCTCCTCGAGAGTTTTTAATAAAGCATTTGAAGCCTCAAGGGTTAACATGTGGGCTTCATCAATGATGTAGACTTTTTTCTTAGCAGATGCCGGAGAAAGTTTAATGGTATCCCTTAATACCCTTACATCATCAATTCCACGGTTGCTGGCAGCATCCAGCTCAATTACATCGATATTGTTTCCCTTTGCAATTGACTTGCATTGACCGCATTTATTACAAGGCTCGGTTAGTTTTTTCCCTTGTTTTTCGCAATTGACTATTTTTGCAATAATTCTGGCAGCTGATGTTTTTCCTGTTCCCTTAGGCCCTGCAAATAAAAGCGCATGAGGAATATTTCCGGAAGAAACTATTTTTTTCAGTTGCTCGCGAACCGAATCCAAATCCAAATCCTCCAGAGTTTGGGGTCTATATTTTAAATAATAAGTCATATCTTTTCTTTATGATGCTTACCCAATAAATGCAATGCTCCGTGTTCGACCAGTTCACAAGCTCTTTCGTCAATCAAAACACTTTCTTCTTTAACTTCTTCCACAACTTTAGGATAACAGATAATAATCTCTCCTAAATATATTTTTCCGTCAGGAGGATAAACAAAATTTCCTTTTAGTTCAGACTCTGTAAAAGAAAGGACATCGTGAAGAACTTTGTCCTTCAAATGCTTCTTCCCTATCTCAAACATTTTTGCCTCCCCCACAATTGCAACCGAAACAACACAATCCGAAACAATTCCCTCTCTAGTCAAAAACTCTTTTAATCTTTTTTTAATTAAAGAGCTTTTTACGGGGAAATTTGATTGTTTGGAAACATTAACCCGAATCATAATTTCTGGCGAACCAAATTCGCAATAACTGCTCCATCCGCAGCACCTTTGGTTTTTTGTTTAACGAGTCCGATGACCTTCCCCATATCGCTAATTGCTGAAGCACCGGTTTCCTTCATAGCCTCATCAACTAATTTTGCAATATCATCGTCGGATACTTCGGGAGGTAAATATTCCTGAAGGATTGCCAATTCTTTGGCTTCCTTTTCGGCCCTGTCTTTATATCCCGCCTTCTCATAAGCTTCAATTGCTTCCTTCCTTTTTTTAGCTTCACGTCTAACAACAACCAATTCCTCATCTTCGGAAAGTTTATGCTGTTTGGCTATAAACTCGTAGTTAAGAGCGGAGGAAAGAAGTCTTAATGTAGAAAGCCTTATTTCATCATGGGCCTTAAGTGCTTCCCCGATTTTTTGAGTAATGGTGTCTGTAATCATATATCTTTAGGCGGATTCTCCCACCCACCTCTTAAATGATAGTGAATATGAAAAACCGATTGTCCTGCCTTTTCTCCGTTGCAAAGTAAAACTCTAAACGAATCTTCAATTTTCAAATCTTTTGCAATTTTGGAAAGTACAATCTGAATTTTCCCGAGTAAATCTTCATCTTCCTCGCCTGCTTCGGAAAGTTTGGCTATATGTTTTTTGGGGATTACCAAAACATGAACCGGAGCAAGGGGGTGAATATCATAAAAAGCGAGAATATCAACATCTTCATAGACTTTCTTTGAAGGAACTTCACCCTTAACTATCTTACAAAAAATACAATTATCCATCTCGATGACAGTATAGTCAGTTGTGAAAATTGTTACAAGAGGTTAACGTCTCATCCATTTTCCATTTAATATGCTTGGGCAAAATACCAAATGAATTTGGCGTCATGACCGCAATAAATACACTTTCCGCTTTCTTCCTTTGCGTCTAACAACTTACATCGTGTTGTAGCTTTTGTCTCCTCTTTTATCTTTGCTTCACACTCCGGCTTCTCACACCAAAAAGCTTTAATAATACCTCTTGTGGTTTTCGTAATTTTCTTAAACTCGTCGTAAGTTTTTACCTGATGAGTATTTTCTGCTAAAAACTGGTGATGATTATTTAGTATCTTCTCTTGAATTTGTCCCAGCATTTCTTCAATTTTTTCAGAAAGACCGTCAAATTTGGCAAGTTTTTTATCAAATCCCTTAAGCCTAAAACTAATCATTGCGGTTTTTTCGTCAAGTTCTCTCGGGCCAATTTCAATTCTTAAAGGAATACCTCTTATTTCTGCGTCATTTATGCGCCAGCCGAAGCTTTTCTCAGAATCATCAAAAATTTCTACACAACCAGGAAATAAACTTATTGATTCCTCTAAACTTTTTTTGATTTTTTGGCAATATTTTAATATCTTATCGTCTTTCTTTCCCAATATTGGGATGATCACCAGTTTTACCGGAGCTAACTTAGGAGGAAGAACTAAACCATTATCGTCTCCGTGCGCCAAAATTAAAGTGCCGATTGATCTGGTTGAAAGCCCCCAGCTATTCTGCCAAACATAATCATTCTTCCCTTCTTTATCTTGGAATTGAATTCCTAAAGTTTTAGAAAAATTTTGACCCAAATCATGAGAAGTTGCTGCCTGTATTATCTTTCCGCCTTCTACCAAAATTTCGCACGCCAATGTCGTCTTTGCGCCGGCAAACTTTTCAGATTCAGATTTCTCTCCAATTAAACTTTCGAGCGCAAAGAAATCACGATAAATTTTTTCGTATGTTTTTATTCCCCACAGAACTCTTTCCCAGTTTCCTTTTTTATCTGCATGGGCTCCGTGACCTTCCTGCCACAAAAACTCACTTGTTCTTAAAAAGGGGTAAGTTCTTTTTTCCCACCTGACAACGTTATTCCACTGGTTTATAACCATCGGAAGATCCCGCCATGAAGAAATCCATCGGGAATAAGCCTCATACATAATCATTTCGCTGGTCGGTCTAACAATCAGAGGATCTGCCAATTTCTCTCCCCCGCCAATGGTGACAACGGCCGTTTCCGAAGCAAACCCCTCCACATGTTCTTTTTCTTTATTAAAGAGAGAGTTTGGTATAAAAAGCGGGAAATATGCATTACTGGCTCCGGAGAGTTTTATCTCATGATCAAGAGCTTTTTGAATATTCTCCCAGATTGCGTATCCATAGGGCCTTATTATCATCGTCCCCTTTGCGGGACCATAATCAGCAAGCTCGGCCTGGTCTATTACGTCCAAATACCACTGAGAAACATTTTGGCTTTTTTTAGTAAGGAGTTTTTTCTCGCGCATGAAATTATTTTACCACTCCCTGAAGAAATCCTGAAATACCACCTCCCGCAATTAGGCGGATTATGTCGTGAGCGGTAACTGCCAAAAGAAGAGCAAGTAAAATAATCATTCCAACTGTGTGAACCATTGCTTCAACTTTGGGTAAAACTTTCTTCCCGATTACTCCCTCAAGAAATATAAAGAAAAGTCTTCCGCCATCAAGCGCGGGGAAGGGCAAGACATTTAAAATTGCCAGATTGACAGAAAGAATCCCTATAAAATTAATCACGGCAAAAATTCCAATTTTGGAAGCCTCTGAAGTTAAGGCAAATATTCCGACGGGTCCCGCGATATCTTGGGGAACCTGACCCCTAAAAAGATTTGCAAATAATCCGTAAAATCCCAGTATTACGTTTTTACCCCAAAATATCGCATCCTTAAATCCCCAGTAGATGCCGTAAAAAGGCCTAAGGTAAATCGGTGGGTAATAAATCTCGGTTGTTGTAATGACAACCCCCAAGGGTCCTTCCCCTTCCGGAGGATTTTCTCTGGGAGTTAAAGTAAATTTCTTTAAAGTTTTTTCGGAATCAACAATTCTTTCTATTTCCAAAGTAACTTTTTTTCCTCTACTCTGATCAACTAAATTGATAAACTCATCGTTTGAATAAATTGAAGTTTTACCGACCTTTCTGACAATATCCCCAACAATAAGTCCTGCAATTTGCGCAGGAGATGATGTAGAAATATCTACAATCTTAATATTTTTTGTATCTTTGGGAATTCCGTTAAAGGAATAGGTAATGGCAAAGGCGGTTATTGCCAAAAGAAAGTTCATCAAAACTCCGGCAACAATAATGGCAATTTTCTTTCTTTTACTCTTTTTCAAGAAAGATCTTTTGGGATAAACTACATCCTCCTCAGAGTTTTCTCCATGAAGCCTGACAAATCCGCCAAAGGGAAGGGCATTAATAGAATAAAAAGTTTCACCTATTTTTTTACCAAAAAGCCTAGGGGGAAGACCAAAACCAAATTCTTCAATCATAACCCCGAAATGTTTGGCAACAAGAAAATGGCCCAGTTCATGAACCAAAATCAAAATAGATAGAACAAGAAGAAAAACTAAAATTGAACTAATCATCGTAGTATGTAGTATGTAGTATGTAGTATGTAGAAAGCAAGATTAAATCTGAAGAAGTTCCTGTTTTTTGTGCTCACCGGCTTCGTCTATCTTTCCGACAAATTCATCCGTAATTTCCTGAACCTTCTTTTCCTGGTCAAACTTCATGTCTTCCGAGATTTCTTTTTCTTCAAACTTTCTTTTTATGTCCTTCATCGCTTCTCCTCTTTGCTGTCTGACCATAATTCTTCCGCTTTCCAGTTTTCCGGAAAGAAGCTTTGTGTATTTTTCCCTGTCTTCTGTAGTCATTGGGGGAAGCGTGATTCTAATTATTTCTCCATCAATGGAAGGATTTAAACCGATATTTGCTTCCAGTATCCCCTTTCTGATATCCCCAATTATTGATTTATCCCAAGGATCAATTACAATACTTTGAGTATCGGGGGCCGTAATTATTCCCAATTCCTGAACTTTAAGTCTTTGAGTTCCCCCATATGCGGGACAGACTATATTTTCAACTAAAGAAGGCATTGCTTTTCCAGTTCTTAAAGTTCCAATATCAGAAAGCACAAGTTCAAGAACTTTCTGCATTTGACTCCTTAATGAAGTTTCATCCATATGGAAAATTATCAATTAACAATTATCAATTTACAATAAATTTACAATTTTACAATTACCAAACTTATTGAAAATTAAAACAATGAAAATTCACTGAAAATTGAAAATTAGAAATTGAAAATTAACTTTGGCCAAGTTGTATTCGATACACGCGGCCAAGTTTTATGTTTTCTCCCGTCTTTGCAATAACGGCTTTTATTAGATCGGATATCTTTTTTGAGGGGTCTTTGATAAGCGAAGCTTGAAAACCCATAGGGTTTATAAATTCCTGTTCAAGAAAATCTTTTTCTCCCATTGCTGCAACTTGCATAGCTAAATTTTTACCCAGTTCTTCAAAAAGGCTGTTTCTGGCAACAAAATCTGTCTCACAAAATAGTTCGACTACCCCAACAACCTTACCTGTGTGATGCTGATATACAAATACCTTTCCCTGAGAAGTTTCCCTACCTTCTCTTTTGGCAGCTTTCTCAAATCCTTCTTTCTCCAAAACTTCAAAGGCTTTCTTTTCATCCCCCCCAAATTCTTCCAAGACTTTCTTTACTCTAATTATTGGAGCACCTGTTTCTTCCTTTAACTTCTTGATAAGCTCTATTGATTTTTTTGTCATTATTTAGATTTCTTTCCTTCTAAAATTGCATCCTTCATAAGATCAAGTACGTATTCAACTGCTTTTGAAGCATCATCGTTCATTGGAATCGGATAGTTAATAACTTCCGGGTCCGCATTTGAATCAACAATGCCTACTATTTTTATGCCTTTTGAATTTGCCTCCCTGATTGCGGATTCTTCTTTGTGAGTGTCAATAACCACCAAAATATCGGGAACTTTCTCTAACTTGGAAATTCCCCCAAAGTATCTTTCGAGTCTGGCAATTTCCCTATCAATCAAAAGTCTTTCTTTCTTGGTAAATGAGGTATATTCCCCGTTGGTCATTTTTTCCTTCATATCGGAAAGCTTCTTAATTGATTTTTTAATTTGATCAAAGTTCGTTAATGTTCCTCCCAGCCATCTTTCCGTAAAATATGAAGATCCCGTTGCCTCTGCCACCTCTCTGGTTTTTTCCTGAGCTTGTTTTTTGCAACCGACAAAAAGAATTGATTTTTTTTCTTCAGCTGCATTTTTCAAAAATTCCAAAGCTTCCTCAAGAAGTTTCTTGGTTTTAATAAGATCAAAGACATGAACCCCGCCTTCCTCACCATACAAATACTGCCCCATCTTGGGATTCCATCTTTTGGATTGATGCCCAAAGTGAGCACCCCTTTCCAATAATTCTTCAGCTGAAACTTTAATCATAAATTTATTTGTGACAAGCTTTGCTTATAGTCACTAGGATGCTATTTTAACAAACCTTGCCAGCGGATACAATCAGATTCTCCAAAAGGCAGGAAATTGTAATCGGACCAATTCCTCCCGGAACGGGGGTAACGAAACCTGCAACTTCGTAACAAGAAGGGTCAATATCTCCCTTAGGAGAACCAACATCAATAACAATTGCACCTTTTTTGACCATATTTGCCTTAATTATATTAGGCGATCCTGTTGCGCTAACCAATATATCTGCATCTTCTGATTTCTCTACAAGTTTATAGTCAGTATTTCTAATTTCTCTCAAAAGCGCACTTCCTACCATTCCGGTTTTTCCAACAACACAGATGGTGAACGGTGATCTGTGAACAGTGAGTAGTGATTTAGCAATCTCAATAACTTGCAAAACCGCCATGGCAGTAGGATGAACGAAGGGGCTATCTTTCCTCAAGCCATCGACGTCTTTTTCCGGTCTTATCAAATTTAGCATTTGGGTTTTAGCATTTAGCATTGTTTCAGGTAGCGGCAGCTGAATCATAATTCCATGGACATTTTTATCTCTGTTCAACCTCCCAATCTCATCAACCGAATCAAAAACTTCTAATCTAATACCAACTCTTTCGGCGGCTTTTTTCTTTAAGCCAACGTAGAGTTTACTGGCTGGATCGTCTCCTATCAGAATCGAAGCCAAACAAGAAATAATCCCTTTTTCTTTAAGAGTTTTCACTCTTTTCTCTATCTCTATCTCTTTCTCTCTGGCAAAAGCTCTGCCGTTAAATATTATGGACATTTGAATTTACTACAAAGATTCTTTACCTTATAAGCAATATCGTGCTGAAGTTTTTCGTCAGCCGAATTTTTAACAACCTCAAGAATCCACTTGGCAATTATTTTCATTTCCTTTTCTTTCATTCCCCTTGTTGTAATCGCTGGGGTACCGAGTCTGATTCCCGATGGACGATATGGTGGAGCAGAATCGTTAGGTACAGAATTTTTATTTACTATAATCCCCGCATCCTCCAAAGCCTGAGCAATAACACTGCCCGAAACCCCCAAGGGCCGTAAATCAACAACTATTAAATGACACTCGGTTTTTCCTGTAACTATAGTGAGTCCTCCTTTTTTGAGAAGTTCTGCCAGAAGTTTTGCATTAGCAACTACTTGCCTCCCGTACTCTTTAAAGCTGGGCCTTTCGGCTTCGCTCAAGGCTATAGCAATCCCCGCAGTTGTATTATTGTGAGGGCCTCCCTGAAGACCGGGGAAAACAGCTCTATCAATTTTCCCCGGAAGTTCAGAATCTTTTTTAATTCCCTTTGAAGTGACCATGATTATAGCCCCTCTTGGCCCCCTTAATGTTTTATGTGTTGTTGTAGTAACTACATGGCAGTAGGCAACCGGAGAAGGATAAACATCTGATAATATAAGGCCGGCAACATGGGAAATATCTGCAACAAACCATGCGCCAATTGCATCTGCAATTGCCCCCAATCTCTCCCAATCAAAAATAAGCGGGTATGCAGTCGAACCGATAATCATTAATTTCGGTCTTTCTCTCTTTGCAAGTTCTTCAACTTCATCATAGTTGATTACTCCGTCGTCCGTACCGAATTGTACGGACGTAAAATATTTTCCGGAAAAAGTAATATCCGGATGTCCATGAGTTAAATGCCCGCCGGATGAAAGTTTTAATCCCATTATTTTGTCACCGTAATTAAGAAGAGCAAATAATACTTCTGCATTTGCGGGAGAACCTGAATACGGCTGAACATTAACGTGCTCTACCTTAAAAAGTTCTTTGGCCTTCTCGATCGTAAAAGTTTCAATTTCATCGACAATTTTATTCCCCTGATAATACCTTTTGCCGGAATAGCCTTCGGAGTATTTATTCATTAGAATACTTCCAACAGCATTTCTCACAGCTTTGGAAGCATAATTCTCCGAAGGAATCATCATAAGCGTGTTGCGTTGCCGTTTTTCCTCAAGTCGGATTAATTCTGTTATTTGATTATTTTTCATAGTCATCAATTACAGCTTAGCACTGCTTCGCATTGTAAACGTTTCCTTTTGCCTTTTTTCTTCTTTCTTGATCAAACCAAAAATCTTATTCATATGTCTTCGACTCATACCCTACTATTTTAGTCTTTTTAACAAATTTAGGGTTTCCCGGTGAACTTCACCAATCGTCTTTGAGCCATCAAGAGTTTTCCATCTCCGCCCCAGTTTCTTTCCCAATTCGTGATAACTCCTTGCGGCACTGTAGCCAAAAAGAGCCGCATATTCATCTACAAAATAATTGTGAATCCCCTGAACGACGTCTCGTACTTTTTCCCCATACTCGGTCCCTCCAGGTTCACGATAAAACTCCCAACCCTTAAGAATTTTCCTTAGAAGATCAATTTGAGTAGATTTACCGCTCCCAACGCCTCCTTCAATAACTACAAATTTGCCTCTCTTTTTCATTCTTATACTTTAGGAAAACCGGTTTTTACACAATTTGTCCCGTCAGATAGGTGCA
>Ga0210044_10009745_pt1 | contig 11622 bp, 5 predicted proteins | sample CryGey13umfilter_2_FD_183959 | JGI IMG/M metagenome (GOLD analysis project Ga0210044, IMG submission 183959) | Groundwater microbial communities from aquifer in Utah, USA - Crystal Geyser 4/9/14 3 um filter (SPAdes) (version 2) | ecosystem: Environmental > Aquatic > Deep subsurface > Groundwater...
CATTTTAAAATATTGATTTTAACCTAACAAAGAAACAATTAAATTACACACTTAAATTTCGATAATTATTGACTGATTTTTTTTTTATCTTTCAAAAAAGGAAAGACAATTTATATTATTTTGGATAAAATTTGAGCTTTATAGATTTCAACAAATTGCTTGACGAAACATACCATCATCTTTGGAATGGGAGAAGCAGATTAGCTTTATCTAATGCAAAAAAAATATTTAAAAATCAGCCAAATAATGGTGAATCTGCAATAATTCTTGCTTGGGCTTTACTCGAAAATGGATATCCTATTAAAGCACTAGAATATGCCGACTTATCGCTTCAGCTTAATGGAAGTAGCACAAAATCGAAAATGGTGCGAGCTCAAATTTTGTTACGTTTAAACATTTTGGATGGTGCAACGGATGATTTTTCAGTTTCAATTAAAAATCAGAAAACATTTTTGGGTAATTCTTATCTGCAATATGCCCGCTTAGAAGCAAGCAAAGGTGAGCTGCTTAAAGCATTAAATTTAGTTGAAAAAGCTTTTGTAATAAATCCCGACTTAAAAGAAGACGTTGCCAATGCAAAAGATTTAATAATTTTAGCTCTTGAAATTAAAAATGGCAAAAAAGAGCCAACTACAAAAGAAATTCAAAAATATTTTGATAAAACTGCACTCGCTCTAAAAAGCAAAGACATTTGGTTTGTAAGTCTTATTGCTAATTATATTCTTAAAAATAAAAAACTAAGCGAATATCACGACGATGCCGAGTTAATAAATTTGGAAGGTTTACTTCGCTCGTTTCAATTTAAGCCTGCTATTGAAAAAGCAAAATCATTAGAGAAAAAATTAAGTGGAAACAAGCAATTCAAAATAATTTATGATAAAATACTAAAGAAAAAAAGAGCACAAGAAGAAATTTCGGTGGAATTAGATTCTGAATTTAAAGAACTAAACTTAGACGAACCAATTAGAAAGACCAACTACGAAACACAATCTGATAAAGATAGTTTTACAAATAAAAAACAAAGAGTAGATTCTGTTTTCTTTGAAAACAATAGAGCAGATGTGTTTTCTCTTAAAATATTTAACCAAACTGAGGAAGAAGCAAAAGGTAAAAGAACTTATTATGACCAACTTGGCATAAATGATTTATCTAAAGTTGGATTAGAGATAATTTTTGAAAATCTTCTATTTGAAAAGAGCGAAAACGAATATAATGCTCACACTATTTGGTATGTAAATGATTTTGAAGTTTATCAAAATTATTTCAAACTACTTGTTCCAATGGATTGGGATACTGTTATTTTTGCGCAAATTGCCGAAACTAACTGGAAGGTTGGGCAGGGCAAAGTTGATATTTATATCGAAAATTTTAAAGTTGCCGAAAAATGGTTTAAAATTGGTGATTCAAAAATTGAATTGCAAAATAATACTAAAAAATCCGAACCAAGTGAACCCAAAAGACCAACCGAAGAAGTTCAAAACACAAGCATTCCAGAACTTCCTCCAGCCAGACCTCTTGAAGAATTATTAGAAGAGTTACATGGTTTTGTTGGATTGCAAAGTATAAAGTTAGCAATTAAAGAATTTATTGATTACCTAAAATTTCAACAAGAGCGGGAAAAGAGAGGACTTAATAAAGGCAAATCTTTTTCAATTAATGCCGTTTTTAAAGGAAATCCCGGAACTGGCAAAACTACAATTGCACGTTTACTTGGCGAAATTTTTAGAGCAATGGGAATTGTTGAAAAAGGTCATGTTATTGAAGTTGACCGCTCAAGTCTTGTTGGGCAATATGTTGGTGAAACTGCTCAAAAAACTGATAAATTAATTCAAGATGCAATGGGTGGAATTCTGTTTATTGACGAGGCTTACACTCTTGTAAAAAAAGGTGGAAGCGGGCAGGATTTTGGACAAGAGGCAATTGATATTCTTCTTAAACGAATGGAGGATAAAAAAGGGGAGTTTGTAGTTATTGTTGCAGGATATCCAAAGGAAATGGATGATTTTGTGCAATCAAATCCTGGATTAAAATCGCGGTTTAACCATACATTTATATTTGATGATTATACGCCCGATGAGCTTTCGCAAATTTTTACAAATGCAATTACAAAAGAGCAATATCAAATTGAAGATAATTCCGCAGATGAATTGAAGAAGGAGTTTACTCGTCTTTATAGAAAAAGAGATGCTTCTTTTGGAAATGCCAGGTTAATTATGCAAATATTTGAAAAACTGAAAATTCAAATAAGCAAACGCCTTGTAAATATTGATGAAAAAGATAAGACAAAAGAGCTTCTTTCAACTTTTATAATGGAAGATATTAAAAACACTTTGCAATCAAAGGATAATTTTGACGTTCAACTTCCTATTGACCAAGAAGCATTAACGGTTGCATTAAGCGAGTTGGATAATTTATTTGGCTTAAAATCAATTAAAAAAGAAGTTGCCGATTTAGTAAAACTTGTTAAATATTTTATTAAACAAGGCGTAAATGTTAAGGATAAATTTAGCGACCACATTTTATTTCTTGGAAATCCCGGTACTGGGAAAACCACAGTTGCTCGTATTTTAAGTAACATTTATTCAGCACTTGGAATTTTACCAAATGGACAATTAATTGAAGTTGATCGCTCTGGTTTAGTAGGCTCGCATGTTGGCGAAACTGCTCAAAAAACCACACTTATTGTTGGCTCGGCAATGGGTGGTACTCTTTTTATTGATGAAGCTTATGCTCTAACCTCAAGCCAAAGCGGCAGCGATTTTGGAAAAGAAGCTGTTGATACACTTCTTAAAAGAATGGAAGATGATAGAGGAAAATTTCTTGTTATTGCTGCAGGTTATACTAACGAAATGAAAGATTTTATTGCAAGTAACCCTGGTATGAAATCGCGATTCACCAAAACTTTCCTTTTTGAAGACTACACTCCAGACGAATTACTTAAAATTGCAAATTTTAGTCTAAATAAATTGAAGTTGAAGTTTTCACCCGAAGCTGAAAATGCAGTAAAAGCTCATTTTAATACTATTTATTCAAAACGTGATAAGCATTTTGGAAATGCACGTATTGTTAGAACTCTTGTTGAAAAAATTAGAAAAAAACAACTTTTAAGAATTGCAGATGAACTAAGCAAAGAAGATAAAAACCTAATTATTCTTCAAGACGTAGTTGAATTTTTAGAAAAAGAGCACATTGCAAAGAAATTTGAACCGCAAAAAAACACAAATCTTAAAGACGTGCTAAATGATTTGAAAAACTTAATTGGGCATAATTCAATTAAGGAGCAAATATTTAACCAAATTAAAGCACTTCAAATTGGAAACTTACGAACAGAACGTGGGTTAAAGTCAATTAGTAAAAATTTGAACGCAATTTTTATTGGCAATTCTGGTTCCGGCACGTCCACTATTGCTAAATTTTTATGTCAAATTTACAACGAGCTTCACTATTTAGACACTTCAAATGTTATTGAGGTTAAAGGCAGCGAGCTTTTAGTTGCAAACCGTGAACAGGCACAAAATAAGATGGAAAGCTACATAAACAAAGCAATGGGTGGAATTTTATTTATAGAAAATCCTTCACCACTTTTTGAAAAAGAGAATATTGGCGAAATGATATTTAAAAGCATTGCATATTTTACCGAAAAATATTTTGGCAAATTAGCAATTATCATATCTGGTACTCGTGAAGAAATGGAATTGCTTTCTCAATCAAATGAAAATTTTAAAATTAAATTTAATAAAATATTTCTATTTGAGGACTATTCACCTCGCGAATTGCTCTCTATAACTGCAAATTTAGCTAAAAACAACAATTACACTTTGGATGAGGGTGCTCTTCAAATTTTACTTGATTTGTTTTCGCGAGCAGAAAGCATTAACTATGTAAAATATCAAAACATTCGTTTAGCAGAGCAAATTTTATTTAAAGCAATTAGTAATCAAGAAGAAAGAATTTCGATGCTTTACAATTTAAAGGACGAACTTTTAACCACAATTATTTTGGATGATATTGCAATAATTCAAATCGAAGATTTATAAGCATTTAATCTAACGCCTGTTTTGTTGTTAAATTACAAACATATTTTACATTATTTAAAATTCTATTCCCAACATTTTTTTATGTTCCCAAATTTCACCTAATTAAAATTAATTTCTTTGTTGCAACAAACTCACCAGATTTTAATTGATAAAAATAAATTCCAGAAGGAAGATTTTGAGCATTAAAAATTACTTGATAATTTCCAGCGGATTGCTGTTTGTTTACAAGCGTTGCAAGTTCACGTCCAAGAATGTCGAAAATTTTTAGTGTTGTCTGTAGCACAGAATAGTATTCTGTGGTACGCGGAATTGAATATTTAATTGTCGTGCTTGGATTAAACGGGTTTGGATAATTTTGTTCCAAACTATAATTATTTATTAATGCAATATCTTTTGTTACACTTAAAGGGAATTCCTGTATTTGCAAACTATCAATTACCCATCCCCAACCATTTGTTGAATCATCTGAATGTAGTCTAAAGCGAATAAAAATAGTATCACCTGGACTGAATGCATTGTTAAGTTCAATTATATGACGTTTATATAGATTTCTATATAATGTCGTAGAAGTCCAAGCAGCATCCCATTCTGGATATAAACTTGCGTTATATTTTGTAATTAATGGCTTCCATAGCTCACTATTTTTTAAACCTTCAATAATAACATAATCTTGATAAATACTAGTATCTGGTTGTACAATTGCAACATCGGAATATAAAATTTGGGAGTTTGAACCACCAACAATAATTGGCTTTGTTAGTGTTATGGTATAGTCATAATTATTTTCATAATTATGTGGTGAGTGAATTGCCTTATTTCGGAAACCACCCGATAATCCTATTGTAAAATTATTGCTCATAAAATCATTGGCTGGCAAATTTTCAAAATCCGTTGAATAATATTGAATTGGATTCTCAAAATTATAAACATCAAAATTAACAGGATTAGAATGAGATATATTTGTATCCTTATATGCCTTTAGGTATGCAAGACAATTTTTAGTTTCGCTTGGAAAATAATAGCTTTCAATAATTATTCTACTTTCTGACAAAGCAAAGAAAGTTTCATTAACTTTTTCATCCACAACCACTTTAATGGAATCGTATGCAAACTTAAAATCGGCATCAAATTTTAACATATTTATTTGATATAAAAACTCAAAATTTTCAGTTTTAAAAGTAGAATTATCATATTCAATAACCGAATAGAGTGCGGCTGTAGTTTGGAGATCATTCCATTGACCGGCTATGCCATAGGGCCAATTAGTAATTGCTAATCCTGTTCCATCCTGATTTCCCACATCATCAGGTTCATTACCCCAATTATTGAACAATCCATTAACTGGCACACCTGTTTTTGTTCCTTCCCAAAATTGTTCTCCGATTCCGTCGTAATTACCATCCCACATCCATTTACCCTCTTCGTTAAGATCAGTTCCTCCAATCCATACATACGAAGCCCCTCCGCCGCCAGTTGAAACAGTTTTAGTAATATCAATTTCAGCATTATTTAGAAAATAAAAGATAGAATCTTGTTCAATTTGAGAATTGATTTCTGCCAAAATTCCACCTCTTTCATTTGCAATTTTTGCAGCAGTTTTCCAATCAAAAGGCACTTTAATAATCTCGTATTTATTTCCAAAACAAGTAAAAGAAACAATATTTGAAGAGTCTATTTGAGTTTGAGCCAATATATTATTTGCCCAAAATATCAAAAAAACAGATATAACTTTTTTCATTTTTATTCCATGTGTTTTTTTTTATTGAAAGTAAATTAAATCTAAAAATTTGTTAATTCGTCCTATTGGATGAATTAAAACCAAATAGTTGATTATTTCCCAAATTTTTGCTTGAATTCAGATGGAGTCAAACCAGTATTTTTCCTAAAAGCTGTATTAAATGCGGATTTTGAATTAAAGCCAACTTCATATATTATTTCTAGAATAGTCTTGTTTTTTCCATGGGTCAATAATGCTTTTTTAGCTTCTTCAACTCGATAGAAATTAATTAAATCATAAAAGTTTTTTTGAAAAATTTCATTAATTATCTGTGAAAGATTACGGGTTGAAATTTCCAATTTTGATGATATATGATTTAATGTTAAATCATTTTTGAGAAATACTTTTTCTTGTTCTAATAAATCTTTTAGCTTAATTGAATATTCTTTCTTCTGGGAGTTATCTAAATTGGAATTTTTATATTTTGTTGCTTTTTCTTCATTTTCTATTTGGTTCTCAGAGTGAGTTAAGCTAAAAATTAGAAGTAGATTAGCAAAAACAAAATTTATTATTAGAGATGTGTATATTAAGTAAGTTCCAACAAAAAAGTTTCTTGTCCCCAAAATAGCAATTGAAATATAATCGCTTACATCAATTCCCCAAAGAATTAAAAAGACGACATAAATAACAACTAATCTTTTTAAGTTTAAACTTTCAATTGCTGAAAAATAATCTTTAATTCTAGAGTTATATTCTTGAATAATTTTAAAGATTGGTATAAAATAAATTATTATTTGAAAATACTTAATTCCATAATATTCAATTCCAAATTCCTCAAGACCCATGAAATAATATAATAATGATAGAAAAAATGGAATAAAATGAACCACATCTTTTTTTTGTAACCGAAAGTTTTTATATGCAATTGATTTTGTATAGAATAAAAGAGAGGGTCCAAAAATAAAACTGAACGAACTACCTATATAGAAGAAAAATATCAGGTTATAATCTATCTGCTCTCTTAATCGAACAAATAGGAAGTTAAGAAGATAAACTCCGTTTGTGAAAAGAAAATATGATAAAAACCTATTACTTTTTGCATTAGCTTTTTTGCTAAAGAACAAAAACCCAGAATACAAAAAAAGAGGTGCAATTGTAATTATGTTAATTATATCAAGTAATTCTAATCTCATAAAAATATTGATACTATTTGATTAATATCATTTTTTTGCTATCCACAAAACTACCACTTTGTAATCGGTAAAAATAAACACCACTAGTAAGTTGGGTTGCATCAAAATTCACTTCATAATTTCCAGATTTTTGATATTCATTAACAAGCGTTGCAAGTTCACATCCAAGAATGTCATAAATTTTGAGTGTAACAAACCCACCCCCAACACCCCCCAAGAGGGAAGTTTTAATTGATGGAATTGAATATTTAATTGTCGTGCTTGGATTAAACGGATTTGGATAGTTTTGTTCCAAACTAAAAACGGTTGGCAATTGGTTATTATTTTCCAAAATATCTGTAATTAGTGAATTATATTTAATTCTACTATTTATAACACTACTTTGCAAAGCTTCTAAATTAGAAGCAGCATTAATTGAAAATGCAACAATAAGTGTTGAATCTGCTTTTATATTAAACGGACCAGCAGAAATTACGCATGAAATATCGTTAGGGCCAGCATTTGTTTTGTTCAATCCATTTGTCAAAGTTAGCCATTTAGATGCATCAGTATAGCCATCATAAATCCCAATTCCACCATCAAGACCATCGTTAGCAATTCCATAAAAATTATTTGAAGCATTTGTTAATTGCGCCATTCCAATAAATGGTTGTTCTACCGAAGCGTGTTGCACATAGCCAAAATTATTTTGCAAATCGTATTTTGTAATATTTCCATCATAAGTAGTTTCGTCAATATCCCAATCAAAGAAAATTCCAGAATAGAAATTGGAGTAATCAACACCACTATTATTTTTGAACATATATTTTAGTATGATATAACTATCATTTCCTTCGTCCGAAAAGGAATAAGAATTTACAGTGGTTTCAATTCCTAATTTAGTTGTGCCAACTTTATCGTCATTAAAAACTGAATAGCCATCAACATCAGATGTGGCGCCTGGAATAATTAGCTGAGTGTTGTGAATTGGAGAAAAATCATTGTCTTGCAAATCTGCATTTGCTCCCCTAACCGAATTTACAAGCCGAGTGGAAGAAATACCGTACATTAAGCCGCTTTCAAAAAGCAAGTTTCCGCCCTGCATAAACGAAAATCCGTCACCAGAAAGATTGTTTGGATAATCGTTAAATCCAAAATTTCCTTTGCTTGTAATTGTAATTGCAATATTTTTCCCAACTTGAGTAATGTAAGTGGGATTTATATTAACCGAAATTAATTGAAAATCGGAATAACTGCCATCGGTATATGTTAGCTTAAAAAGAATTTCCCTATCATCAGCGGAGTTTTCGTTAATTAAAAACTTAAACGGCTCTTTGTTGTTATTAAATTCTTCCAAAGTTCCATAAGATGAACCAGAAAAATGGGAATTTGTAATTGTTACTTCGCTGCTTGTTGTTGATAAATCGGCACTAAAGGAAGCAAGTGGATTTAAATAATTTGCAAAACTTATATTAATTGCCACTTCTTCGCCACGCATCAAAAGTCCGTCTGGATTGCTTGTTTCAACAAATTTTGACGAAGTAATTCTAACAGATTTTGAGTTTGCATTTGTTACTGTTTTATATGCGTTAATTCTTCCAGAACCAAGTAAGTTTTCTTTACCTGGATTAAGTGCATCTATATTATCGGCATTAACTCTAATTTGCTCAACAATTTGAAGCGGTGTGTAATTAGGAAATTTATCAATAACCAATCCAGCAAGTCCAGCAACAAGCGGTGAAGCCATTGAGGTTCCACTCAAATATGTATAAGGCGAAGTTGAACCTTGCCAAGTGCTGTAAATTCCGCTTCCGGGTGCACAAACATCTAAATCTTTTCCAAAGTTTGATGAAAAACTTTTTGTGTCGTTTTGGTCAGTATTTCCAACAGATAAAACACCATTGTAAGCAGCTGGAAAAATTACGTCGTTAATACCCTCGTTACCGGCGGCACAAACAATTACACAACCTTTATTAATTGCATAATCAATTACAACTTGCTCAGCATTAGAAAAACCAAAACCGCCCCAACTACAATTTATAATATTTGCGCCATTATCCACAGCATAAATAATTCCTTCATAACCATAAGCAATTATATCATCACCATAATCGTTTCGCGAAGTTTTAACTGGCATAATTGTTAAATTGTATCCAAGTCCAGCAACGCCAAGTGAATTATTTGTAACTGCGGCGGCAATTCCAGCAACGTGAGTTCCGTGAGTTGGTGAATCTTCAACAGGATTATTGTCAGCATTTCCATCAAGTCCGCCAAAATCCCAACCTCTAATATCATCAACAAACCCATTTTGGTCATCATCTAAACCATTAATTGGGTCATTGTTCTGCCAAATATTTGCAACTAAATCTTCGTGATTCCAATCAACACCAGAATCAACAATTGCAATAATAATATTGGAATTTCCCTTGCTAATATCCCAGGCAGATTGAGCTTGTACTTTTGTAAGTGCATATTGACTGTTAAATTTTGGGTCGTTTGGAGTGTGTAAAATGGTACGTAAATAAATTGGTTCTGCCCATTCAACTTCGGATAGGTTTGATAGTTTTAATGAAACATAAATAGGGTCAAAAGGAGAAGCTATTTTTAAGCGATAAATATTATTTAAACCAATATTTTCTGAAATATCTTTTGGATTAAAATGCATTGTAATTTCGGTAATACCAAAACGTTCCATTTGTTTTGCCAAATAATTACTAATGCCGGCTTTATTTAGAATAGATTGAGATTCTTTAAATTTTACAACAACTTCATTCGCAAAATATTTTAATCCATTTTTTTCAATTATGTTTGTGTTTGCAAATAGGGTTGATGAAATAAACAGTATTAGTAAATATTTTACTTTTTTCATTATAATCCAATTTTATTTTTGTATTTTATCTTAAACCTTAAAGGTTGCTTTACTTACAGATTGAAACTTAAAAAGTTGACTTCTTATCTGAGAAAAAATTTGAAGGTTTATTTGTATAGAATTTAAAACCTACTCTAAAGTTACAACTTTTTCCACTTTTTGAAGAAGCGAACCACTTTCAACTAAATTAATAATTTTATTAATATCAATGTGCATAATTCTATCATTGTTCAAAGGTGTAACATGCTTTCTAATTTCGGAAAGTGCTGCGTTGGTTCCTATTCCACATTTAAGTGGCTTTAAAAACTCAACACCTTGTGCGGCAGTTAACAATTCAATTGCAATAACTTTTTGAACATTTTTTAATATTTGGAAGCATTTGCGTGCAGCTATTGACCCCATTGAGTTGTGATCTTCTTGATTTGCCGAAGTTGGAATTGAATCGACGGAAGCAGGATGAGCAAGCACTTTGTTTTCTGAAACCAAACTTGCAGCAGTATATTGTGCAATCATAAAGCCAGAATTTAATCCACCTTCTTTTGTTAAAAAACGAGGTAAATCACTAAGCGAGCCGTTTGTTAATCGCTCTATTCTTCGTTCGGCAACATTTGCTAATTCAGAAAGAGCAATACCCATAAAATCCATTCCTAATGCCATTGGCTGTCCATGAAAATTTCCACCCTCAAGATGGTCGCCATCATCAGGGAAAACAAGTGGATTATCATTTACAGAATTAATTTCAATTTCAACTCGCGAGCAAACATAATTAACTGCATCTTTAGAAGCACCGTGAATTTGTGGAATGCATCGGATTGAGTACGAATCCTGAACACGTTTATCATTTTCTAAATGTGAAGTTCTAATTTCACTTCCCTCAATTAAATGTAGCATATTTCGGGCAGTTTTGGTTTGTCCTTCAAAAGGACGAAGCATGTGAATTCGTTTATCGTAAGCTTTATCTGTTCCTCGCAAAGCTTCGTGACTTAACGCACCCGAAATATCGGAATATTTTAATAATTTTTTTGCTTCAATTGAAATATGAGCAGCAAAAGATGTCATCATTTGTGTACCATTTATTAAGGCAAGCCCTTCTTTTGCCGAAAGCCTAACTGGTTTTAAACCAAATTTTTTGAAAATTTTATTAGAAAGAATTGGTTTAGGATTTTCTTTGGAAAGGAAATTTAATCCCTTAAATATTTGCACATTTCCTTTTCCAATCATTGCAAGAACAAGATGCGAAAGCGGTGCTAAATCGCCACTTGAACCAACAGAGCCTTGCGAAGGAATTACAGGAATTATGTTATAATTAATCATATCAATCAATAATTGCAAAGTTGAAAGTCTAATTCCGGAATGTCCACGAGCCAAAGCATTTACGCGTAAAAGCATCATTATTTTAACAATAAATGGTGGAAGAGGCTCGCCAACTCCGACAGAATGACTAATAATTAAATTTTCTTGAAGTTGCTCAAGGTTTTGCTGTGAAATTTTTACGTTTGCAAATTCGCCAAAACCAGTTGTAATTCCATAAACCACTTCGTCGCTCATAACCCATTTATCAACCAATGCCCGCGCTTTGTTTACTCGGTTTTTTGATTCTGCAGAAAGCTCTATTTTTACATAGCTCGAAATAAATTTTTCAATTAAATCAAGAGTTAAAGATTTTCCATCTAATTTCATTTTTGTCCTAAATTTTTATTTTGAGTTATATACTTAAGTACATTTAATCATTTCAAAAGGAAAAGGTTCTTGAAGTACCATTCGTTGAACAATTTTATCAAATATAGTTTCTTTAAATTGTGATCGATTTAATCTAAAACAAAATTC
>Ga0210044_10009746_pt1 | contig 11622 bp, 13 predicted proteins | sample CryGey13umfilter_2_FD_183959 | JGI IMG/M metagenome (GOLD analysis project Ga0210044, IMG submission 183959) | Groundwater microbial communities from aquifer in Utah, USA - Crystal Geyser 4/9/14 3 um filter (SPAdes) (version 2) | ecosystem: Environmental > Aquatic > Deep subsurface >...
CAATCTGAGTTTTCTGTTCAGCTCCCGGAAAGCCAATCTGGCCTGTTCAAGGTTCTTTACGGCATCGGCGTAAGAAATTTCATTCTCCTCAACAATATCGCGCCCTTCCTTGTAAATCACTTTTTGGCAAGATGACGATACCACCTGATTATGAAATTCGCCGATCTGTTCATTCAATGCCTTGCGCGTTTCCAATGCCTCGCTGAGATTAACCGCTTCTCCATCAAAATCAATGCAATGGTTGAAGTTCGCCCGCTGGATGGCGCTATTGAGTTTCCGCCGCTTGAGTTCCATCTTTCTGAGATCCTTGCGCGCGGATGCCAAATCAAAGTCGGAGCTGGCACGATATTTCCCGTCATCCTGGCCAAATGAAAACCTGCTCCTGTTCTGCTTCGATTCCGGCAGACAGTCCTTCAATGTCTTAATCCTGGCGTCGTACTCCGAACGTAGCTCCAGCGCCTCGTATAAATACAGCGTCTTCTTTTTGTCTTCCATACTTATGCGCTCCTTTTGGATATCGGATCGTGTTGATCTTTGATCAGCTCTTGTTCCTCGTCCCAGAATTTCTTATCCTCTTCATAAAACATCTCTTTGGCCTTATCGTAGTCCAACTCCACAATTCTACATCGTATCCGTCTTTGGCAGAAATTGAAAACCGGCATATGAACAAAGCCGTGAAAAAGCTGGCTCAAATCACCATACCACTCCTTCCAGGTTGTCCACGGATGACCGCCGTTCAGTTCGATGTCTTCCGGATCTCTGAGTTTCATCTTCGCTTTCGGCAATGGTATGGCAGGCGCCAAATCACAGCACCACTCGATCGCCCGTTCCAGGACAAATGCCCACCAGGGGCCGGTCTGCAGATCAATAGACGCGGTTCTGTACAGGCTGTTTATGCCATAACTCCATGTCTTCATTTGCTGTTTGTCTCAGGATAGTACGAACCAAGTCCATCCAGCTCTTCTTGTAATTGTCCTGCAAACCGTTCAATGTGCGGGCTTTCTACGGTAAAATACAACCCCGGACCATATCCGCCATAAAAGCGATCCACCTGATTGGAATGATCAATCCATACATTTACATCGAACAGGCAGGAGGGATCGGCAGACTGATCGGCGGCCCCCGTCGGCGTCCCGGCCCGAACTGCGGCAGCCGATGAAATCTCGACCGATGCGTCACTTTCCGTCAGGTTGCGAATGATCAGCCCAAAGTCCGGCTCAATAGGATCAAACGCCAGCCTGCTCTTGTCGCCATTAGCTAAATGCCGAAGCTCGTCAATCAATCGTTTTAAGTCCTCAAGGACAAGCGTCGTGTCTTTATAGCTGCGATATAGAGGGTAATCCCCTACTCGCAACGCCATGCGATACTTCACCCACAAAGTGTAGGACTCCCCCAATTCAGCAATTTTTGCATCGGCACGTTCCCCGTCCGCAGCATACCGCTCCCATTCCGATAGCTTCAATTCAAAAACGCATGGATAATGTTCATCACTTGTCAAGACAGCCATGGGGGTCATCTATATTTAGGGGTCGGGTCTCTAAAATTAGCGTTTTGCGGGGGGCGCATTTCCACAATGCGACTCCGCCCGATCCTTCTCGCCGATCTCATTGGACCAGGACGAAAGGATTGAAGGATCATGTCTCCCTCTTCATTTGGTCTTTTCCGCTAACCAGTTAGCAAAGTAGAGTAGGAGACAGGCTTCGTCTTTCGGCTTATCCAGTCTCCCCTCCTCGATTCCGGACATGAACTTTTCGCTCATCCGGCTCTGTTTTGTTTCTTCACATTAAACCCTTCGCAGTGCTCATCTTCATAACAACGAATAACTCCAACCCTTTCTGTCGAAGTATCTTCAACGCATCTGGTGTCAGACACTTGCTGCTACGTTGACTGAGACGCTTGGCCCACCGGTAAAATCTTCCGACAACAAACCAATCCATTTTGAAAAACACACTCTTGGGATAGCCACATTGTGCAAAGTAGTTTTTCCAACCTCGAATAATGGGATTTACTGCTTCTATCAATTCATCCAATCTCTTGGAGGTTCGATGTTTGACAATATCGCGGATCGCATCCTTGAACTTCTTCTGGCTTTTCTTGCTGGGCTGTACTTTTATGTACCACCTGCCTTTTTTCCAGAAGCACGGGACCCTCTTGAAATTGTAGCCTAAAAAGTCAAATTCAGCCCGCTGCATACCCATGTCTACCATCCGGGTCTTGCGCTCATTGAGTGTCAGCCCTTCTTCTTCCAGCTTATGCTTGATCCACTCCTGTTGTACAGCCGTGTACGGCTTTCCATAGAGTATGACAAAATCATCCGCATAGGATATCATCCGACACGGTGTCTTGGCATTTATCAATTCGCTGAAGTCATTCAGGTAAATATTTGCAAGCAACGGAGATACAACTCCGCCTTGCGGCGTCCCCTTTGTAGATTTCGTAATGGTCGTTTGTCCCTCATCGTTTGCCCGCTTTACCGGTTGCGGCTTATACGCCCGATTGCGCAACTCATCCGATATATTCTCCAACCAGGGTTGCAATCCCTGCTTCTCTATATCCTCAAATGTTACGCCGTCTACCCCTGGTTTTCCTTTGTTCGCCCGGCATTGCCCGTAAGCTTCCATAAGTACATCCATCCGGTAAACTTTGTCATAGAGACTGTAAAACCGATAGCTCCTTTCCTGCTTTGATGAAATGTAAAGTTTTCTTTGAAGTGCACGGACTTTTTCATTCTGAGTGGTAGCCATATGGCAATCCCCGGAATATAATTGAGAAAGGTTTTGCCTTTCTATTGCCATCATATTGCACCTCAATCCCCTTGTCCTACTCAGCCTTCATATAATTGATTTTTCACGGGCAGTCCTATATGGGATGTTCTGCAAAGAAAAGCCCTATAGAAAGGACACTGCCCGTGAAGAATTCCTTTGTGCAACAATTCTCACCAAATATCAAGTTCAAATACAATTGCTTCGATCGTGTCATCCTGCGGGGGTACATCCTGTGGCTGTTCTTTCCAGGCGGCGTGGTCAAGTTCGAAAGGGCGATGGGATTCAGGAAACTCGAAAATGGCGTCATGCGCATCTTGACCGACCAGTTGAACGCCCATTTCACTGGTGGCCTTCCATGGGCATAACTGTTCAGGTAGCCACCAAGGCACTAAGACACGAAGGATAGATATGAGTTTTTCCACTTTGTCTGAAAAGGAAGAAGGCATTGCAAGAAAAATAGTAGATGCGGCATACACCGTACATAAAATACTTGGACCGGGTTTGCTTGAGAGAGTTTATGAAGTCTGTTTCTGTCATGAGCTTTCTAAACGAGGATTAAAATATCAAAGGCAGGCAGATGTCCCCATTGTATATGATGGGATAGTCTTTGACGAAGGCTTACGCTTAGATGTTTTGGTGGAAGAGCTAATTATTTGTGAACTGAAAGCAGTGGACGAGATGAACCCTGTGTGGGAAGCACAGATACTTAGCCTTATGAAATTGACTGGTAAGCGCCCTGGTTTTCTTATTAATTTTAATGTGTCCCTCATCAAGAAGGGTATTCAAAGAATAATTATATGATCTTAGTGTCTTGGTGTCTTAGTGGCTGAATAGTCACCCATGGGCGGTGGGAAAGACGGCGCCAAGCAGAATTTCGTCCAGGAGAAATACGCCCGGCATGACGCTGGCAAAGGGGATCGCCTGTATTGCATCCTGACAGATAAAGAACAGGTAAGAACCTTTGCATGCCGAGAACTCACCTCCCAAAACGGGGGAACATATGAAAAACTCTACGATTGCCGGAAACCGGTGAAGCAGTACTACATCTACTTCCACGACCAGCTTCTGGGAGGACCATGCTATCTGAAAATCTCATCGTATCTGCCCTTCCAGTGCGAATTCTATTTCAACGGCCACAACGCTATTCAGGTCCAATTAGACAAGCAGGGCGTTCATTACCGCCGCCATGACAACGCCTTTGTGGATGTGGACGATCCGGAAGCCATCAGCAAGGCGGTGGAATTACTCAACGGCAGAGCAGTCATAAACAGGGTCACTTACTGGATGAACATCTTCTTCAAGTTCGACAAAGGAAAAGCGTATCATCGTCAATTTCCCCAGTATAATTTTTTACGCAACAAAGGGTATGGTACGGCGGAACATCGGAAAGCAATCAGGGAATACGGTTGCTGCAAGATTCACAGAAGGTCTTTCAAAGTTATTTGAGGGTTCTGTTCAATGCCAGTACGGAGGCAGATTGATAGTAGCTTATCTTCCACCTGTCTCCCACAAATACTGCATCTTTTACGTCCTTTCCAGGTGTTGCCAAGAGTGCCTCAAAGGGAAGCAGCCCGAGGATGCCATCAGGGATAATGATAATAATATCTTTATCCGGAGGCAGCCCTCTTAATGCCTCCTCCAACAGCAGTTTATACAGTTTATTGCCGGAAGTCAGCGAAAAATTATCTTTCGTATTAAGATCATGCAAGGGGAGGACAACTTCTGAGACCTGCCTTTCTATCTCCTCTTTTCCTTCCCGAATCCTGATAATCTTCTCCACACCAGCCTTGCTTACCTTGAAGATATAACCTGCATCGCTGCCAAGGGCATACTCCAGGAGGACCTCATTATCCTTTAAGGGCAGTCTCTCTGGTAGGACAGGTTGCGGATAATTGAGGGCAGCATACACAGGGTATTTTTCTCTTAAAATGGAGACAAGGGAGGCGAGCTTTTTTCTGAGGTTCTCTTTTCTTTTAACCATCCTCTTAAATGCCTCTTCATTTTTTAGATATGTTTCCTCCCACCGGTTTTCTATGGCAGAAAGCTGATTAAGGATATCTCCTTCTTCTTTCCTTATCTTAAGGGGAAGTTCTCTCCCGGAATATCCCTTTGCAGAGTTTGCCATTGCCTCGAGGAATGTCCTTGCCTTTGTAGCCTCGGCGAAATAAAAGGCATTCGATGCCAGATATTTACCGTAAGAAATGAATTTCTCGTCGGTCTTTTCACCCCGGATTGTCCTTTCGGAAAGGGTTGCTGCCAGCGCCCTATATGCACGGATACTACTACTACCGAGGATTGTCTCCCCCAGGCCTGTCTTTTCCCTTGCCTTCCGTCCTGGCTCCTCGGCAAGGGAGACCGCTTTCTCGAGTTCCGATGAAGCCTCTTCCAGCATCCCGTTCCCCCTTAAGGCGAGGCCATGCTGCAAATGGAACTGTATGCGGGAGAAGACATCCATATTCTCTCCAAGGGTTATTTTCTTAAGTATTTTGAGCGCCTCACCATGCCTTCCGGTGGCAAGGAAAAACTCTATGAGAGGGGTGTTTTTTATATCTTTATAATCTTTCTTTTCCCCCTCTTTTCCGGCATCAAGGAATCTTTTCTCCAACTCTCCATATTTCTTCTGGGCCAGGTAAATGAAACCGACATTATTCAGGGTTGTGTTTATTGATTCGGGAGGAAAATTTTGCTCTCTCTCTATCTTGAGCGCCTCTTCGTAGGAGGCGAGCGCCTTATCATACTGGCCGAGGGTGCCATAAAAACTGCCGATGTCCTCCAGACCTATTACTATTCCCTGATTGAGTTCCCTGTCTATCTTGAGCGCCTCTTCATAGTGAGAGAGTGCCTTATCATACTGACCGAGCCAGACGTGAACAAGGGCTATGTTACTGAGGCTTTGGGCTATATCCCGGGGGATATTGAGTTGTCTTCTTATCTTCAGCACTTCTTGATGGTATTTTAGTGCCCTGTCGTATTGACCGAGTGATTCGTAAGTTACAGCGGCATTGTTCAGCTCTATGGCTATATCCCGGGGGATATTGAGTTTCCTGTCTATCTTGAGCGCCTCTTTGTAGTGAGAGAGCGCTTTATCATACTGGCCAAGGGAGTCGTAAGCCATACCGATTTCATTCAAATTGGCAGAAATACCACATAGGATATTTAATCTTCGGTTTATCTTAAGAGATTTTTTAAAATAGGAGAGGGCTTCCTCGTACATTCCAAATCCTGACGCCTCCTGCCCCTGCTGATAAAGCTCGAATGCCTCACTGACTGCTTCCGTTTTTGGCAGGCCTTGGGCAAGCCTGAGTGGCGCCATCACAGAGAGGGCGATCAGGAAAATAATTATTCTTTTTTTCATAGATGCTTCCTATTGTTAAATTTGTATTGTCCTGTGTCCTGAGTAGTTATCGTAGATTTAAGACTTTTGTCAAGTACAAAGCGCTGGGTGTCAAAGCGCTGAGATAAGAGATTTACGCTTGATTTTATAAAAGGGGTGGATTAGATTCTAAAATAAGGAGTTTAAAAATGACACAAATAGAAGCGGCTCGAAAAGGCGTGGTCTCTTACGAAATGGAGGTATGTGCCGAAAGAGAAGGGGTATCCCCCGAATTCATCCGCAGGGGTGTTGAGGAGGGCAACATCGTGGTTGTGAGAAACAAAAAACACACCTCTATCCTGCCTCTTGCTATCGGCAGGGGACTCCGGACAAAGATCAACGCCAACATCGGAACATCGAAGGATCATGCGGATCTCGACCTGGAGCTGGAAAAGGTGAGAATAACCATCGCCGCAGGGGCGGATACAATCATGGATCTCTCCACGGGTGGTGATATTAGGGCGATCAGGAAAGCGATTATCGGGGCCTCGTCCCTTGCTATCGGGACGGTTCCCATTTATCAGGCTGCCGGGGAGATGCTGGATGAGAAGAAAGCTATTGTAGAGATGAGCGCTGATGACATGTTTCGGGTTATTGAGGAGAATGGGGAAGACGGTATTGACTTTATCACCGTTCACTGTGGTGTGACGAGAAGAAGTGTGGACTGTATTGATGAGGAGGGGCGCATTCTCGGTATTGTCAGCAGGGGCGGTTCCATCACGGCAAACTGGATGGCCTGTAACGACAGGGAAAATCCCCTTTATGAACAGTATGACAGACTGCTTGAAATTGCCCGGCGGTATGATATGGTTCTCAGTCTCGGCGACGGTTTAAGACCGGGGTGTCTCGCCGATGCCACGGACAGGGGGCAGGTCCAGGAACTCATCCTCCTCGGTGAACTGGCAAAAAGGGCCAGGGATCAAGGGGTTCAGGTCATGATTGAAGGGCCCGGCCATGTCCCCATTAAAGAAATCCAGGCTAATGTACTCCTCCAGAAGAGTCTCTGTCAGGGAGCGCCTTTTTATGTCCTGGGACCCCTGCCCACTGATATTGCCCCCGGTTATGATCACATTACATCGGCTATCGGCGGGGCCATTGCCGGAGCAACGGGCGCAGACTTTCTCTGTTACGTAACACCTGCGGAACACCTGCGGCTCCCTACCCTCGAAGATGTCAGGGAGGGTGTTATCGCCGCAAAAATCGCCGCTCATATTGCCGATATCGCCAAGGGTGTTCCCGGCGCCCTGGAGAGGGACATAAGGATGGCAAAGTACAGAAAAGAATTCAACTGGCAGGGGCAGATCGCCGAATCCATTGATCCTGATGAGACGAGAAAACTCTTAGAAACCAGTAAAACCGCAGGGGAAGAGGGCTGTACGATGTGTGGAGAGTTTTGCGCCATCAAACTTGGGAAGATAAGGAAAAACAAAGTCAGAAGTCAGAAGACGTAATGAGAATAAGTACTATGAACCCTATTGCTTACGTAATTGGATCGTTAGCGGCACTCTTATCAACTGTTGCCATGACCCCCCAGGTTATTAAAATTCATAAAACAAAAAATACAAGGGATTTATCCCTCATGGCATTTGTCGTCCTCTCTTGCGCTATTTTTCTATGGTTCATCTACGGCCTTTTAATCATGGCCTTGCCGGTCATTATCGGGAATACCCTGGGCTTTATATTGACCATCTATATCGTGATAATGAAGATCAAATACGGATAAAAAGTAATCAGGATATTAGAAAACCATGGAGCGGACAGTCAAAGCTAACGTTGAAAGAATCCGGGACAACATTGCCGGAGCGGCCCTCAGAGCCGGTCGCCAGACCTCTGAGATCAGGCTCATGGCGGTGACCAAAACGGTAGAGGATAACCGGATCAGGGAGGCTATCGAGGCCGGGGTGGATATTGTCGGTGAGAATTACGTTCAGGAGGCAAAGAGAAAGATTGAAAAGTTGGGCAGGCCTATCGAGTGGCATATGATAGGTCACCTCCAGACCAACAAGGTCAAATATGCGGTAAGGCTCTTCGACATGATCCAATCCTTGGACAGGATGGACCTTGCCGTTGAGCTCGACAGAAGGTCAAAAGTTTTAGGTCGCCCCACCAGGATCCTGATTGAGGTCAACACAAGCGAGGAGAAAACGAAAAACGGCGTTTCCCCGGAAGATACGATTGATCTGATCAGAAACGTGGCTTCCCTTGAGAATCTGTTGGTTTATGGGCTGATGACCATGCCTCCCTGGTTTGATGATCCCGAAAAGGCAAGGCCGTATTTTACGGCTCTGCGGGAACTGAGAGACAGGGTTATGGAGGAACAGATTGAGGGCGTAAAAATGCGGGAACTTTCCATGGGGATGTCCGCAGATTACCATGTGGCTGTCGAAGAGGGGGCGACGATCGTGAGGATTGGGAGGGGAATCTTCGGGGAAAGGGACAGCTAAGGTTTTCACGGGGAGAGAAGGTTACTTGATCTATTTGATTTAGGGAGTTGTGAAAAGGAGGATGTACCGATGGATTACGCAAAATATGAGAGAATTTTGACCCAAAGGGACGGAAAGGTTTTAACTCTGATCATGAACAGACCAGAGCACTTAAACGCCGTGGATGGCCGGCTACACTATGAGCTTTCGGAAATTTTCCGGGATGTCCAACATGATCCGGAAACAAACGTTGTCGTTCTCACGGGAGCGGGAAGAGGTTTTTGTGCGGGTGGCGACCTCGACTGGCTCCAGAAAATAGCCGATAATAAAGTTGTATTTGGGCAGATGCTTTCCGAAGGGAAAAAAATAATTAATGATCTCCTGGAGTTGGAAAAACCTGTCATCGCCAGAGTAAACGGCCCGGCGATGGGCTTAGGCGCTACCCTGGCGCTTTTTTGTGACATTATCATCGCCTCGGAAAAGGCTAAATTTGCCGATCCCCATGTAAAGGTCGGGATCGCGGCGGGAGATGGCGGCTGCGTGATCTGGCCGCTGCTGGTTGGTATTTGCAAGGCAAAGGAGTTATTGCTGACAGGAGATGCTATTTTAGCCGGAGAGGCCGAAAGGATGGGGCTGATTAACAGAGCCGTACCCCTTGAAGAACTTGATAAGACAGTTTATGAACTTGCCCGGAGGCTGGCCGATGGGCCTACTCAGGCGATTAATTCCACAAAAATAGCGATCAACAAGAATGTAAAATTTTTTACAAACCTGATCCTCGATACTTCACTGGCGCTGGAGGGACATAATTTTTATACCCAGGACATCATAGAAGCAATCAATGCCTTTAAGGAAAAGAGAGAACCCGTATTTAAGGGATGTTAGAAATCTGAAATGAAGAGGGGGGAAGAGATGGTACGTTGCAGGAGCGAGGGAAGGCGGTTGATCTTATCCGATCAACGCGGGAAAGGCCGGTTTTTATCCCCTGGGGTAATGTTTTTAGTCGTAATTGGCTTTGTCTTTTGTATTGGAGGCAGATTTGCATATTGTCAGGGATGGTCTCCCCTGGAGATACGGGCCCTTCCCGAATCATCTTTTGCCGTGGTGGAAAAAGACCAGACTGGGAAGAAGATAAAGCGCTGCCCTCACCACGATGCCAATGGGAAACTTGATGAAGAACAACTGATATATGTTTTGGGGACGATTGACAGGGAAACTTTCCTTGCTCCCAAGAAAAAAGAGGAAGCCAGAAGGCATCTTGAGACACACTACGACAGGTTCAATAAGGATGTATTAAAAGAGGAAATACAGGGGCATGTAAGGATCAATACGGCCTCCCTGACGGAATTGGTGACCCTTCCCAATGTCGGGCCTGTTCTGGCGGTAAAGATTGTGGAGTACAGAAAGGAGCATACCCGCTTTGAGACAGTTGAGGACATCATGAAGGTAGGAGGTATCGGTAAAAACACCTTCAATGCCATTCGTCACTACATCACCGCCGAATGAACCACAAAAAAAATAATGGGACACAGAGATATGGGAGAGTCAGCTACTTTCCCCGGGAAACAATCGGTCATAGAGGGGCGGGAAGCTGTCCTTCCCCATGGCAAGGATCAGGGTGAGGGGCATGACCTCTTTTCCCAGGGTGAGCATACTTTGGGCCGTCTCCCGGATGTCCCACTGGGCATGACGATCTGCCCGGATGCGGGCGATGTGATAAAGTTCCCTCCCATTAATCTTCATGGCGATCCGCTTGCGGTGGGCGTTGGTAAGGATATAGCCGGCCGCCAGCGGCGCAGCTTTTTTGATACGATTATAAGTTTCCTCTGTGCGGGCGATGATCTCCATGAACTGTCTTTCCATGCCGATTTCAGATATGGCGGGCGGGATGGTCACGCCGAGTGTCGGATCGTAATCCTGGCAGGTGATGGTGGCCATGCGATGTCTCTTCAACTGGGCAAAGCAGCTTGCGCTCACGGTCAGTTCAAACTGGAGGTCCACATGCTCAAATTCCCTCAGGGCGGGATCGTATGGCTTCATATAACGAAAGGCCGTTTTCAGGAAATCTCTCTTTTCCTCCCCTCCCAAAAGGGAAACGATGTCGAGGCATTGGGCCATGGGAATATGGGATGACGAGTGGATCAGTGATGCCAAAATTTTCTCGTCGGCTCCCGGTGTGGCATAGAGGAGAGCAACCTGTCTGCGTGCATCGCACCGGGATTCATCGCACGGATAGTCCTGATCATATCCAGAAGGGGTATCTTCCCCTCCCTTGCCCCTTGCCCCTTGCCCCTTGCCCCATTTTATAATGAGTTCCTCTGTTTTTTCTTTCAATGCCTGCCTGGTTAGGCGATCGTAATCTGTGGCCTCGGTGTACCTGACGAGTGAGGGGGCAATATCCTTCGTTGTTCCATAGAGCTTACGGCTGAATTCCCACGCCTCGGCCAGGGGATGGGCCGCCAGGCGTCTGAGCATAAGTTCCAGATTTCTGGCATTTAAGGTCATCCCGAGCTGGGTCATGGTGGCGAGGGAGATGATGTACCTCGCATCTTCCTTGGCCCATCCTTCGAGGGTGGAGCGGTTTGCCTGGTCCACAGCCAGTTCCCTGTGCTTTTCAAAAACGTAGGGTTTCAGGCGCTCATACAGGTCATGGTAAAACCGGTTCTGCTCCCTGATGATCCTGACAAAAGCCTCTTCGAGGCCGGCCCGTTTGATCTCTGCGGGTAGGACAAAATCATCCTTCAGGAGGATGTACCGCTGAGATTTTTCCGTATACGAGCAGAGGCGGGATTTCTCAATTTCCTCGACGATAAGGCGGGAAACATCCAGGATATCTATATTGAAAACGGCGTGTTCAGCGATGGAATTATGTCCCATCTCAAAGACGATATTTTGGTTGGATTGTCTTGCCTTTTCCACCTCGGAAAGGGCAAGGGCGCGCAGTTCATTGACCGGGCGGGAGTCTCTGCTGATCCGGGCATAGGCGGCACAGATAGTTTCCGGAGTGAGGTTTTCCGCCCCGGGATGTGCTGCCTTGAAGGCACGGATAGTTTCATGGTCG
>Ga0210044_10009753_pt1 | contig 11613 bp, 12 predicted proteins | sample CryGey13umfilter_2_FD_183959 | JGI IMG/M metagenome (GOLD analysis project Ga0210044, IMG submission 183959) | Groundwater microbial communities from aquifer in Utah, USA - Crystal Geyser 4/9/14 3 um filter (SPAdes) (version 2) | ecosystem: Environmental > Aquatic > Deep subsurface >...
TGCTTTTATTGTTCATGGGTAGGTTTGCATGAATTGCCTATCAAATATAACCCCGGTTTCACTACAATTGTTAATTTTATCGCAAAAATCTCCCATGAGTATCGATCTGATTTTTAGCCATTTTCCAACCCTGACGGATGCACAACGCGACCAGTTTTCTCAACTTCAGGAATTATATGCGCATTGGAATGCACAAATCAATGTGATTTCACGAAAGGACATGGAGCAATTTTATGAGCATCATGTGCTTCATTCGCTGGCCATAGCCAAATATACCCCGTTCAAGGATTTTACAGAAATTCTGGATGCCGGCACCGGTGGCGGATTTCCCGGAATACCTCTGGCTATCCTTTTCCCAAAAGTATCGTTTCATCTGGTGGATTCCATTGGAAAGAAAATAAAAGTCGTAACAGAAGTAGCTACGGAACTGCAACTTACGAATGTAAAAGCGGAGCAATCGCGCATGGAACAAATCGACGAAACTTACGATTTTATCATTAGTCGCGCTGTTACCAACCTGGGTGATTTTGTCCGGTGGACCGGATATAAATTTCATAAGAGATCGTTCAACTCGGTCCCCAACGGAATCATTTACCTGAAAGGTGGCGACCTTACCGAAGAACTCAAACAGGTAAGTGGTTATAAAAGACGGATCATCAACATATCGGACTATTTTACGGATACCTATTTCGAAACCAAAAAGATTGTGCATTTGTACCGTTAAATTGAAATTCCCACCATCCACAGTCCATTACTCAAATACGGCTAATGATCGAAGTGGGCCATCCACTGTTAACATTTGTTAAACCCTTGTCCAAGACTTTTTCTTAAGGAATGAATTTTTTTATTTTGCAATCAAATTATTCAACCATTTATCAAAATAAGAAAGCATTATGGATATAGTTGTTGAGAACTTAGTAAAAAGCTATGGATTGCAACGGGCGGTGGATAATATTTCGTTCCGCGTACGAACCGGCGAAGTACTTGGTTTTCTGGGTCCTAACGGAGCCGGAAAAACCACCACCATGAAAGCCATTACTACCTTTCTGGTGCCGGATTCGGGAAATATTCATGTTGGAAATTATTCCATCCATGAAGATCCCGAAAAGCTGAAGAAAAACATCGGGTACCTGCCCGAAAACAATCCCCTTTACGAGGATATGCCGGTAATTGATTACTTAAAATTTGTCGCCAATTTGCACGGAATTCCAAAACAGGAAATCCACGGCAGTTTGTTGAATGTAATTGATTTGTGTGGATTGGAAGCTGAAAAACACAAGAAAATCGGTGAGCTTTCAAAAGGATACAAACAGCGTGTTGGCCTGGCACAGGCACTCATCCACAAACCGGAGGTGCTTATCCTGGACGAACCCACCACCGGCCTCGACCCCAACCAGATTGTGGAAATCAGAGAATTGATCAAAAAGATTGGGAAAGAAAAAACGGTCATCCTGAGTTCACACATCCTGGCCGAAGTGGAAGCCACCTGCGACCGGATTTTAATCATCAACAAAGGAAAAATTGTGGCCGACGGAACCACCCAGGACTTACGTAACCAGGCCAGTGGAAAGACCATCCTCAAAGCGCGAATCCTTGGTGGAAACCTGGACAGCATTTTCGCTGCCCTGCAAAAAATTGATGGTGTTAAGGTAGTGGATTTCATCAACAAAGATCAAAACCGGTTTTATCTGGATGGTGATCAATCGAAGAACCTGGCGGAAGGCGTATTCAATGCCTGTGTAAAAAACGGATGGATCCTCACCGAACTCATTCCGGTTGAAACCAAGCTGGAAGACATCTTCAAAGAATTAACCATGGAATCACCTGTCAAGAATTAAAATATAAGGAATATGAAACAAATTTGGATTATCACCAAACGAGAATTACAGGCCTATTTCGATTCGTTGATGGCCTATATCCTGCTCATCCTGTTTCTGGGATTTAGCGGATTTTTTACCTGGATTTACGGAAACGACATCTTTTTTATAAAGCAGGCTACCCTGATGCCCTTTTTCAACATTGCTTACTGGACGCTGTTTTTCTTTATTCCGGCACTCACCATGAGGTTGCTTTCGGAAGAAAACAGGATGGGCACCATCGAATTGTTGCTCACCAAACCCGTGAGCAACTGGCAGGTACTGATGGGAAAATATGTAGCCTCGTTGCTGCTGATTGCCACCGCTCTTCTGCTTACCTTTTCGTACCCTATCAGTGTTTCCACGATGGGCAATCTTGATGCAGGGGAAGTTTTTAGCGGCTATCTGGCACTTCTATTATTCAGCAGCATGATGATCGGGATTGGATTGTTTACCAGCAGTATTGGCAACAACCAGATTGTCAGCTATCTGCTGGCACTTTTTATCGGAATTTTCTTTCAAATCATCTTTGGTATGCTCGGACAAAGCCTGCCCGGCATTCCCGGCCACGTGCTCGACTATCTGAGTACTTCCACCCATTTCGAGTCGATGACCCGTGGTGTTCTCGACACCAGAGACATCCTCTTTTTTGCAGGCATCTCCTTCCTGATGCTGGTGTTTTCTGAATCTATGCTCATCCGTAAACGATTTGCTTAATCCCAAAAGAAAAGAATCATGAAAAAGAAATCATATCTGTCCACAATACTGTTGTTGATAGCCATTTTTATTGTCGTAGCGGTTATTTCCGAAAAGTTTTTCTTCAGGTTCGACCTCACCGAAGGAGGGCAGTATTCACTGAGTAAAGCTACCAAAGACATCCTCAACAACCTGGAAAGCCCGGTGACGGTAACAGCCTATTTCACCGCTGATCTACCACCGGATCTGGCCAAGGTAAAGCGAAACTTCCAGGACATGCTTACCGAATACAACAGCCTCTCACATGGCAACGTGGTATTTAAGTTTGAAAATCCAAACAAGGATCAGGCTACCGAAAATGAAGCAATCTCTTCGGGTGTACGCCCTGTTTTATTCAAAGCCCGTGAAAAGGATGAAATGAAACAGCAGAAAGTCTTTATGGGAGCTGTTATCTCGCTGAACAACCAAAATGAGGTGATTCCGTTTATCAATCCGGAAGGAAGCATTGAATACGATCTCACCACTGCCATTAAAAAACTCAGTGTATCCAACAAACCGCTGATTGGGTTTGTACAAGGCCAGGGAGAGCCTCCCATCAATGCCTATCAGCAGGTGATGACAGAGCTCAACGTACTTTATCAGGTGGAACCCGTAACGCTGAACGATACCATCAAGGACATTAATAAATTTACCACACTGGTAATCAGTGCCCCCACCGACACCTTTAGTTTAGAAGCCTTCCGGGTACTGGATAAATACCTGGACAACGGCGGGAATTTGTTTGTGGCCTTTAACACCGTTGAAGGAGATTTACAAACTCTCCAGGGTAAAAAAGTGGGTAACAACCTGGCACCCTGGCTGGCACAAAAAGGAATCCGGGTACAAGATGGTTTTGTGTTGGATGCAAGCTGTGGAAGCGTAAACGTCATGCAGCAGATGGGCGGCTTTAACATGCAGACCCCGATAAAATTTCCTTACCTGCCATTGGTATCGCATTTTGCTGATATGGGCATTACCAAAGGACTTGAGCAGGTGATGCTTGGATTTCCAAGCCCGATTACCTTTACCGGTGACACCGCATTCAGGTTCACCCCACTGGCCATAACATCTGAAAACACCGGCATTCAGGAACTTCCGGTAAGCATTGATGTGCAACACAAATGGGCCCAAAACGATTTTAAGGCTGGTCCACAAACGGTGGCCGCATTGGTGGAAGGTAATTTCGGAAAGGATAACGCACGTATGGTGGTGGTCACTAGTGGGGATTTTGCGGTAAATGGTACCGGACAACGTCCGCGTCAGCTTCAGCCCGACAACGTCAGTCTGATGGTGAATTCAATCGATTGGATGAGCGATGCCACCGGCTTGATCGATCTGCGCACCAAAACCATTACCTCGCGCCCACTCGACCAGTTGAGCGATGCCAAAAAAGCAACCATGAAATGGGGCAACTTCCTGGTGCCACTGATACTTGTAATTATTTATGGATTGTTCAGACTTCAATGGAGAAGAAAACAAAGACTAAAAAGAATGGAGGAAGGTTATGTTAAATAAAAACAGAAATACAATCTTAATCGTCATTTTTGCAGTGGTCGTGGCGATCTTTTTATGGTCACAATTCGGCACGCAAAACGAAAGCAATTACCGGACTGTCCTTGCCCAATTCGATACCACAGGCGTTGATCAGGTACATATTTTTCCGGCTGCCGGGGCTCCTGATTTCACCCTGAGCCGCAGCGGAAACCACTGGATCATTAAAAGCAGTGATGGAAAACAGTATGCTGCCGATCCCAAATTGGTTAAAAATACCATCGACTTACTCAATGGTACCAAAGTAAAACGGGTAGCTTCGCAAAACACTGCGGATCACGAAAAGTTTGCCATCACCAACGACAAGGGAACACGGGTTGAAATAAAAGCAGGTGGTAAAGAGCTGGCCAATCTGATCCTAGGCAAGTTCGACTATATTCAGCCAAAAAATGCGCAACCCGATGCCTCGGGACGTCAACCACAGGGGGAGATGATTTTTTATGCCGCACTACCCGGCGAACCTACCGTTTACGTGGTGGATGGACAAGTGGGGTTTGGTGTTGGTAAAGACGTGAATTCCTTTAGGGATAAAACCCTTACAAATATTGATAAAAGCAATATCAGCGAAGTGACCATGGAAACTCCGGGACAAAAGACCGATCGTTTAGTAAAAGATGGAAACCGGTGGCTGTTTAACGACCAGATTGCCGATTCGGCTAAAGTAGCGCAATATTTATCCAGGGTTTCGCGTCAAAACGGATCGAAGTTTGCCGAAGTGAATGAGGTTTCATCCTTACCACTGGTAAATGCTGTTAAGATTAAAGGAGAGGATTTCGATGAAGTAGTTATTCAATCATTTCAACAAGATTCTGTCAATTTCCTCGTCACTTCCACTCAAAATGCAGAAGCTGTGTTTTTAGATAATGGAAATAAATTGCTCGATCGTTTTATGGAGGATGGCGAATTTTTCTTCAAAGCAAAATAGTAACTTCTTGTACGTTAATGACTAATGTGGCGCAATCGATGAAAAAAACGTGTTGTTGACCGTCACGGATTTTTGTTTGGTGTTTAAGTACAGATGTAAGGTGAGATATTTATACTGATTATACATCTGTTACCTCCATTATTTATTTTAAATTCGCCACATCTTTTAAAAAAAAATTTATGACAGAAACAATTAAAAAGTCATTGCGGGACTCGAAGACCGCCCGATGGACAGCACTTGCGATAGTGTCGTTTATGATGTTAACCGGATATTTCCTCACCGATGTGATGGCTCCGCTCAAGGGTTTACTCGAAGGAAAATTAACCTGGGACAGCTCAGACTTCGGATTTTTCAACAGTGCTTATGGCTGGTTCAATGTGTTTTTGCTGATGTTAATTATAGGCGGGATCATACTCGACAAAATGGGTGTTCGTTTCACCGGCCTCATGGCAGCAACAGTAATGGTGGCCGGAACGGCATTAAAATACTGGGCAGTTTCAACGCACTCGCTTGATGGTGTTTTATGGCATGTTGGATGGTTCGATGTAAAAGCTCAGGTTTTTATGGCTTCTCTGGGGTTTGCCATATTTGCCGTTGGGGTTGAAGTTGCGGGAATTACCGTTTCAAAAATTATCGTTAAATGGTTTAAAGGTAAAGAAATGGCCTTGGCGATGGGTCTTGAAATGGCAACAGCACGTTTGGGAACAGCCGCAGCATTGGCAACTTCAGTACCAATTGCGAAGGCATTGGGGGTAACAGATTTATCAAGACCAATTCTCTTAGCCTTGATATTACTTGTTATCGGACTGCTTTCGTTCATCGTTTATATCTTTATGGATAAAAAACTTGATGCTTCTGAAGCTGAGGCAAAAAGACTTGAGCCCGAAGAAGAGTCTTTCAAATTATCTGATATCCTAAACATTATAACCAACAAAGGCTGGTGGTATATCGCAATTTTGTGCGTTTTGTTTTACTCGTCCGTTTTTCCTTTTTTGAAATACGCATCCGATTTGATGGTAAACAAATTTGGCATCAGTGAATCCTGGGCTGGTTCAATCCCTGCCATGCTGCCATTTGGCACCATTTTGCTGACTCCGTTGTTCGGAAATTTATACGATAGAAAAGGAAAAGGAGCCTCCATTATGATTTTGGGTTCCATATTGCTCATCTTTGTTCATGCCATGTTCTCCATTCCATTTCTTGACATGAAATTCTTAGCAATTGTCCTTATTCTGATTTTGGGAGTTGGTTTTTCTTTGGTTCCTTCGGCCATGTGGCCTTCAGTTCCAAAAATCATTCCTGAACGACAATTGGGTACCGCCTACGCCCTTATTTTCTGGGTTCAAAACTGGGGTTTGATGGGAGTTCCATATCTCATTGGCATTGTACTCGAAAAATACTGTATTACCGGACAAGTGATGAGGGAGGGCGTAAGCGTTAATACCTATGATTATACTTTACCGATGCTGATTTTCACCGGATTTGGTGTGTTGGCATTCGTTTTTGCCTTATTGCTGAAAGCAGAAGACAAGAAGAAAGGGTATGGATTGCAGTTACCGAATATTCAAAAATAATAGTTAATTAATAAAATTACAATAATGGCAAAAGATATTTTAACATTAAAACCAACCAGTTTGTGGAAGAATTTCTACGAACTAACACAAATACCCCGTCCTTCGAAAAAGGAAGAGCAAGTCAGAGCCTTTTTAAAGAAATTTGGTGAGGACCTTGGTCTGGAAACCATTGTGGACGAAATTGGCAATGTCATCATCAAAAAGCCCGCTACCGAAGGCATGGAAGACCGCAAAGGCATCATCCTTCAGGGCCACATGGACATGGTTCCACAAAAAAATTCAGAAACCAAGCATGACTTTGAGAAAGATCCAATTGATGCCTATATCGATGGCGAATGGGTTACTGCCAAAGGCACTACCCTTGGAGCCGACAACGGAATGGGTGTTGCAGCCAGCATGGCCGTCCTCGAAGCCACCGACCTGGTACACGGACCCATTGAAGTACTGATTACCATGGACGAAGAAACCGGCATGACCGGGGCCGAAAACCTGAAAGCAGGCTTACTTGATGGCGACATCCTCCTCAATATGGACTCCGAAGATGAAGGCGAACTGTATATTGGATGTGCTGGTGGTATTGATACCTACGGCGAGTGGACCTATACTTCCGAGCCGATTCCTGACGGAATGGTTGCCTACGAAATCAGTGTAAAAGGCTTAAAAGGCGGACATTCAGGACTGGATATCAATTTAGGCCGTGGCAACGCAAACAAAATCATGAATGTGCTGTTGATGAAAGCCACCGAGAAATACGGAGTTCGTCTGGCAAAGATTGATGGTGGAAGCTTACGCAATGCCATTCCACGCGAATCATTTGTTACGGTAGTCGTGGAAGAAGCCAAAAAAGGCGATTTCGAAACTTTTGTGAAGGAATTTGAAGTGATTGCACAAGAGGAATTTGCCGAAGCTGACGGTGGTTTAATCATTATAGCCGAGCCTGTTGCAATGCCCGAAAACCTGATCGATGCAACGACTCAGACCAACCTTTACAAAGCCATTCTGGAATGCCCCAACGGAACCATTAAAATGAGCGAAAGCGTAAAAGGAATCGTTGAAACCTCCACCAACCTGGCCATCGTAAAATCAGAAAACGGCAAGATTGAAGTCTCCTCATTGCAGCGTAGCCTGGTAGATGCCGACAAAGATGAACTGGGTGCTACTATCCGCAAAGTATTTGAAGGAGCAGGAGGTACTGCCAAAAGCAACGGATCTTATCCCGGATGGAAACCCGATCCCGATTCGCCCATCCTCAAGGAAATGAAAGAAGTGTATAACAGCCGTTTTGGAAAAGTGCCCGAAGTAAAGGTGATCCATGCTGGTTTGGAATGTGGAATCCTGGGCGCCACCTACCCTCATTGGGATATGATTTCGTTCGGACCCACCATCCGCAACCCACATTCACCCGACGAAAAAGTGAACATTGCCACCGTGGATTTGTTTTGGGAGTTTTTACTCGAGACATTGAAAAACGCACCAAAAAAGTAAGAAGATTTCTTGCATATCAGATTAGAAGAGGGCAACAGAGCGGTTGCCCTCATTTTTTTAAAAGTTTGAAAACAAAGAGGATAAACAGGGTTGGATTTTAATTTGAAATAAATTCGCAAAACAATTTTGATTTAAGTAAAATAACCCTATTTTTGCACTCCGAAAAAACATAGAAAGAGATGACTAAAAGAACGTTTCAACCCTCGCAGAGAAAAAGAAGAAATAAACACGGATTCCGTGAAAGAATGGCAACGGTAAACGGCCGGAAGGTTCTCAAAAGAAGAAGAGCAAAAGGACGGAAGAAAATTTCTGTTTCTGACGAAATGAGTCGGAAATAGATTTTTAGAATCGATTCCTGAAAACATAAAATCGGGAGGTATGCATGGCATGCCTCCCTTTTTAGTTTGTGGGTGGCTGGATGGGAGATACCATCATTTAGGTAAGGCATGGGTTGAAAAAACTCAACAGAGATAAAGATTCCACTTTCCCAATCATGAATTCATTTTCCTCAAATTCGCCGGCTGACAGGGACCAGGTATCGGTTAGAGGTGAAATCAACTCCTTAACCTCCCACATCACCCCAAAAATAAATCACCAAAAGATTGAATCTAAAAATCAAACCAATAAAATTAAAATGGGGTATCCGATCATCTCCCATGCTGATATTTTCAGATTTTTCAATATAACAGTTGTTTAAAGATAAGGGGTTTATTATTACAGCCGGCTAAAGCCAGGCTGCAAGGAATGGAATTTATTGTGGTTTATTCATTTACAATGAATGTGTTTATTGGACATCCATTGCAGCCGGATTTATCCGACTGCAAGTCGATCAGATTTATTCCTTAATTTCCAGGTATTTGTTGGATATTTCATCTAACAAAGCTATTCAATATTTACGGGAGATGATCGGATATCCCATTAAAATTAATTCCTATATTTTCCCCACCAAACAACCGATGACTCATTTACAATGAAGAAGAAGGAAATCGGCTTAACTAATAAACGATTGAAAATGGGTAGGGTATTAATTATAAAGAAGTTAAAAAAAAAGGTAATAGATAAATAACTGCTAGAGTTGGGTTTAGCCACTCGTTAGCTGCAAGCGTATGAAACATCCGTAACATAATGACAATGAGTAAAATATTTAAACATTCAACGATTTTACTACTTTTCATGACAAGTGGATTACTATTCATTGTAATCGGATTGATTGAAAATCCAGATTTCAGATACAAGATTTATGATACTTTCCAAATTGGTACTTCTCGATTGTTTGACCTTGTTGACTGGAAATTTAGTTCTGACAAGGATAATACAATATGGATTTCTAACAATCAGATTGCGCCGATTGTAAATTTGATTTCGAGTTTTTTATGGACTGGATTGATTCTTATAATTATTGGATTTTTCTCAAAGCAACCTAAATTGACTGATTTTAACAAAAATGGATTTTGGAAAAGAGTGGTATTGACTAATTTGATTATTTCGGGATTTTTATTTTTGTTTTGGTTAACTTTCATGGATATAGATTTCATATACAATGGAGTATACTCTGTTTCAAATTCAATATTTAGTAAAGTATATGGCTGGATTTTTATGTTGATTAATCTTCCATCATTGATTCCTGGACTCATTGGTTCGATAACACTTGACAACGGTGGAGATACGGCACATGGATACGAAGACATGTATTTAGCTACAAAGACAATGACTTCGTTTGCAGTGACAATTTGGTCAATAATTGGAGTATTGATATATGATAAAATTATAAATTTGAAAATAAAGAAAACAAAAAACGCCAGCAGCTAACAATGCATCATACTTTATGGCGGGTTACGTTATGAAAATGAATATTTTAGTTTCAAATATAAATCGGCGTGGTCAGAAAGATTTGTCTTTTAAAGTCCGCCACAAAGCATATGCACGCCCGTTGTGCCTCATTGTAAGTGCGACACGAGGTTGTCCGAATAACTGTTAAACGTTCTTTGAATATCAAGATTGATTTAACCTCATGTTCCATCATGAGTAACCTACCGGCACATGCGTCAATGGCAACGTTGGGGTGTGAAGCTGTCGGGACAAAGCTACCCGAGGATTAGCAACGATTCCAAGGGTACTGGTTTGGATGGTATGGTGAAAATAAATGAACTGTCGTTGACGTACCGTCATGCGCGAAAGAGTGAAAGTTGCTGATACACTCTGACCAAAAGGTAAGAAGCCAGGTTGCAAGTACGTTACATACGAGCACATGGATACTGAGCTTCCGGTACATAGGCAGCACCCCTGCCTTGCCGGTAGGCAGGTAACCCACCCTGTTAAACGGACGGAACGTGGTAAGCCTGTATAGTTCCCTTTTTAAGGGTAGGCTTGTCGTAAGGCGAGAACAATACTGTGCAGGTAAAGGACGATAAAGAAAGCGAATGCCTTCTTGTAATGAGGAGGATAGAGGTTCTAAATTTGCCTCCGATGAAAATCGTGCCCACTTTTATCGGGTTCTCAGTTGCGAGAATGGATTAATAAGTTCTTAATTCAGGAATGCAAATGAATCTCGTTTTATTTCGAGATGTGCGCCTGAACCATTATTTGGAAGAACATTTCTTCAAAGTATCGCAAAGGCAAGATTTCATTTTGACTATCTTGATGGTTGGTTTAATCTGGCTTTTGAGAGCTTGAGCCGTATGAGGTGAAAGTCTCACGTACGGTTCTTAGGGGACAAGGGCGGAGCAATCCGCCTGCGTTACCCGACAAGAGACATTTACGAGCTATAAAAAGGATTAAAAAAATATGGTATCTTTGCTAAAATGATTTACTGATATGGGAACAATTGAATTAAGACATATTATCACAGAGAAATTATCTCACATTGATGATGTTTCTTTTCTTTCCGCAATTAAAACAATAATTGAAGGTAAAGTATCGGAAGGGACTTATAAACTTAGTGATTATCAAACAAATCGTATTGATTTGGCAAGGCAGCAGCTTAAAAATAAGCAGACTATTTCTCACGATGATTTGCAAAAAGAGATTGACCAATGGTTAAGTTCAAAATAGATTGGTCAATTGAAGCTAGATTAGATTTAATTGACATTTTAGACTTTTATATAAAGCGCAATAAATCAAATTCGTATAGCATTAAATTAAATACAAAGATTAATAGGAGCATAAAATTATTAAGCAATAATCCTTTTTTAGGGATACCAACAGATTTTGATTCGGTAGGAGCATTAATAACAGGAGACTATCAAATAATATATGAAATCTTTGACCAATTAATTCTAATTATTATGATTTGGGATTGTCGTAGAGACCCTGAAGATAAGATAATCGACCAAAGGATAAAATAAAAACAACAGGCCATAAAACATAATAGGATTTAAGGCTCAGTTGAGCCCAAAAAAAACAGGCAGTGATGCAAACATCACCCATTGCCTGTAAATCAACTCACCTGATCAATGCAAACCCCCGCTCAATTGAGTTTTAAACCATG
>Ga0210044_10009755_pt1 | contig 11611 bp, 11 predicted proteins | sample CryGey13umfilter_2_FD_183959 | JGI IMG/M metagenome (GOLD analysis project Ga0210044, IMG submission 183959) | Groundwater microbial communities from aquifer in Utah, USA - Crystal Geyser 4/9/14 3 um filter (SPAdes) (version 2) | ecosystem: Environmental > Aquatic > Deep subsurface >...
GATGGTTATCTCATTGCGTTCATGCTTGGAAAGGTGTTGGAACTTCTTTCTTTTTTTTCATTGTTTCAAATTTAAAAATTCTTACCTTTATATCTTACTAGTGTTCTATTTCAAATGCGAATCCGGGCAGCTGGCGGATAGAGCACCTTTCATATACTACTATTCTATCAGCATTTCCTTTCCTTTGTCCAACAGCTTTCGCCGTATTTTCCAGCCCGAACAATGTTTCAAAACTCCCAAATACGACTAAAGTCCTTAATTAAACGACTCTTCGGAAATTAAACCATTCCCTAACAATTTGCGTTTATGTTTTAATTTCTTAAACATTCTCTTTTTGGTTTTTGTCCGTAAAATTCTATGATGAGGCAATGTCACATATCCCAATAAATCTATTCCTTGCCTATTTATCTAAACTACTACAATACTGAAAGATTACATATGGGTATTCAATTCAAAACCCCAAATTCTTTAATCAAGTGTTTCCAAGCTATTGGATAGAAAACGGCATTAGGACAACTCAAAAGAAGAATCAGAAAGTCTCTAAGCAAAAGTTAATGCGGGGTCAAATACAAATGACACTTTTTAGCTTATATAAAGGTTTTTATCTACATTTTTTCGGGAGCATTCACTCCAATTAGTCGCAAAGTTTCCGCTAAGACTATCTTAACAGCATTAACCAAATAAAGTCTAGCTTGAGTCAATTCCGGATTTTCCTCGTCAATCACTCGGCAATCGGCATAGAATGAATGAAATTTATCGGCCAATTTGATGGCGAAATACGGCAATTTATGCACTTCATAGCTTTTGGAAATTTCTTCTACCAGTTCTGGAAATTTATTTAATTCTTTTATTAAACTCAATTCCTTATCCTGCGTTAATAATTCTAAATTAATGTTCCTTGTGTCTTGTTTCTTGGTTATTGTCTCTTCCGCTTTGCGGATAATACTACAAATTCTAGCATGGGCATATTGCACATATGGTCCGGTCGCACCTTCCAATGTTATTGATTCTTCAATATCAAACTCTATTTTACGACTAGCAGAATATTTCAACATTGAAAATTTCAAAGCTCCCAAAGCAATGTCTAGAGAATCAGAAGAATCAGGAAACTTATCTTTAACTTTTTGATTAACTTCGGTTATCAGATCTTTCGCAGTAATTATATTGCCTTTTCTCGAAGACATACTCTCCCCACCTTTTAGAGCGACAACTTCATATCCGATATGCACCATCTTTTCTTGGAAACCATACAACTTAAGGATTTTAAATAATTGATTAAAACAAAGATTTTGTCTGATATCAATAATATATATGCTGGTATTTATGCCGAAGTCTTTGAATTTTTTTACCGCTAAAGGAATATCTTTTAAACCATAAAGTGCACTTCCGTCCTTTCGGACCAAAACTAAAACGCCCAGTCCATATTTTTCCAAGTTGGCCACAATCGCTCCTTGGCTTTCCTCCGCTATTTTTTTCTCTACTAATTCAGGTAACATTTTTTTTCCAGCCAGTTCCTCTTCGCTTTCAAAAAAATAAACATCAAAATGTGTGCCAAGCATTTCATAGATTGATTGAAATTCATCTAGCGACCATTGCTTTGTTTTTTTCCAAAGCGCTTGGAGCTCCACATCATTTTGATCAAATTTATTTTGCAAATCCTTAAATTCCTTTTCAAAGTCAGGGTTCTCTTTAATAGCTTGCACAGCTTGAGAATAAGTTTTCCCCAAAAATTCCGCCTTATTTTTCACATCGTCTAAATTTTCTCCCGCGTGAAATTTTTGAATACCCCATAAGCATTTAGCAATGTGTGATCCTGTGTCACCGATATAATTAGCAGCCACCACATCATATTTCGCCTTGCGAAGCACTTCTACTAGTGCCGAACCAATAAAAACATTTCTGAGGTGTCCAATGTGAAATTCCTTATGCGTGTTTGGCTGTGAATACTCCACCATTATTTTTTCTTTTTTCTTTTCTAAATCTCCAAATTTCTCTTTCTTTTTATTTATCTCTGTTATTTTATTTTGCAAAAAAGATTTTTTTAAATAGAAGTTAAGATGTCCGGGTGGCGCTACTTCGATTTTTTCAAAATAATCAGACTTGTCCCAAGTACTCGGGATTAATATTTTTGATTTAAGTTTATCAGCCAACTCCATAGGATTTTCTCCAATTTTCTTAGCCAAAACCAAAGCCAGACTAGTTGAATAATCTCCCATATCTTCCGTTGGAGGATAAACTACCCTAATTTCAGGCAGTTCCTCCCCTTTTTGCTCGAGCGAGACCAACGCTTCTTTTAAAATATTTTCCAAAACATTTTTCATATTGATATTATATCTTAACCAAAGGTTTTTATCAATTTTTTATTTAGAAAAAATAAATTATTATCTGTTTTGTTTTTATGCTAAAATGACCCTATGGCAACCTTAGCTATTAACAGAAGAGCCCACTATGATTATTCAATTTCTCAAAAATATGAGGCTGGTTTAGTGTTGTCTGGTAATGAAGTAAAGTCCATAAAAACCGGCCATATCAGCCTCAAAGAGAGCTTTGTCACTATCAAAGGCAATGAATTATATCTGACCAATGCCAATATCCCTTTCTATCATCTGGGCGGAAAGATGAAGGATTACGATCCTACCCGACCCCGTAAGCTTTTATTAAAAAAATCTGAAATCAAGCATTTAACTGGAAAACTAAGGGTAGAAGGCTTGACATTAGTACCCATTCGAGTGTATACTAAAAAACGACTATTGAAGCTAGAATTTGGCATTGGTAAAGGAAAAAAGGAATATGATAAGAGAGAGGACATTGCCAAAAGAGAATCTAAAAGAAAAATAGAAAGATTGCTGAAAAATTACTAATTGATACCCAATGTTTAAAAATTTGGAGATTGGGATTTGTTTAGAAATTAGAAATTCCCGCCGTAGCGGGTATAGGGGTTGTTTAGTTTCGACAAGTTGTACGTTTAAAATAGGCAAGCTGAGGATGATAATCTCTCATAAAAAAATTATCAAGTTATAAGTGCAAACTTCATAACAAAAGCAAAATCAGTAATGGCGCAAGCTTTTACTTCTAATTTTGCGTTCGCTACCGCTTAATCCCTAACCGGATCTGGTAGTCATCAATCTATTGATTTCTAATAAATAGTCTTGGTGTCATATATTAGGATAGCCCAAAAAGTTCCCCGAAATTTTTTAGGCGAAACTAAATTCGGGACGGATATAAAAGATTTTGATAGCTTTAACTTTTTTATTCCGGCTGCAAAGCAAACTTAAGTTATCTAAGCTTGTAGATTATTTTGAATAAACAATTATGGACGCGAGTGCAATTCTCGCCAACTCCACAAGGTGCTGGGTGTCCCCCCCGCGGAGGGATCCCGCCATAGGCGGGACAATTCCCATCAACTCCACAAAGTTTTTAATAATTAAGCCAAAGTTATAAGAAGAGGATATTACAAAAAACCTTCCGTAAGGAAGACCCCTCGCACTATAATGAATGAGGAAATCAGAGTTCCTCAAGTTAGAGTTATTGACGACGAGGGAAATCAGATGGGGCTAATGACTCCCGCCGAAGCTATTGTTTTGGCCCGCCAATCCGAACAAGATTTAGTAGAAGTGGCTCCTTTAGCCAAACCTCCGGTTTGTAAAATTATGGACTTTGGCAAATACCAATATCAACAATCAAAACAGGATCGTCTAAATAAAGCTAAACAAAAAAAGGTTGAAATTAAGGAAGTTCGTATTGGCTTAAGAACCGACATTCACGATCTGGCTTTTAAAAAATCTCAGGTAGAAAAGTTTTTGAAGAAAGGTCAGAAAGTTAAAATTGAGATTAATCTTAAAGGAAGAGAAAAAGCCCATCGAGATTTAGCCTGGCAAAATTTGACTGATTTCATAAAATCAATTAGTATTCCTTATCAAATAGAACAAGAAATTAAAAAATATCCGGGAGGATTCAATATATTCATAATCCCTTAAAAACCTTAATAAAAATATGCCAAAGATGAAAACCAATAAAGCGGTTTCTAAAAAAGTTAGAATAACCAAAACGCGCAAAGTTATGCGCCGAAAGACTAATCAAAATCATTTTAACGCTAAAGAAACTGGCCAAGAAGGAAGAAACAAGAGAAGAGACGTCCGACTTTTCAAGGCGGATGAAAAAAATGTTTTAAACGCTCTGCCCTATAACTAATCAATAAAAAAATCATGACCAGAGTAAAACGCGGTGTAGCCGCTTCAAAAAGAAGAAAAAATGTTTTAAAAGACGCCAAAGGATATCGCTGGAAAAGAAAATCTTTATACCGAGCCGCTAAACAAGCGGTTATTAAAGCTGGATCATACGCTTACCGAGATCGTAAAGTGAAAAAAAGATTATCCAGAAGTCTTTGGATAATTCGCCTAAATATCGCTTCTCGAGAATTGGGAATAAAATACAGCCAACTTATCAAAAAATTGGCTGAACAAAAAATATCTATTGACCGAAAAGTTCTGTCTCAACTGGCTGTAGAAAATCCAAAAGTTTTCCAAGCTATTGTTGAAAAACTAAAATAATTATTCTTGACTTGAAGTGACAGAGCAGTTGAATTCATACCAGCTGCTTTTTTGTATTCCCAAATCATTCTTAGCAGCAATAACCCAGAAAGTAACATTAATAATCAACCAAGCAGAGATAACCACCGTAAAGCCAATTAAACTAGCTTTTAAAAAGCTTTTGGCCTGAGTAATCATAGCTTCGTCTCCGGAAGAAATAATGTACATCACTCCAGCAATAAAAATTCCAATGAAAGCAATGGTGGTGACTAAATAAAGACCATACTGAACTATTCTTTTAATGCCAATAATTAAATGGCATAAATTGCATTGTTCCGTTTCTCCATTAACTCCAGAGTTTCGGCCGCAAGGAACCAATCCTTGCCAAGCTGGCTCCTCCAAAACCACTTGAGCTTGCGCAGGAGCATAAGCAAAGGAAAAAGAAACCAGCAGTAATAATATTCCTAAAAAAACTAAAATACTTTTTTTCATTGAATTACTCTTTAACTTTTTGTTCTATAGCTTGCGCAATGTCTTTCATAATTTTTGGACTTTCTTTGAGAAATTTTTTGGAATTCTCTCTCCCAACTCCTAATTTTTCTCCTCCAAAAGAATAAGAATTTCCTGACTTTTGAATAATATCATATTTTACTCCAGTATCCAAAATATCTCCGGAATAAGAAATACCCTCATTATACATAATGTCAAACTCGGTAGTTTTGAAAGGAGGAGCCACTTTATTTTTAACCACCTTGACTTTTACTCTATTGCCAACTACTTCATCTCCCCTTTTAATTTGAGCTGCTCTCCTGACTTCCAACCGAACAGAAGAATAAAATTTCAAAGCTTGTCCTCCAGTGGTAACTTCCGGATTACCAAATACAATCCCAATTTTCATTCTTAATTGATTAATAAAAATGACTAACGTTTTTGATTTAGCGATAATCGCTGTCAATTTTCTTAGAGCTTGGGACATTAGGCGAGCTTGCCTTCCCATATGAGTGTCCCCCATTTCTCCTTCAATTTCCGCTTTAGGCACCAGAGCTGCCACTGAATCTACTACAATTACATCAATTGCTCCTGAGCGCACCAGTGTTTCCACTATATCTAACGCTTGCTCTCCGGTATCCGGCTGAGAAATTAATAAATCATTTATTTTAACTCCAATTTTTTTGGCATATTCCGGGTCTAAAGCATGTTCTGCGTCCACAAAAGCCGCCGTCCCAGATTGAACCTGAGAATTAGCAATGATGTGCAAAGCTAATGTTGTTTTTCCCGAAGATTCTGGCCCATAAACTTCTATCACTCTCCCTCGCGGAACTCCTCCAATACCCAAGGCAATATCTAAAGAAACCGATCCAGTTGGAATAGCTTCTATATCCACCTTTCTGACATCCCCTAACTTCATAAGCATCCCATCACCAAATTTCTCTTTAATTTCGGCCACTACGTTAGCTACTGATGTCGCTTTTTCTTCCTTCACATTTTTATCCATATTTTTATCTATATTTATACTTAATTAATTTTACCACAAAATCAGGCTTGAAACCAACCTAATATTGGGTTTCTGGCGTGAAGGTAACTCCCCTAATTGGACCCGCCTCTTGACCCAATGTTCCTATGTCCTTACCTTTAAATTTCACAAAAGTAGCGTTAGCTTTTCCGGAATTTATAACTATCTTTTTTTGAGCCGAAAAAGTCTGCCTCGCTCCCTCTAACATAGTCCCACTAAAAACCAAACTATCATCTGCTTCCACGCTAATCCAGACCGGACCAGGACTAACACTCACTTCCAATTCCATATTTTTTATATCTAAATTTTTTTCACCATTTCCTTCTGATACCTTTTCTTTTTCCGCCATTTCTTCTGGAAGTTCCGCTTGAATAACTATAGTCTTGATCATTTCTTTATCAAAACGATTAACAGCCCTAATTACTACCGTGTTGCCTCCATTTTGAACCGTTAAAGTTTCTCTAAATTTTCCGTCATCCTTAACAATAATTGGTTGCTCATTAACAAAAAGACGGGCGTCACGATCGGTTATCCCTTCAATAATAACAGAATTTTCTTTCACTAAGGAATTTTCTTCCGGACTAATAATCACTAAACGTGGAGCGTTGGCAAAAGATCCCAGTTCACTATAAAGATAAAAAAAGCCACCAAAAATTAATAAAACCACCACCGCAATAGAAATTATTTTGGGAGTAAAAATGAACAAGGAAACATCTACCGATTCTAATCCAATTTTTTCTTTTTTCCCGTTTCCCTTTCCTTTTGATTTTATAACATTCTTTTTAATTTCTTTTTCTTTTTCATACAGTTTAGTCAGAACCTTTCCATCCACTCCCATAAAATCAGCATAATTTCTTAAAAAACCAACCACATAAACATCCGCTGGTAGTTTTTCAAATTCTTCTCTTTCCAAATATTCCAGATATTTTATCTGAATACGAGTGACTCGTGAAACCTCCGCCAAACTAATGCGTCTTTCACTTCTTAGCTTAACCAACTTTTCTCCAAAAGTCAGCGTGCCCACTATTTTTTTTGTAAATCCATTTCTAGCCATAAAAAAACCAAAACTAAATAATTACTTTATCTTTTTTTATTTTTGTTTTGGTTTTAGGTTTGGGCTTACATTTGCCACTTGTCTCTTTCTTTCTGATCGGCCTCTGGAGTTTCATAGCCTATTTTTTCTGCAGGACTTTGGCCAGTTTGAGTTTCATAAACTTCTCGCGACTTAGAGCCTTCAGACGGTCCAATAACCCCATTATCTTCCAATATATCCAACAATCTAGCTGCTCGTGCATAGCCTACTCTCAATCTCCTCTGCAGTAAAGTAGCGGAAGCTTTCTTAGAGCGAATAACCTCTTCTTTAGCCGCTTCATATAATTCGTCTTCATCCTTACCTCCTCCAGATGAAAATTGAAATCCACCCGAAGATGGATTAGCAGTTATATCTTCTCCAATTTCTTCTACTATTTCTGTTTTTTGTCCATTAATAAATTTAACCACCTTTCTCACTTCTGCTTCGCTAATAAAAACACCTTGTACTCGTTTTGGCTTAGGGGAACTGGATGAAAGATATAGCATATCTCCATTCCCTAAAAGTTTTTCCGCTCCAGCCATATCCAAAATTGTACGAGAATCAATTTGAGTAGCCACTTGAAAGGCAATTCGAGCAGTAATATTGGCTTTAATTAGTCCGGTCAAAACTTCTACTGAAGGACGTTGAGTTGAAACAATTAAGTGTATTCCGACAGCCCGAGCCATTTGAGATAAACGCACAATGGCTCCCTCCACCTCTTTACCATGACTACCAATCAGGTCTGCTAATTCATCTATCACAATAACAATCATTGGTAGTTTTTCCAAATTTTCTTCCACCATTTCCCCGGTTTCCGGATTGGTATATTTTTTCTTTTTTCCCTCTTTTATTTTTTCATTATAAGACTGAATGTCTTTAGCTCCGGCATCTTGCAAAAGACGATAACGCCTTTCCATTTCCCCCACCGACCATCTAAGCGCATTAATCACTTTTCCATTTTCTACAATTACGTCGCCCAGAAGATGAGGAATACCTTTATAGAAAGAAAGTTCTACTCTTTTAGGATCCACTAAAATTAATTTCAAATCTTCCGGAGAATTTTGATAAAGCAAGGTAGTAATAATAGAATTAATGCAGACCGATTTTCCAGTTCCAGTTGCTCCAGCAATCATCAGATGAGGCATCTTAGCCAGATTACCATAAACATAATTACCACTCACATCCTCCCCTAAAGCAATCGTTAGGTTTGATCCTCTTTCAGCAAAATCACTATTTTCCAAAATATTTCTCAATCTCACCATAGCCGATTGTTGATTAGGCACTTCAATACCAAACATAGATTTTCCGGGAATAGGAGCTTCAATTCTAATTGGATGTTTAGCTAAGGCTAATGACAAATCATTTTGTAAGGCCAAAATTCTGGAAATTTTAATCCCCACCGCTGGACGAAAACTGTACTGCGTAACTGCCGGACCAATTTTAATTTCTCCTCTTTCCACTTCAATACCAAAATAACGTAATGTCTTTTCGATCATTTCAGCATTCTTTTCTACATCTCCACCTTTGGCCACATCCGTTCCTTTTTCCAATAAACTCAACGGTGGAAATTGCCACTTATTATTTGGAGAAACATTTTTTCCTAGAATTAAATTATCATCTAATTCATTAGATTTTTGATTTTTTTTCATTAATCCAGCTGCCGTTTCCAATTTTCCATCAATTTTCTGATCGGTACCTTCCACAAACTCAATACTTTTAATATTGTTTTTTTCCTCTTCCACTTTTTCTTTTTTTGGTTTAAGCTCTTCGACGTTATCACCCACAAAAATTTTTTCGTCTCCTCCTTTTTTACCGGAGACCTCTTTTTTCTCCTCATCTGTTTCTGGAGAATTCTGCCAATAATCTTTGAGACGATAAAACAAATTAATGATGGAAAAATTAAAAGCCACGATAAATCCGGCTATAAAAATAGCCAGAATAATTACAAAGCTTCCGGCAGAACCAAGATATTTGACCGCAAAGTAAGATACAGCATAACCCACATATCCTCCACCGGATCCAGCCTTAGCTATTTCAATCATTTTATCCGATTCAAAAAACCAATGAAAAATTCCAGCAATACTGGCCAACATCAAACCTAGCCCAACCATTTTTGAAACATAGAAAAAGGTTTTTTTTCGGAAAAGCAATATTATTCCAGCAATAATCAAAAAAATTGGGAAGACCAATTTAGCCCAACCAAGGGCCAGTCCAGTAATTTTGTCTAGCTTAATGCCTACTACTCCAGCTTTATTAAAAAATCCTAGAATAACCACTAAGGCCAAAGCAAACAAAAAAACCGCCGCCACGCTTCTCTTGGCATCGGAAGCAATATCAAATTTAAATCTTCTATCATCATCCGCTGATTCATCTTCTCCGTTCTTTTTTCTTTTCTTTTTTCGTCCCATATTGATTATATTTTAACACAATTCTAAAAACAAAAAAAGACCCTCCGCCGTAAAGCGGTGGGCCTTTCTTTTCAAGACATAGCTTAAGCTACGCGTGATACTTGAGTAGCGTTAGGGCCTTTTGGGCTCTCGCTAACTTCGAATTGAACAGTATCGCCTTCTTTTAGGTCGTTGTATTCAACGCCTACAAGTTCTTTCGAGTGAAAGAAAAGATCCTTAGTTTCTCCCTCGCGAGAGATAAACCCGAATCCACGATCAGTCAATCGAGCAATTTTTCCTTGTTCCATTGTGATGTGTTTATTTACTCTTATTAAATACCTACATTGCGATGAAAAGAAAAGCTCGACTAACCCACTTGTTCATTACACTGTATTAAACAATGATAGCATACGGCTGACTTTTTGTCAATAGCTCCGTAATAGCCCTATTTTAAGGCTACTTTTCTATAATTTCCCCAGGTTTAATTCTTCATCAATTTTAACTTTATTTACAAAATCTGCCATATGACTCACCATAATTAATGTGCCTTCATAAGCATTAACCGCTTCCGCAATCACTGGAATATGACGAAAATTAATATGATTGGTCGGTTCGTCCAAAATCATCAGTCCTGGTTGCATCAAAACCAAACGTGCAAAAGATAGTAATCCTTTTTGTCCTTCCGATAAATCAGCTATCTTATAATCCATTAATTCAGCTGTGATCAAAAATCCTGAGGCGACTGCCCGCAATTCTTGTTCCCCTAATCCAGAATCTAAAGCACCTTGCAAAGACTTGAAAACCGTTTCCTCAAAATTTAAATTAGAAAAATCCTGACTATAATATCCTACTTTCACATCGTCCAAAATTTTGGCACCATCCTGCTTCTGAGAAACTAATGTTCTAAGCAAGGTGCTCTTTCCTGCTCCGTTCGGGCCAGAAACCAAAAGGTGCATTCTCTTTCTCAAAATCACATTTACTTTTTTCAAAACCGGTTCGTGATTCTGAATTATTTTCACTTGTTCAATCGTTACGATGTCTCCTGAAATATCCTGATTAGAAATAGTAAACTTTCGAATGGTTTTGTCTTCCCGTCTCACATCCACCTTGTTTTCTTCCATTTCCCGCGCTTCTTCTTTCAATTTTTGCGCCAACTTTCTCATCTTACCTCCCTTGTTGGCAAAAAAGTTTACCTTTTCTTTGCGATCAACAATTTGTTTTTCCAATTGTGCATTTTTCATTTGTTCCCGCTCAATTCGTTTGGAAATTTCTTCCACCACCGAATAATAATCGCCGATATAGGTTTCAATTTTATGTGTGAACGCATCTAAATAGATAACGCCTTCAGTAAAGCAATTCAAAAAATCCGCATCATGCGAAATCACAATCACCGTTTTTGGATACATCACTAAAAATTGAATAAGATGATCTATCCCCGCTTGATCCAAATTATTGGTCGGCTCATCCAAAAGCAAAATATCAGGATTTTGAATAAGAGCATGCGCTAAGAGCAAGCGCGCTTGCTGACCACCAGAAAATTCTCCCACCTTTTTTTCGATTGGAGCTTTCAAATTAACCGCTTCTAGCGCTTGATTCATCTGTCGTCCCAAATCCCCCGGCGCTTCATGAAAGGCTTTAATAAAATATTCTTCCACCGTGAGTTCCAAATCAGCTCGATCCATCACTTGCATGGCTGTAGCAATAGACGATCCAAGTGCGATGAAAATATTACCTTCTTTGGGCTTGGTTTCACCACGAATAAGGGAAAAAAGGGTGCTTTTGCCTGCTCCGTTCTGCCCCATCAAAGTAATTTTGGCTCCACGATGCACCACAAAATGAACCTCATCCAAAATAGGTTTTTTGTATTGGTGTTCAAAAGACACTTCATTAAATCTAACAATAGTTTCCTCTGCCATAATAAAATTTATACTTCAAAAACAGTAATATTGATTGTATAATATTTTTTGGAAATAATCAATACTAGCGTAATAGCCCAATAGCTTGGAAACGTTTTCTGGTATAATAACCTCTTAAAAATTAACGTTTCCAACTATGTATACAACTAACCCAAGAATGCCAAGATTAAGAGCTAAGGCAGTAAAAATGGTCC
>Ga0210044_10009756_pt1 | contig 11611 bp, 8 predicted proteins | sample CryGey13umfilter_2_FD_183959 | JGI IMG/M metagenome (GOLD analysis project Ga0210044, IMG submission 183959) | Groundwater microbial communities from aquifer in Utah, USA - Crystal Geyser 4/9/14 3 um filter (SPAdes) (version 2) | ecosystem: Environmental > Aquatic > Deep subsurface > Groundwater...
GTACTTTGTACAGATGGTGACTGGAGCTACTGTCCAGACACAAAAAATTATACTACTCAAATAAGGACACTCCTCCTTAAAGCCAAAACCCTACCAAAAGCTACGGCCAGCGGTAGGGTTTTTTATTTTCTCACTTTCCCCACCCTTAGGGTGACCCTAAGGGTGGGGTTGACAAAAATAGCGCTTTCATCTAAACTATCAAAAGCTTATCATTAAGCTAAAATATCGAAATAATCAATCTTAACCGTACTTTTGAGCCATTAACGGCTCTCAAGTCCCTGAGTCTAGTCGCCTTAGGGTAGGATCAATTAAATGGAAGAAAAACATTACGAATTAACCTATATTATCTCCACCACTATTGCGGAAACAGAACATCCTGCAATCAAGCAAAGTGTTGAGAAAATATTGAGTGAACACAAAGTTGGTATTACAGACCAACAAGACCTCGGCAAAAAGAAATTTTCTTATGCCATCGACAAAGTCAGACATGGTTTTTACCAAAGCATTGAATTCAACGCAATGCCTGACACCATAATCACGATCACCGCAGCCCTAAAACTGAATAATAATGTTTTAAGGTTTTTAATTATCTCTAAAAAAGAAGTTACTGCTGAAGAGCAAGAGCTTCAAGCAAAACTCAAGACTGCTCAAGCTGACAAACAAGCTAAGACCAAAGAAGCAGAAGAGAAAAAAGAAGAAGAAACATCAGCTACAAAAGTAAGTCTTGAAGATTTAGATGAAAAATTGGATCAGATCTTGGAAAGTGATGATCTAATAGATTAATTCTTAATTTCTAAAACTATGGATTTAAATAAAGTAATGGTCATTGGCCGTCTAACGGCTAACCCCGAAGTGAGAACTACTCCTGGTGGCGACAGTGTTGTTTCTTTCAGTGTCGCTACAAACTTTACTTGGACCAATAAAGAAGGAAACAAACAAGAAAAAGCAGAGTTTCACAATATTGTCGCCTGGCGCAAACTTGCCGAAATTATGGCTCAGTATTTGAAAAAAGGTAGCCGAATCTATCTTGATGGCCGTTTGCAAACCAGAAGTTGGGAAGATCAAAATGGTATCAAAAAATACCGTACTGAAATAATTGCCGACAATATGATCATGCTCGACTCCAAGGGTAGCAATGAAAACTTCAACAAAACCACATCTGAACCAATGGCTGAAGCAGACACTACTCCGGTGATTGAAGAAGAGGAAATAAATGTCGAAGACATTCCATTTTAATAAACTAAGTTTCATTACATGCAAAAGAATAATTCTATAAAAAATAATACTACTAATAGTAAAAGATATTGCTATTTTTGTGTTAATGGTTTTAAAGACATTGACTATAAAAATGGCCAAGTATTGCAACGTTTCTTGTCATCTTATGGCAAAATCGTACCACGTAAACGTAGTGGTGTTTGCATGAAACATCAACGCAAGCTATCCAATGCGATCAAACGTGCACGTTTTATGGCAATCTTGCCTTTTACTTCTAAATAAATAACCAAAGAACTCATGTTAGCTATGAATGAACTTAAGCTCGGTACTGTTATTGATATTGATAATCAACCGTATCAAATCGTTTACACCCAGCACATCAAAGTCGCCCGGGGTGGTGCCAGTTTAAGAACAAAACTAAAAAATCTAGTGACTGGACAAGCCCTAGAAAAAACATTTTCTGGCGGTGATAAAGTAGAAGCCGCAGATCTACAAAGACAAAAGGCAAACTTCCTCTACAAAGATAAGACAAAATATTATTTCATGAACAATGAAAGCTTTGAACAGTTTGAACTGAGCAATGAAGAGGTCGGTTTTGTTGGCGGTTTCCTAAAAGAAGGAGTCACTGTCGACACTTTGATTTTCAATGACCAACCAGTCTCCATCAAAGCTCCCACCAAGGTAGAGCTAGAGGTCACTGAAGCGCCACCTGGTATCAAGGGCGACACTGCTGGCTCAGCTTCCAAAGTGATCACTCTAGAAACTGGCGCCCAAATCAAAGCCCCTCTCTTTATCAATAAAGGAGAAATTATCCGAGTTAATACTGAAACTGGTGAATACGCAGAAAGAGTATAAATATCAAATCAATAAAAAAATCATCCTCACTATCTAGGGGATGTTTTTTGATTATCTTAAACAGCTAGTTGCAATCCAAGCTCTGTTTCATTAATATCATTCCAGTGAAACTTACCATCTTTACTGTCAGCATAAGCCACTAAAATATTTTGTACTCTCTGCTCTGTTGGTAAATAATCAACGATCACAATCGCCAACATTGCTGCCATCGCTGATCGAATGGCCAGTTTCTCTTCTAAAAGCAATCTCAATCCCAAACTCATCAAGCTTGGTCCTATACCAACTGCCAAATACTGCTCTGCTTTTTTTGCAGAATATTTATTATTCAAATAATTTCTCAAAATACCTTTAAACCTCTGATCAGACCATAACACCTTCATCTTGTTTTCTTTAGCTAAATAAGTAAGAATCACTATCACCTCTTCTTGTTTACCCAAACCCAGACCACTCCACAAATAATCAATGATACCAACTATTTGATTATCACTCATTTTATAAAGATCAGCTTGCATTTTTTGAATATTGTCTCTAGCCACAAAAGTTTGCCAATCTGTTTCTCCTAGTTTTGTCTTGCTTTGAGAGTTAGTAGGAAATGAACCACTCTTTTGTTCCTCAGCCAATCTCACTTGAGATAAATCAAAATTTGCATAAGGCTCAACAATATCAGTAGCCAATAGATCTACCAACTCTTCAGCGACTACGTTCTCAAATCCATATTCATCAACCAAAAAATCTACTGTTAACTCCAGCTCGATTCTACCAGCTAAAATATTTTCCACCAAATCAAATAAAGGAAAATTATATTTTAAAGACAGTAAACCAAGATTGGTTCTAATAATCAACTGCTCTAAATAGACTTTTATTTTTTCTTTATTCATTTTCTTCTTTACTATACTGCTCAACAATATCTTTAACTTCTCCCTCATCAAGATCATTAGCTTGTAATACTAAACTGAGATCAACATTGTCACTGTCAACATTCATATCTTTAACAGCCATATTTAAATTACTCATTTTTTTCACCATATCCTGATTAACTGATTGTTGACTTTTACCAAGAGCAATTGCTTGTCGATTAAAGTCAGTCATAAATTTTCTAAACATATAAAACTGCTGATTACTCATAATAGCGCTACCATTCCAACCTGAAGACAACAGCCCTTGCGCTTCATTATTTACTGGTCGAGATGCTGGCTTAGTACTTGTTGTTGGTTGTCCGACCGTGCTGTTTGCTATCGGCGCAGCTCCACCACTAGTAGGTTGTTGCCCTGTTTGTTTTTCCTCTGCTTGCCAAGTCTGATATTTTGCTGCCATTTGACCGACATTGTGTTGACGCTCATGCTCTACACGAACACTACCAGAAACAGTTTTGTCACCATTAATCAAATTAGCTAAATTTGCTGGCAATTGTGGTTTGTCCTGGTCTGGACCACCAGGTTTATTTGTGTTTTGTAGAGCATCAACAATATACTCTGTCTGTATCTCTTGCTCAGTCAAACCTTCTCCACGTGTAGTGGCGACATATTGACGCGCTTCTTTCTGACGTTCTGCCGGCAATTGATCCCAGACATTCTTTCTGAGAGAACCATCTTGATCAAGATGATTCAATGTGGCATGAGTATCTTCATGTCGCAAAACATGTTTCGCACCATAACCTACTCTATTTTTATCAATCAAACTGAATCCATCCTTTTGGATCCTCTCTGCATTCCCTGTCTCAGACGTATCCAAAGAAGCAATGCTGGCCTCTGCATTGACCAAAGAATCTTGTTTAATTTTTTTCAATTCTTTACCGGTCGCTTTTGTCATCCGCCCAAAATGACTCTGCAAAACTTCTCTTACCTCGTCTTCTGTCTCAGCAGTTTGTAAGGCTTCTTTTTGTTCAATAATCATTTCTTTCATACCACCCGCTACTTTCAACGCCTCACCACCTGTAACATGAATACCGGCACGGACCTGCTTACCAGTAATATCGCCAATCTTTTCTTCTAAGGCTGTCATGGCGATAGCAGCTGATTTATTACCTGCTCGATAAGTAACGCCTTCTTGACTAGACTGACTAATTCGACGAGCAGTATCAAACTCTTTCTTATTCATGACATGATCTTTGCCCTGATCACCAACAATTTTCTTATAGCGGCCACTGTTGTAAAAATGATCCGCTACCATATCTGAATTTTGACTCATAAATTCATCCTGGTTGATCACTCTTTCTTCAGCACCATTGGAAACAGTTATCTGATCTGCATTAAGATCTGTCTTGTCTCTATTAACGTGCCATCCTTTACTTCCATCTTTTACTCTGACTTCATCGTTTGGTTTGAGGTTGACAATCTCGTTTTGGAGTTCTGTATTTGTATTATTGATCTTCTCTTCACTGATATCTGATAAATAATCTTTGGTTGATTTCTTGACTTCCACTTCAGCGATGGACTTAAAGCCGCCATCAGCACCCTGCTTGATCATGATATTATCAGTGTCAGCTGCTGCAAAAAAACTTTGTGCCCCACTACCAGGACTATTCTCTGCTACATGTTTTGTCGCCATCCAAAAACCATCTTTATTCTCTTGGGCTTTCTTTTTTGCCGCTGGACTAAGGTTTTGATTATTAACTTGATCATCTAAATATTTTGACAAGGTATCAAGTTCTGGTTGATCCATTCTACCAATTATCCTTTTAGCCGCACCATCATTAACATCTTTGATTTCATCTAATACCTGTGAACTTCTAAAAGTACTTGGATCAAGCTTTACTTTCTCTCTAACACGATCTGCTCTTGCCATGTTTTCACTTTGTTTCTTGGCATAGCCATAAATAGGCGACATCGGATTCAATCTTGTCCCTAAGGTTGGTTGATATTCATTCTTTGCTCTTTCCTCTTTTTTCTTACTATCAATAAAAGCTTGTTTTGTCTTAACTGGATCTAATTTTTCATTTCTCCAATTAACATCTTCATAACCCTTAATCTCCTTCTGTTGATCAGCCGCAGACATATCTTTCCAATTCTTCTTTGCTTCTTTCTTAGCTTTTGCATTATTGCCTATAATCGCCTTATCTGGATGATTATTTACAAAATTATTAATATATTCATCTCTTGCTTTTTGTGGTGCATTAACCTGTTGACGTTTTAATTTTTCTTCAAAATCAGTCCTTGGCGTACCCTTGGCTGTCCACTCAGCTTCTGCAGAACTTTCTGCAGCAGGATCAATACTACTATAAAACCTATTTTTTGCTTTATTTTCTCTATCTTTGTCTTTATTATACAAAACACCAATGGTTTTTTCTCCATCCAAACCAACTTTCTTTAAGACTTTGCCAGCTGTTGTGGCTCGTGATTTTTCCCGACCACCCAGCTTATCCAATTTTCTGGCATTTCTTAATCCTTGTAATCCCAACATACCACCAGTACCAAATAATCCGCCCTTTGATTGGGTCTTAGCTTCCATTTCTTTCTTCTTTTTTTCAGAATACAAGACTTTATCCTTTACAAAGCTAGCTCCACTCTTTACACCTTTGATTCCTTTCCAACCCATACCCTTGGCTTTGCTAAAAGTCTTACCAGCCAAGGCGCCAGCAGCACCACCCATGGTCTTGGCTGCATTAAGGCCGATCAATAACATTGAAATACCTAAAATATAATTTAAAATATAAGGTGCGTTTGATACTTGACTACCAATCAGATTAGGATCAACATCGTTCGCATTGAGCGTTGTAAAATTACCATTATTCTGAGAAACTACGGAGAGCGTCAACCAAATAAAGAAGGCCACAACAGGACCAGCGACCAATTGTTCACTAAACTTACTCCACCAAATTCCGGCCTTGCTATCTGCCTTGGGAATAGCTTGTAAAGTAAAATAAACTGGTGAAAAAACGACCAACACCCACAATATGACAATACGATAAGCTAACATCACCACAACAGATAACAAAACTAGCAATAAAATAGTTGCGGCAATGATCGCAAAAACACCAGCAAACAAAACTCCTATACCATCTGTATCTACTTGTCCTGCTTCATTAACGTGTGTTGCTAAAGATGTTAATTTATTAATACCAAAAGCCTCCACAAATCCTACGGCCATAGCTTTGTCTGCTGCTGAGATAAAAGTCAACATAACTATCTGTGAAGCATCGATCAAAAGACCGCAAATAGTGCGAGAAAAATTAACCAAGATCGCCATGATAATAATCTTCTTCAGCCAATTTTTGTAATGGAAAGATTGGATGCCAAGAACTGTCCCAACTGAAATCATCAGCATCGAGACAATAAAAAACATATTACAAATATCACGCACCAAGACCCAACCAACCACTACTGCTGGAGCATTGATAAAATCATTAAATCGAGCAACATTGATCAAAACAGCTAATACTAGAGTGATCAAATCACCAATAATGGAAATGATAAATCCGACAAGTGTGGTAAAAATGCCAGCTAAAAAACTCTCCGTATCTGCGTGAGCAGCTAAAGGCATCACAGCACTAATCAATAAAACGAGTACTAAAACAAACACACCCTTTTTCCAAGCTGGTTTTTGAAATAGTCTTTGTTTAAATAAAGAAATTAGATTTTTTTTCATCCAAAAAATCGTATAATCTAACTTTATTATACTAAATTTAGCTGTTTCTCACAACCCACCCTTAGGGTGACCCTAAGGGTGGGTTGTTAAGGTAAATACTTCATAATTTTATTCTGAAGTTTCTTATAATTACTTAGATATTCATTATAATTTAATTTATAATCATCAAAACTTATAAGGTCGTCATTATCAACAATCTTATTCTTTGTCTGGTTAAGATAATCATGGTGAGAGCTTGCCGACCAATCATCTATATTATCAACAATTCTGTGCTTCAGTGGATTCAAATTAATATAATAAATAAGATATTGTAGATACTCATCATTATCTATATTTATTGATTTGTATACTCCCTGAAATATAACGCCAGAATGATCATATTTCTGATGTAAATATTTTGTATAAGAATTCTCTATTCGCGATATAAATTGTGAAATTGAAGATTCAACCGGTCCTTTAAATTGACAACTCTGAATAGTGCTATAATCAGGCTCCTTCAATAAATAATGATAATGGGTTGGCAAATATGACCAAGCCAAAATCGATACTTTAGTTAGTTCTCTTAATTCACAAGCTTTTTTCTGCCAAAAATAGTAATCCTCTTCATTAATAAACAACTTATTCCTACTAACAGCCCTATTATACACATGATAATAGTTTTCAGGTCGTATATTACGTTTTTTTGTGACCATAAAAAAAATAGGTTACTTGTTAAAAAAGCGACCTATATATAACTGTTTTTATAGTAATTCATCTATTATTTCCTGTCAACCACCCTTAGGGTGACCCTAAGGGTGGTAGCTTAATGGTGGTGAAACCTGGGTAGAACAAACTGCTCCTGAAAATACTCCTCAATTACATTCAATCAGTTATGTCGATGAAAACCATGCTTTTGTCTCAGGTGCCTTCCAAACCATACTCTATACTACAAACAGAGGATCTGACTGGATAATAGTTAATCAAGGTGAAGAGTATTATTATGCACATGAAATCCAAATGATTAATTGCCAGATTGGTTATGTTGCGGTTAGCAATGCCATGCTCAAAACCATTGATGGTGGTCTTTCTTGGTTTGAGATTCCCTCACCACTTTCGCAAGGCGCCAAAGGCATTGAAGTAATATCTGAGACAGAGGTATACTCTTTCATTGGTACTGAGATATACCTTAGCGAAGATAGTGGTCAAACGTGGGAGACGATATCAACTGGTATTAATACTACCATTAATGATATCTATCCTTTGGGCAATAATGTTTGTTGGGCAATTGGTAATCCTTGGTTTGGTCCAGAAGGCTCTTCCAGTGGCATTTACTGGAGCAATCAAATGCCGCTGAGCAATGACACTTCAACCTTGCCAGTTGAGATCAGTTTGAATAATTATCCAAACCCGTTCAATCCACTGACCACAATCAGCTATACACTGACTCAAGCCACTGCTGTCAAGTTGACCATCTATGACTTAAACGGCAAACAAATCATTACTCTGCTCAATGATTGGCAAGCTCCTGGAACCCATTATGTTCAGTGGTCTACTAATGATTTGAGTAATGGTGTTTATTTGTCGCGTTTGGTTACTGATGATCAAATCATCACTGGAAAAATGACCTTGCTAAAATAAAAAAACCCCGTTGTCGAGCTAAGCTTGGTAACGGGGTTTTCATATTAATTAAATTATGGAGTTAATATAATACTTCCTTGATGTAGAACCCAGCCAGAATTATCAATATAAATATCATTATCACCAGTTCTGCATTCATCCCTGCCATCCGTCAGGCTTTAGCTTCTAAAGCCTTCCTACTGGCAGGGTTTCCTGTATAGTATTAAAAAAACCCCATCATCGAATAAACTCGATGATGGGGTTTTCATATTTAGATTATGGGGTTAGAATTATACTACCATTATAATTTATCCATCCTAACCCGCTATTATCCGTAATAGAACATTCCGATTCACCATATCCCTCACTACACCAACCCCAACTATCTTCAACATAAACTTTTGGCGTATAAACACAAGCCTCTTGTCCAAGATATTGTTCAATTGGATCATCACAAATATAAGTATGGTTAAAGCTGAAATAGCCAATACCACCACCAACATCATCCACACAATAATTCAAATCATCACCAACATCTGTTGGCTGACACTCTCCCAGGCTATCCCCGCCAAATTTGGTATATTGACAATCATTATTTGTACGACAACCAAAATACAAACCAATAATATCAATAGTCACTTCTTGTGCTGACTGCAAATGACCCAAAGCCAAGTCTTTCAAACAATAACCACTCGGATTATTAATATTATAACAACCATTGATCATTTCACTGGTGATGATCATCGAACTTTTATATGTCCCACTAGTAGTAGCTGGCAAATCAGCAAAGTTAAGAGTTGGATAAACTTGTGTTTGTCCTTGATTCTCATAGCCATTACTATCCTCTTGACTGCAATCTTCTGCGTCATAGCACCAATATACTGGTAAAGGGACATTATTATTATTAGTATAATTAAATTCCAAAGTAACCATTTCACCCTCATTAAAGCGTGCGCCTAAATAATTATCGCTACCACTATCACCTAGACCAGCAGATGCCAAACCACTCCACCCATTAGGTCCACTAATAAATGCACCATCATCAACCAAACTAGTCAAACAACTGTTTTCACAAATCTGCTGATGATTCTTCAAAGCAACATCTATTGGGACATTATTACTATCAGCCCCAAACAGAGCAGTACTATCATCCCAATCAATGACTAGATGTTTCAATGGCAATTGGTTACCACTCTCATTATAAGCGTAAAACTTCAGAGTTGTATTAAAAGAATTACCATTATAAACAATATCCCCGCTTTGTTGATTATTAATGGTAATGCCGTCATTACCCTCAATATTTTGCAATGAAGACTCATCCCAAACAACTTCTTTAACTTGCATCACTTCGCCATCATTAGTGACATTATAAGTATTGTTGAATGATGTTTCAGTATAACTACCATCACCCCAAGTAAACTTACTAACTAACTTAGCAAAAATATTTTGTAAATATCCATATACCTGTGAGAGGCTATTTGTATTAATTATATTTTTTGTAGCTTCTGGTGTTTCCATGTCAAGGCCATAACACCTTCCGCCGCCAGCATAACAGGCTTGCTGACCACTAGCAGTCTGACAAATAGAATCGCCCCCAACACACCAGCTATATTTACTAATCTCACTATCATCACCAAACACAGAATATGGTGTACCAGCATTGTGACTAATATAATTGTCTACCACAGGTTCTACAGATATCGCATTATTATAATTATTCAAATTCTGAATTCCGCTTAATTCACTGATGCCATACCAATCATTATATTGTCCTTGAGGCATAAAATTTTCACTTGTTTCATAGATGAAATTATTGAACTTAGGTGATTCAACTCGCACAAACTCTGTACACAGTTCTGTGTCTGTTGTATCCATATTGTAGTGATCAACAGTGATATTATATAAAAATCCACTCAAAACATTATAATTACTACCCTCATGTTCCTGCGATAAAACAATCTCATATCTTGATGAATTACCATCATCATCAAATCCGACAATAAAAGACATCAACAGACCCTCTGAATAAGTACCAAATCCAGACTCAAAAAATTCATCTGCGTTTACTAAATAAACTATGTTCGGATTTTGAGTCAATCCTCTTATGCCTTCCCACCAAGCACCATCATCTCCCATTGGAAATATCATACTATCTCCAGGAACTATATAATTTGGCACTGCAAATATTCTAATCCAAATCTTTGATTCTCCCACTTTACATAAATCACTATGAACGCTACCATCACAAATCACCTCATTAGTACTATCAACCGTAACTATTGGTGATCCATCACCACAGCTTTGTCCTTCCGAACAATAATACTCTGGTAATCGTGGTAAATATGGCAAATTATCTGGTGCCGTATTTTGATACCCTATAATATTGTCTTGGGAAGTAAAATAACCACCACTAGTCATAATAGTATATCGTACTTCATCTATTGCTAGACTAGGATATACCCAGAAATCAAATAATTCCTCCCCACTAATAGAGGTGATAAACCTATCAGGCATGTTTAAGTTCATATTATGATCAACAGCGCAAATCGCCATAGTAGTATTATCAGGATAGTCCGTATTGTTTTGTGGAAAATTATTATCAATATTGTTCAACAAACCACAACTATTAGAGAACCAAGAGCTACCACCTGCATTTTTCTGACTCTCCACCGCATTAGTCCCTAAATTAAATGAGGTTGATATTACCTGCTCTCCAGTATAAGGATAATTACCTTCAGCCTGACTACAATAATATAAACTATCAAAGTCAATTCCCAAATCAGCCTCAATATCAACAGCTGATGGATTATACTCACCACTCAAAATATCCAATGGCATCCAAGTTGTACAAGGATAAGCAGCTGCTGAATTGGCTTGATAATTTGGATCAACATAGCCTGATATTCGTCGCGAATAATCGGGTTCCAAACAAAAACCCCAAAAACCTTTATATTTATTGATCCCCGTTAAATATGAAGAATAGTCATCAGTCAGATCATCTAAATCATAACCAGGATAGGACAAGGTTTGTGGTACGCCAGAATATTTAAGATCATAATATCTGGCTTCGCCACCCGAATAAGTCACCTTTTGATAATCACACTCACAATCTTCGCCTTGATAACAGAAATTAGCTTGCGTCATCTCCAATGGTCTTTCTACAATATTACCATCATCATCAAAGACAACATTAAGGCCAGTTGTTGCATATGGCGCCTCTGCATCAGGGAAAAGACGACAAGTTGGCTCAATCTTCAATCCAGTTCCATCAATACCTGAACTATCATTATCTTCACGGCTCAAGACCAAGATATTACTATTGCCTTGAGACTTTGTTTTGGCTAATAAATCTTCAATATTA
>Ga0210044_10009757_pt1 | contig 11610 bp, 10 predicted proteins | sample CryGey13umfilter_2_FD_183959 | JGI IMG/M metagenome (GOLD analysis project Ga0210044, IMG submission 183959) | Groundwater microbial communities from aquifer in Utah, USA - Crystal Geyser 4/9/14 3 um filter (SPAdes) (version 2) | ecosystem: Environmental > Aquatic > Deep subsurface >...
AGTGGGACCGCATCTTCAAGGACCCGATGACGACCGCAGCCGCCATCGACCGGGTGGTGCACCACGCGATCATCCTGGAGTTGACGGGGCCGAGCATCCGCAACGAGCAGGCCAACGAGCGCAACAACGGGGCCAAGCCCGGCACCTCGCGGACAGAGACGGAGAGTTGATGGACGAACAGAGCCATGGAAGCGATCAGCCACCCTGGAGGGAGCAGGGGGGGCCGATCCACGTACCCGGGACGGGCCACCTGTCGTGTGCCGCTCCATCCCGGGGGAAGCTGATCACATGATCATTCTGGGGAATTCTAGTTGTCGCTGAGGTCGCAAAGTAATTGACGTTGGGGAGACGTCCCAACCACCACGCCGCGGCCGGTGGACGAGGCGCGATAGGTCTGTCGTCAGCCGTCACCCTGAGGCAAGGCTGGAGATTCTTCGGCCGGAGATCATCCCTCACCACACGAAACGCCGCAAGCCGTTCCTCCTCGGGGGCTGAGCTGCCGGTCTTCCGCGGAAAGCGCGCTTCTCCTCGCCACGTTGACGTCGGCGCCAATGCTCGAGGTCGCGAGCATCCCGCCAGCGCCAGAAGTCGTCCCACCACCCGCTGGCGCGGATCGTGATCAGCGCCAGGACTCGCTGCGCGTTCTCCTCCTTCCAGGCCCCAGCCACGTCCATGCGTTTCTTGAGCACGTGCCGGATGCCTGACTCTGCCTCTCCGCTGCCGATGGGCAGGTCTCGCTCCAGCGCCCATGGGTAATCCAGATACCGGCGATGGTTGTCCAGGTAGCGGTACGCTGCTCGCACCAGACATGTCCCATGCTCGTCGGTCAGGCAGTGGCCGTTGCAGCGATGGGCATCGAGCTCTGAGATCACCGCCTCGAGCTCCCCCTCCAGCAGGAGCCGCTTGAGCCGCTGGCCATACGCTTCGGCGCCGTCCGCGCCCACGATCACCCGCCCGGCGCCGGTCAGGTACTCCGTCACGTGGATGATGTCCGCCAGCGTGCTCAGCTTGTAGCTCCCCCTGAACTGCTGCTCCAGCTGCCCCACGATCCACGGTCCCATGTCCGAAACCGAGTGGATCGCCGTGTTGTCCCGCAGCCCGGCCTCTGCCGCGGCCGCCAGCATGTGCTCCCCGCTCACCTCCGGCTGCTTCAGCGGCGCAATGTGCAGGTCCACCACCCGCTCCGTCAGCGTGTCCGGCTTCCGAACCACCACCAAGCGCCCCTCTCGACCCTGGATCTCTCGCGTCCCCTTGGGCAGGTTGCGTACCGGCGTCCGCTCGGTCTCGTCGGTCACATCCTCTGCCGACGGCCGCTTCAGCTTTCCCACCCGAACGATCCCACCGTCCTGGGTCATCTGCAGCTGCTCCACCCCGACCGTCCGCTGCTCCACCTCCAGCTCTCCTAGCGCCTGCCGTCGACGCTGCTCCAGGTACTCCAGCGCGTCATCGCCGACCCGGTACGTGATTCGCTCCGCCTTCGTCCGGTCCACCTCCTGACCATGCTGCTCCTCGAACGTCGTCACCGCATCGCCGAAGGTCAACCGGCTCGTCAGGTCGGTCAGCGCACGCTCCAGGGCCAACGACACACCACCGTCCTCCTGGCCCAGCCACCGTCGAGCAGGACACAACCCGCTCTTGCAGTGCCGGCAGTAGAAGTAGGTGCAGGGCACCGTCACCTTCAGCCCCAGTACGTCCAGCTCGATGCTCAGCTTGCGCCGTTCCCGGCGCCGACCGCACGCACACCGGCCGGCTTCCTGCTCCGCCTCGGCATCGAGCGCCGCCATCGCCACCGACCACAGCCCCTGGACAAGCTCACGAACCACCTCGCGCATCACCGCCTCGAGCCCCGCCAGCCGCAGGCGCTGCTCGTCGGGCAACTGTTGCCAAAGCGGCCCCCAGATCTGCTTGGCCAACACCAACAGCTGCGCTACAAACTCGCTTGGGGTCATCGTCTCCCTCTCGATCGCGAAGTCGTTGGGAACTTGATGCCACAAGGGGACCGAATGGTCGATCCCCTGTTGACATCAAGGGCGATGGCCCTCTTTCTGCCGACTCGTGGCCGGCGCCGGTACCGCAACCGAAACCGGTGCCGACGCCGGGACCGACGCCGGGTACCGACGCCATGCGCGCCACCGGTCTCAGGCTGCTCGCTGACGCAGGCGGTAGAGCATCGCGCAGACTCGATCCGCCAGCGCGTCGACACGCCGTGCCTGCTGCGGCTCGACCAGATTGAGGGCAAGGCCGACGTCCAGCACGGCCTGCACCTCGGCCGCGCTGCCCATGGCCACGGTCAACAGGTGGGCCCGGTCCCGACCTGTCCGACGCATGGCCTCGCAGATGTTGAGTGGCACCGAGGGCGCAGCACACTTGAGCTGGGAAGCGAGACTGCCGTCGAAGCGAGCGAGCCGCGGGACAAGCGGACCGGACTCGGCCACCAGCGCGATGGCGGCCTGGTAGGCGTCCAGATGCCGGGCCGAGGTCGGGTTGGCGGTTGACATGTTGACCCTCCTTTGTCGGGGCCCGGCGTCAGGCCGCCGGGCCGTTTGCCCCTCCGGGCGCACGAAGCGTGACAGCGTCCCTCAGGCAGCTGGCTCGGAGCTGTACAGGGGGCGTACAGCCGCTGGCGCCCTTCGTGCGCCATTCAGGCAAGCGGCCCGGTGGCCGGACCCGGGGCCCGACATCCAGGAGCCGGTCATCGGTGCCGGCACTCCAGCGGCAGACGGTCTGCGGCCCCGGCCCCGGTCATCGGTACCGGTCATCGGCACCGGTCATCGGTGTCGGTGTCGGCCACCGGCTACGGGATTACAAGCATGTTGGATCATACCCCTCCTCGGTCCCTGACGCCTGGGCGGGGTCGGGAAGCGCCCAGTGCAATCGCTGGACGTCGCCGAGAAAGAGGGGGCACACCTCCTCGGCGCAGAGGGTGATCACCAGGTCCACGTCCTTCCTGCGAATGGTGTCCACCGACTTCGAGCGCTGCCCCGAGCTCGGCGTGCTCGCCATCCTGCTCTCCATCCTCGACGTGGTCTACATCGCCTTGCTCGCCGCCAACCGCGACCTGCTCGACGAGGGGCGGCCGTCCTGGTCCCCGCTCTCGCCCACCGCTCCTGCTGCGGACACCATCCTGCGCCAGATCGATCGCATGCGCCGCGCCGTCGCTGTCTATCAGCACGCTGCCCTACCCCCGCCGCCCGCTCCCGAACCGACGGACGACGACATCCCGTTCTGACCCCTACACCGCCGCGACCACCCTGATCGCGCTCCGGGTTGGGACACGGCGGCTCCACTCATCTCGCGTCGGCTACCGGGAAACATCGGTGGGATGGAGCTGGGAGAGATACGCGGGATCAGACACGACCGGGAGCCACGAGGCCCGGCTCCTGGCCTGCTTCGTCGACGACCCGGCCGAGGTCACCGGAAGGCCGCCCTTCAGCTGCCGACTTCCCGCTTGAGCGCCCGGTGGAGGTCTCGGAGGCGATGCGGTGGAAGCCTGCGGGCGATGTCCACCACGTCGGCGAGCGTACTGGTGCTCGGCAGAACGAGGAGCTCGAACGGCTCCACGCCGACGCGCTCGGCGAGGCCACAGAGCGCTCGGAGGCTGGGGACTTTGCGCCCCGCCTCTATGTTCGACAGGTGGTAGCGGCTCAGCGAGGGCTCGGCCTCCCACGCGGCCTCGGCGGGCGCCAACCCGTGCTCCAGTCTCAACTCCCTGATGCGGCGGCCCAGGCGTTTGGCGAAATCAATGAGCTCCACGCCCTTGACAGTAGCCCGGAGCAGAGGGCATCCTTTTTTCCCACAGAAACAATGTTTCCAAGGGAAAACCGGGGCAGTGGCTCTGATGACGGGGCTGGGGCCAGGCAGCTGGGCAGTAGTGCTTGTCCCGAGGGGCGGATAGCGAGGACCGCGATGTGCTGCAGCGGTGAGCAACGTGGAGGCGAGGAACGGGACGCGGCCCCAGCCAAGCGCCGACGGCTCAGGATCCTGATTGTGGATGACGACGAGGGCGTGCTGCGATGCTTGGCACGCCTGCTCAGCGTTCACGAGGTCTTCAAGGCGGCAGACTACGTCGCCGCGGAACAGGCCTTGCTGGATCCCGGCGTCTCACTCGACGTCGTGGTGAGCGACTACAGAATGCCCGGGCGGAGCGGCGCGGACGTGCTACTCGCGGCATCGCGCATCCAGCCTGTCGCCGTGCGGGTGCTGCTCACGTCGGACCCTCCCGCAGACATCGAGGAGTTGATCGCCGCCGGGGTCGTTCATAACTGCGTGCTCAAGCCGTTCACTCCATCCCTCGCCGGCCGACTTGAGGAGATCGCAAGATCGCATCGCCCTGCGGGCCCGTCGACGGAATAGCGAGGTCGCTCTGCCCGCGTGACCGTCTGGTTCCCTTGTGACCGCTCCGTCGCTCCTGTCCCGCGTGCTCGTCGGCTCGCAACATGTATCCTCCGGGGCGAAACGCCGTCGGTAGCGTCGGTAGCGTCAGCGCCATTGCGAGCTGGCACCTTTTGCCCTAGTCTACCCATCGATGCTCGATTCTGCCCACCCTGCCCACCCAGGAGTACTTGCCCCATGGCCGAATCCGGTGAGGTGATGACCCTGCGAGAGGTGGCCGACTACCTGAAGGTGGCGGCCAAGACGATCTATGGGCTCGTGCAGCGAGGACGGTTGCCGGGGTTCAAGGTCGGAGGGCAATGGCGCTTCCGCCGCCCGGATATCGAAGCGTGGGTCGAAGCCCAGAAGAGCCATGCTCGGCGAACAGGCAAGCCGAGAAAGAGCGACAAGAGATGAAGGGCGAGCGACGGTCGAAGGAGGCCCGAGAGTGGCGGGGGGGACCATGAGCCAACCAGACGAAGTGACAGAGAGCCTCGCGCGCAGCGTTCTGGACAATGCCCTCGAGGGCTACCAGGTTATTGGGCCCGATTTCCGGTACCTCTACGTGAACGAAGCCATAGCGCTACACGGGCGAACGACCCGGGAACGGCTCCTCGGCCGAACGATGATGGAGACTTACCCAGGCATCGAGGACACGGAGATGTTCTCAACCCTGCGCCGATGCATGGAAGATCGGTCGTACCAGCAGATGGAAAACGAGTTCGCCTTCCCGGACGGGTCGAAGGGATGGTTCGAGCTCAGGTTTGAGCCGGTCCCCGACGGTGTCGCTATCCTCTCCATGGACGTCAGTGCGCGCAAGCACGCCGAGCAAGAGCTCCGGCGGTCCAACCGAACACTCGCCGTGCTCAGCGAGTGCAACCAGACCCTGGTTCGCGCGACAGACGAGCGCCAGTTCATGGAGGACATCTGCCGGATCTTGGTCGAACGCCGAGGCTACCGCAAGGCCTGTGTCGGAATGAAGGACGGTGAGGGCGAGCACGCGGTTCGGCCCGTGGCGTGCGCGGGTCCGGACGAAGGCTATGCCGACCTCGCCGCAGGACCCATCGACCGCGCCATTCGAACCGGCCAGCCGGTGGTAGCGCACTTCATCGCTGCCGACCCGGATGTTGATCCCTGGAGTAAGGCCGCCCGCGAGCGCGGGTTCGCCTCCGGCATCGTGTTGCCGATCAGGAACAACGGCGAGACCTTCGGTGCGTTGACGATCTACAGCGCCGAGCTGGACGCCTTCGACGACGCCGAGCGTGTGTTGCTCGAAAAGATGGCCCTCGACCTTGGCTATGGCATCACGACACTGCGCGCCCGCAACGCCCGCAGAGAGGCAGAAGCCAGGGTCCTTCATCTGAACGCAGTCCTGCGCGGCATCCGCAACGTCAACCAGCTCATCACGCGGGAACGGGATCCGCAGGCACTGATCCAGAGGGCGTGCGAGCTGCTAGTCGAATCGCGAGGCTTCCACACGAGCTGCATCGTGATCTGCGACGGCGATCGTGTGGCCCGCAGGGCCGACGCTGGAGTGGAGCTGAAGCTCCGCGCTCTGCGGCGCATGCTGGCCGATGGCGAGTTGCCAGACTGCGTCAAGCGAATGATCCACGATGCCGATATCATTGTCCGTCAGAACCCGGCCGAAACCTGTGCTGGCTGCCCGGTCAACGAGGACTACCAGAGCGAGCGGGACACGGTGGCCGTACGGCTGGAGAGCGAGGGCAAGGTTTACGGAGCGCTGCTCGTGTCGCTGCAGCCGGGTCTGGTCTCCGACGAGGAGGTGATAGGCCTGCTGCGCGAGGTGGCGGGCGACGTGGCCTTCGCGCTGCGCAGTATCGAGCTCCAGGCCGAGGGCGAAAGAGCACAGGACGCTCTGCGTGCTTCGGCCGAGCGGTGGCGCGGAACCTTCGACGCCATAACGGACATCGTCTGCGTGATCACCAAAGACCACGAGATCGCCGACATCAACCAGGCTGGCTGCACGGCGCTTGGGCTCTCCCGGGAACAGATCACCGGGCGCAAGTGCTTCGAGCTGGTCCATGGCACTTCCGCCCCGATTGCGGCGTGCCCCTGCACGTCGGTGTGTCAAACGCTCGAGCCCTCGGCAAAAGTGTACGAGCAGGACGGGCGATCCTACGAGTTGCTCGCCTGGCCGCTTCTCGGGCGGGAGCGCCACCTCGAAGGGTTTGCGCATATCGTTAAGGACGTCACCGAGCGAAAACGAGCCGAAGATGAGCTCAGGCTGTTTCGAGAGCCGGTCGACCGCTCCAATGACGCCCTTGAGGTGCTCGACCCGATTTCGGGCCGGATCCTGGACGTCAACGAGAGAGGTTGCCTGGACCTTGGATACTCTCGCGAGGAGTACCGCGCCCTGACAGTGTTCGACATAGATCCAATGGTGGACGCGTCCAAGTTCGCAACGGCCTCTGACGAAATGCGGCAATCCGGCTCGATGATTTGGGAAGGGATCCATCGGCGCAAGGACGGCTCGACGTTCCCCGTCGAAGTCAGCATCAAGCTCGTCCAGCTTGACCGAGAGTATTTGGTCGCTGTGACTCGCGACATCACCCAGCGACGGGAGGCTGAAGCCGCCATCCGGCGAAGTCGGGACACGCAGGAAGCGATCGCCTCGATTCTCCGGCTGTCTTTGGAGGACTCCCCACTCGAGGATCTGCTGCAGAAGGTTCTGCACAACGTCCTGTCGCTCCCGTGGTTGAGCGTCGAGCGCAAGGGCGCCATCCTGCTGGTCGAGGACAAGCCGGGGGTGCTGGTGATGAAAGCCGTGGAGGGCCTGGCCGGCGAGCTCAGGGACCGCTGCGCGCGCGTCCCCTTCGGTGTGTGTCTTTGCGGCCGAGCGGCCAGTAGCGGGAAGTTGGTCCACACGGGCGAGCTTGATGTTCGCCACGAGAACACGTACGGCGGAATCCTCCCGCATGGTCACTATTGCGTTCCGATCTCGTACGCGGGCCAGGTGCTCGGAGTGCTCAACGCCTACGTAGCTGCCGGACATACCTACATGCAACAGGAGGCGGATTTCCTGACCAGCGTTGCAGACACCCTCGCCGGCATCATCATCCGCAGGAAGATGGAACAGGAGCGAGGTCGCCTCGAGGAGCAGCTCAAGCTCGTCCAGCGGCTGGAGGCGGTCGGCCGCCTCGCCGGCGGCGTGGCCCATGACTTCAACAACCTGCTCTCCGTGATCATCAGCTACGCGGGCTTCGCGGCGGACGCGCTGCGCGAGTCCGACCCCGTGCACGCCGACATCGTCGAGATCCAGAACGCGGGCCAGCGTGCGGCCGCCCTGACCCGCCAGCTCCTTGCGTTCAGTCGCAAGCAGCTCCTCGAGCCCGAGGTGCTCAGCATTAACAAGGTGGTCACCGGCATTGAGATCATGCTTAGGCGGCTCCTGGGCGAGGACATCGACATCGAGGTCCACAGAGCCGACGAGCTGGGAAGCGTCCTGGCCGACCCCGGGCAGATCGAGCAGGTGATCATGAACCTCGCCGTCAACGCCCGCGATGCCATGCCTCAAGGCGGCAAGCTGACCATCGAGACGATCAACGCAGAGCTCGACGAGGGCTATGCCGAGCAGCACGTCGCGGTCAAGCCGGGCCGCTTCGTGATGCTCTCGGTGACCGACACGGGCTCTGGTATGGACGCGGAGACCCGGGCGCACATCTTCGAGCCGTTCTTCACCACCAAGGAGAAGGGCAAGGGAACGGGCCTCGGCCTCTCCACGGTCTACGGCATCGTCAAGCAGAGCGGCGGCAACATCTGGGTCTACAGCGAGCCCGGGCGCGGCACGACTTTCAAAGTGTACCTGCCGCGGGTGGATGCCCCCGCAGCCGACATCAAGCGACGGCCTGTGTCCATGATGGCCACCGGGAGCGAGACCGTGCTGATCGTCGAGGATGAGGAGGCGGTGCGTAGGCTCGCCGATCGCATCCTCCGCAGCGCGGGCTACAAGGTCCTGACCGCGGCGGGCGGCGGCGAGGCTCTGCTCCTTTGCGAGAAGCACGACGGGGCGATCGATCTCCTACTCACCGACGTGGTGATGCCGCAGATGAGCGGCCGGGAGCTGGCCGAACGGCTGGCCAAGACGAGCCCGAAGCTCAAGGTCCTCTACATGTCCGGCTACACGGACAACGCGATCGTCCATCACGGCGTGCTCGACCCGGGCACGCGCTTCATCGGCAAGCCATTCGCGGCCGCCGAGCTAACGCGCAAGGTGCGGGAGGTGTTGGACGAGGGGAAGGTCGTCAACGGGTGATGGCCATCGACGAGGTGCACGGATTCAAAGGAACGGCGGAGACACAGCGCGGGACCAGGATCCTCGGAAAGGAGCGAGCATGGAGACAATCGGTTTTCAACTGGACGATGTTCTGGACCTGGCGGTCCAGATGGAGACGAACGGCGCCGAGTTCTACGAGCTCGCGGCCAGGAGCACGCCACAGGCTGCGGCGCGGCTGATGCTCAGCGGTCTCGCCGCCATGGAGAGGGCGCACAAGGCAGCGTTCGTCAACCTGAAGGAACGACGAGGTATCGGTGCGCCGGCCCCCGACTCCGACGTAGACGCTGCCGTCTCGAGCTTCCTCGCGTCCTGGCTCGACGGCGAGGTCTTCGACCGCGACCGGGAAAAGGCGCTCGAGGTCGCCAGGTCCGGCGCGATGGCGGACGTTCTCCGGGTGGCGATCCGGATGGAGAAGGACTCGATCGCCTTCTACACCGGGCTCAAGGAGTACGTCGTCGATGATGAATCCGAGGGCAGCCTCGGCCGCATCATCAAGGACGAGCTGCGGCACGTCGCTGACCTGAACACAGCGTTCCGTGAGCTGAAGTGAGCCGCGCGGAGCAAAGTGAAGCACCCAGGAGAACGGTCGGCCCGGGTCACCTCTCGTGAGCAGGAAGGACGTGGAGCAGGACATGGAAAGCGCGCACGAAGGGCAAGAGAAGGCACTGCCAGAGTCTGCCGGCAAGGTGTTGGTCGTCGAGGACGAGGAGCCGCTGCGGCGCGCCTACGGCCGAATGCTCGAGACGGCCGGCTTCACGACGGTGCTGGCGGCGTCCGGCCGCGAAGCCATGGAGGTGATCGAGAAGGACGAGGTCGCTGCTGTCGTCAGCGACATCAACATGTCGAACATGGACGGGATGGAGCTGCTGCGCGCCGTGCGCGAGCGCGATCTCGATCTCCCCGTGATCCTGGTCACCGGCAACCCCACCATCGACACCGCCACGAGGGCCGTCGAGTACGGGGCGCTGCGCTACCTCGTCAAGCCCGTGGAGAAGAGCGCCCTCGTCGAGACCGTCGGACGGGCCGTGAAGCTCCATAGCATCGCCCATCTGAAGAGGGAGGCTGCCGCGTACCTGGGCACCGAGGACCGCATGGCCGGAGATCGCGCCGGGCTGGAGGCGAGCCTGGCTCGCGGTCTCGACACCCTCTGGATGGCGTACCAGCCGATCGTCAACCCGCGCAGAAGGCAGGTCATCGCCTTCGAGGCGCTGGTGAGGACCCGGGAGCCGACGATCCCCCACCCCGGCGTCCTGTTCTCCGTCGCCGAGCAGCTCGGCCGCGTGCACGAGGTGGGACGGGCGATCCGCGCGAGCGTCGCGCGAACTCTCGCCGAGCGCCGGACCGAGAGCGACATCTTCATGAACCTCCACCCGACCGACCTCCTCGACGACGCCCTGTACTCGCCCGACTCGCCGATCTCGCCGTTCGCCCGCCAGGTCGTCCTGGAGATCACCGAGCGCGCCGCCCTGGACAGCAGCGCCGACATCCCGGGCCGCATCCGCCGGTTGAGAAGCCTGGGCTTCCGCGTGGCGATCGACGACCTCGGCGCGGGCTACGCCGGCTTGAGCTACTTCGCGCTCCTGACACCCGATGTGGTCAAGCTCGACATCACCCTGGTGCGGAACATCCACCAGGAGGAGATCAAGCGGAAGATCGTCGGTTCGTTGACCTCGCTCTGCAAGGAACTGGGGATGCTCGTCGTCGCGGAGGGCGTCGAGACGACAGAGGAGCGGGACGCTGTGCTGGAGCTCGGCTGCGATCTCCTGCAGGGCTTCCTCTTCGCCAAGCCGGCCCCGCCGTTTCCGGACGTCTCGTGGTAGCGCATGTCACGAGAACGGTTCACGTGCGGCCCCCACAGGAGAACACATATGTGTGCACATCCAAGCGAAGTCAGCCACGTGCGACAGCGGGAGATCCAGGCTCCGGTCGTTGTGGCCCTGATCAGGGGCTACGAGGAAGCCTTGGGAACGAAGCGGGCGAGAGAGATCGCAGCGCAGGTCATCCGCGAGGATGCCGTGGCAGCAGGCCGAGCGATGGCGCAGCGTTTCGGGGGAAACTCCATGTCCCATCTGGAGCAGATTGTGCGGCTCGTGTGGGCAGCAGATGGCGCCATGGAGATCGAGTTTCTCAAGCAGAACGAAACAAGTCTCTTCTTCGACGTGACCCATTGTGGGTACGCGGAGGCCTACCGCCGCGTGGGCGTCGCGGAGTACGGAGTCTGCCTATCTTGCAGCCGCGACGAGCCGTTCACGGAGGGCTTTAACCCTCGCCTCCGTCTGCGGCGGACGCGGACGATCATGGAAGGCAGCGACCACTGTGATTTCCGGTACACGATTGAATGACCATGGACGGCCGTGACCACGTACCTTGTTACAAGATGAAGCCTGGCCTATTCACGCCTTCGGGTATTCGACGTCTTCGCCCGACTGGCGTTGTCGCCTGAGTTCCCCCGTGGCCATCCAGCAGGCGCGCAGCCACATCAGCTCTGCCTTCGTGAGCAGCAGGCCGCCGCCAGCCTTCCCGGTACATGTTTACCGTCCAGACCGGCTGCCTGCGCGTGAGCGAGGACGCGTGACCGCCGGTGTTGCTGGCGCTGGTTCTGGCGAGGGCCTGCGCGACGGCTGATTTCCTGGATCTTGTCGATCGCTTGCCCGCGGGTCTTGCGCGCCGATCTCTTCGGTGATCCTCTGGGCGTGTGCAACTCCTCCCCCATGGCCTCGGCGAAAGGAAGCCTGCCTTCGTCGTCGGGGATCTCGTTCTTCAGGAGTTTCTGAGGAGCGTCCTCGAGGAGCAGGACGATCTGGCGAGACGCCTTCGCCGCAGTGAAGCCGAGCGTGAGGCGCTTCGGCCCGAGGTAGCGCGGCTGAAGCTGGAGATCGACCGGCTCAAAGCGAGGCTCGAGGAGGCGGAGCGTGAGGGCAAGCGGCAGGCGGCGCCGTTCGCCC
>Ga0210044_10009758_pt1 | contig 11609 bp, 8 predicted proteins | sample CryGey13umfilter_2_FD_183959 | JGI IMG/M metagenome (GOLD analysis project Ga0210044, IMG submission 183959) | Groundwater microbial communities from aquifer in Utah, USA - Crystal Geyser 4/9/14 3 um filter (SPAdes) (version 2) | ecosystem: Environmental > Aquatic > Deep subsurface > Groundwater...
TGATGTTGTCAAGTTTAGCAAAGTACTTTATAATCGTGACAACATCATCTTTTGGTGAATAGGTTAGTCGGATGGTGAAGGGGTAATGTTGAGAAACAAGTAAATGGACATTTCTTTCAACAATTTTACTTGAGCCGTTGCCATTTGCCAGTGGGCGATTACGATCTTGAATCTTTGAAGGGCCATCCATGGAGATAGAGATAGCAAATTTTTTTGTCATCATCCAAGTCATGAATTTAGAACTAGCCGTACCATTAGTTGTAATAAGATAATGAACTGGACGCCCGTCTCGATTTTTTTCAGTAAATGCTACAACCTTACGAATGGTTTCCTCTTCTAATGTTGGCTCGCCACCGCCATGAAAAGTAATGCGGATTTTTTTATCAGGTAATTGTTTTAAAAAATATTTAACCGCATCAATAGCAAGTTCTAATGGCATGCTTGATCCGTGGCTTGTAGGGCTAGCGTAGCAATAAATACATCGAAGGTTACAACGTCTAGTTAAAAGAAGTGTCAACGAGTGAAAACCAGTCCAGTTTGATCTTTTACAAACATTCTCAGAAATCGGTTTGAAAAAACCTTTATTTAAACAAGCCTGGTAGAGAGAAGAACCTTTTGTAGGGAAAGCAGGTACACGGCTGATAAGATTGGTAAATGGAGAATAGACGATGTGAGACTTCCCATCTTTTAAAACAAAAGTATCCTGATAGAGAGAAATTGAGTTTTTCATTTTTTTCCTCCTTTATTTTTAAAGAAAATTAGTTTTGATACTAAAATCCTAGCAAAAATTTTAATTTTTTCAATCCTATATATGAAATGAAGACTATCGAGTGATGGCTATAGAGTCCTGGTCTCCATAGTTTTGAAGTTTCAGGGCTTTTCTTTTTTAAAAGATCGTTTATAATTAAATTACCTTAGTGTTAAGTTTAAATAGTAGATTTAATTTCAAGGTTCTGGCGAAGCCAGGTTCTTATAATTAAACTACTTTAAAAAATATATCAGAAGTTTAATTTCCTGGCTACGCCGAAGCGCTACGCCAAGGCGAGCAAGGTTCTGCGAGCGGAGTGAGCAGGTTCTTATAGCTCCGCATAAATATTATTCAAGAGGAGCTTCAAGGTTCTGCGAGCGAAGCGAGCAGGTTCTTATAATTAAACCACCGCTCATCTCCTTACAAGTTTTAAAAAGAGTGGTATAATTTTAGCGAATTCTAAATAAAAAATATGCGGTTATTTAATCAAAAGCCAAGTAGAAAAAAACTCGTTTTTATTTTAATAATAATGAGTTTTGTCTTGGTTCTTTTTTTAGTTCCGCAAGAAGCAAAAGCGGCTGTAGTTGACGCTGCAGGTAACGCGGTTGCCTTAGTAGTAGGGACGATTGTTAAGATTATTGTTGCTGTTCTTGGCTGGGTAATTACGCTAGCGATTTCATTAATTGTTGTCGTCGCTCAATATAATGATTTTACTAACTCGCCAGTTGTCTCGATCGGCTGGATTTTGGTCAGAGATGTTTGTAATATGTTTTTTATCTTGATTTTACTGGTGATCGCTTTCAGTACGGTTTTAGGTTGGGAAAAATTTCATTACAAAAAGAACCTGGTTCCTTTATTAACCGCTGCTGTTTTCATTAATTTTTCTAAATTAATGTGTGGCCTTTTGATTGATTTGTCTCAAGTGATTATGTTGGCTTTTGTGAGTGCTTTTGCCAAAATTGGAGGAGGAAATTTTGCTGAGCTGGTTGGGCTAGACCAACTCTTGTCTGCTTCTCAAACACTGGATACAGCAGGAAAGATAGCGGCTCCGGGCGGTTGGGAATTAACCGGCGGCTATATTTTGGCTCTTGTTTTAGCAGGTTTATTTTTAATTGTTCTCTCGACCATGCTGGCGATTTTAATTGCTAGAATTATTACGCTCTGGTTTATGGTTGTTCTTTCGCCTTTTGCTTTAATGGCCCAAGCGATACCCGGTCCATTCCAAACATATGCCGGCAAATGGTGGTCTGAGTTCACTAATCAATTGGTCATTGGTCCGGTTATGGCTTTTTTTATTTGGTTGAGCTTGTCAGTGGTGAATGAATCAACTCAAGGCATGGGCGAAGTAGTAGGAGCGGGCGGACTAACGGCGCCAGCCGTCGGGTCTACTAATATTACTAAACCAGAAATTCTTTTGAAGTATGTCATTGGCATTGGCTTGATGTATGGTTCTTTAATGATGGTCCAAATGTTTAGCAGTATGGCGACTAAGCTCGGCGGCAAGATTTCCAGTGGCGCGACTAAAGTCATCAAGGGCGTAACAAAATTGGGATTAGAGAAAACAAGAATTGCGCCGATGGCCAGGGCTTTGGGAGAGAGAGCTCTAAGGGGAGTGGGTATGGCCAAGGAGCAAAGACAGGAAAGAACCCTTCGCAGAGAAGCTTGGGCACAAGAAACAGTTGGCGGAAAAGCAGGTGCAAGATTGAGAGCTGAAATGGAGATCAAAGGCTTACAAAGGAAGACATTAGAAGAAAAAGTTGGTCCTTTGAGAGATATGACGCCTGTTCAAATAGATAATCTTTTAAAAACGGCGTCGAACAAAGAAAAAGATCTTCTTTGGGAAGCAAAAGCAGGGAAAGGAAAACTTACAGAGCAAGATCTGCAGGATTTTGATTTACTCAGCCCTAAGACTGGAGTAGGAAAAGAGGCTCATGATAGATTTAGAGAGAGTTTAATTTCTAAGCAAGGAGGAGAAATAGAAATGAGAGAAAAATTTAAAACAACGCTACATGATAAAGGATATACAAAGGCAATTGAAGAAGCCCAGGCAAAAGCCGGTACCATGACAGCAAGACAAATAGACGAGAGAACAACAGTCGCCGGTCTTCAAAAAGACGACTCTGCTACTAATGCTTATGTTTCTGGGTTTGGGGCCAGTTCAATTAAGGGGGCGACTGACGCCAAAAGAGAGGCCATCCAAAAAGCATTAGAAGAGATAGTAGCCGGGAAAAGAAAAGCGCCGTCAAAAATTGTCAATCAAGCTAAAATGACTTTAAAAGCATTAGGTATTGAAGTGTCCGCAGATCCAGAAATCCAGCAAATTTTAACGAACAAGGAAGTTTTAAAGCGAGCCGGGGGAAAAGCAGTTGACGAAGATGCAGAAAAACTTTTCAGTGAAATACCAAAAACTAGTAATCTTGGAGATTTAAAAAATTTGTTCATCCAAATTCGAGATAAAGTTAAAATGTCATCTTCTTTAACAGAGCGAAAGTCTTTAGACCCGCTTTTGTCTTCAATTGAAACTTTGGTTAAGGGAGAAACTAATTCTGGACGTCTTCAGAGCCAACTGAAGCTTCTCGAAGATAGACTTAAAGGACAACAATCAAATACCGCTAATCAAGTAGCTGCTTTGGGTTCCCTGGTTGAGCATGGATCTAATACTTTTACAGCCGCTGCAGATATGGTTGTGAACGTTAGTGAGGGTAAGCCACCGAATGTCACTGGATTTCAGGGTCAGATTAATATGGCTCTTGGGCAATTAGATGAAGCCAAGAAGAACTTTGGTTTTAGCTTTGACAAGACGTTAGAAGGCCAAATAAGCCAGTTAAAAACCGCGACTTTAACAACGAAAAAAGAATGGGAGGATGCAGGCAAGCTTTTACAAGATATCAGAGATCAATTAAAAAATTCATCGCATCTGTATAATCACACTTAAAAATGATAAGCCAATATAATAAAGAAAAATTATCTGAAATTTTAAAAAAATACAATTTCCAAAAATCTCAAGAAGAATTGGAGAAAATAATAGAAGACGTTATTTCTAAAAAGTTACCAAGTTATCAAATTGGTTTTTATCTGGTGAGGGAGGGAAATTATGGCTGGGTGACCGCTGCTAATATGGGCGGGGAAATTTTAGATAGTCTTAGTCTAGAAGAGTTAGAAAAGCCTTTAATCGATAATGAGATTTTAGAGGAGATAAAGAAAATGCCTCAGCCAGAAAAACCGAAAGAAGAAATGATAAACCTTGATCAACTGATTGAGAAGATCAATAAAGAAACAGGGTTGAGTTTTCAAGACGAAATTTTAGCTAAACGTTTTAAAACAACGATTCTTTCTTATTTAAAAGATATTCGCGACGAAATTGAATTAAAAGAAATTTTAGAGAAGTCGCAGAAAATTGGTGGGATGGGAATAGTGGGAGAAAAAATTGATCAAATTATTGGAATTTTAGAGAGAGAGAAGCTATTAGTAAAATTAGAATTAAAGCCAGAAATATCTAAGGTGGAATTAGCAGAAGGAATAAAAGCGCCGGAAGAATTAGTTGCTCAAAAAATTTTTGAGACAAAGCCGCAAGAAATAATCCCCCCGCCAGCCTTAGGCTGGTCGGCCTTGGGCCGGCCTTCTCCCAAAGAATTTGCGGTTGATCTTGGGCCCGAGCCACCAATGGTTATCAAAGAAAAAGAGAAACAAATAACTAAATTTCAGTTAGGCTCTTTAGTGCCTGTTTTAGGGATTGAGGTCAAAAAAGAAGAAATAGAGAAAGAAGAGGAAGAAAAAATAAAAGAAGAAAAAAAAGAAGAAGTTTTTGAAATGCTTATTCCTGAACCTAGAAGGCCTGCCGTTTTTGAAACGCGCGAGAAAGTAGAAGCAATTAAACCAAGAATAAGAATTTTAGGACCTGTTGAAGAAATAAAAGCTCTGACTCTTGATGATTGGCGTCGTTTTGGCAAAACAGAAAATGCAGTTGCCCGGATAGAAGAAAAAATTAATCTCTTAGCTGAAGAGTCGCTGTTTAAAAAAGCTGAAGCCATTAAGGCCTGGAAAGAATCAGAAGTCAATCATCTTTATTTAGAAATTGGTCGGGAGTCCATAGAGAAGAGTAATGTCTCAGTTACTCAAATAATTGAAGAAAGAAAAAAACAAGGAAAACCATCTTTGAGTTTAGAAGAATTTAATGCAGTCGCCGAGCTTAATCAAAAATTGCGTTTCTGAAATTGTTGAATTATTCAACAATTTCATCCTGAGCGAAGCGAAGGATTTCATCAGGTTGTAATTTTAACTTGTATGCGCTTTGTCGTTCCTCAATTTATTGACATAGAACCCAAAATTATGGGGCCGGTTTCTTTAAGGCAGTTTCTAATCTTGCTTGCCACCGGTGGTTTAATTTTTGTTTGTTATAAATTAGCAGATTTTACTTTATTTCTTATTGAAACGGTCGTTCTTTTTGCTCTGGGGGGCATTATTGCCTTTTTTAAAGTCAATGGCCAGCCAGTTCATTTTTTCCTTTTAAATTTTTTACAAAGCGCAAAAAGGCCTAAATTAAGGGTTTGGTATAAAGAAGGAATAGAAGCGAAAGAAGTAATCTTGTCAGAGAAAGTAAAAGAAAAAGAAGAAGAGATTGCCCGCCCGCCTCTTTCTTCAAAGCGACTTTCAGAAATTTCTTTAATAGTTGACACTGGCGGAGCTTATCGCGAAGAATAGTTTTTAAAATTTCTAATTTCTAATTTCTAATTTCTAATAACTTAAAATTTAAAATTTCTAATTTTTAAATTATGGCCAAAGCTTCCACTCAAAAATATATTGACATTGCTGAAATAAGAAAAGACGCGATCATTTTAAAGAATGGCTCTTTGCGAGCAGTGCTTTTAGCATCCTCTATTAATTTCAGCTTGAAATCAGAGGATGAGCAAACGGCGATTATCAGCTCTTACGCTCAATTTTTGAACACCTTAGAAACGCCTTTGCAAATTATTATCCAGTCAAGGCCTTTTAATATTAAGCCCTATCTCCTTAATTTAGAAAAACTGGAAGAAAAGCAAACCAACGAATTGTTAAAAGCTCAAATGAAGGATTATATAGATTTTATTAAAGAATTAGTAGAAATGGGAGAAATAATGAGCAAGAGTTTTTATGTCGTGATCGGTTATAGCCCAGCTGGCGATGTCAGAAGAAAGTTTTTTGACAGATTGTTTGAAGTTTTTAAAACAGTTGGCCGAGTGACCTTTAGTAAGGAGAGATTTGCTAAACACAGAGAAAGACTTTTTAGAGAAGTAGAGAAGGTCGCTACTAACTTAAATTCTATGGGTATTAAGACCGTTCCGCTTGACACCCAGAGTTTAATTGAGTTATTCTATAAAACTTATAATCCTGACACTTCTCGTCAACAAGATTTAGTAAAAAAAGAAGATTTGCGCCTTGAAGAATAATTTATGGAAATAATAAAGGAAACAAAAATAAAAGAAAAAGAATTGGAAGAAAAGCTGGCAGAAAAAAAAGAGATAGAATTAGAGACAAAAGAATTGCTTGAAGCAGAGATCGCTTATCGAAAAGGGTTAATTTCAGTCATTGATTTAATTGCGCCAAGCATTCTCCAGGTGGCGCCGACTTATTTGCGTTTGAATAATCAATATCTAAGAACGCTTTTTGTGATTACTTTCCCTCGTTATATTTCTGTTGGTTGGTTTGTGCCAGTTGTTAATTTTAACGCTGCCCTTGACATTGCGATGTATTTTTATCCGGTTCCTTCCCGAGTCATTTTAAAACAGTTGGTTAAAAAAGTAGGGAATATTGGAGCAGAGCTTTCCGCTGAAAAAGAAAAGGGAATGCCTCGCGATCCTTTAAAAGAGACAGCTCTTCAAGATATTGAAAAATTAAGAGATGATTTGACAACTGGTGTCGAACATTTTTTTCAGTTTGCTCTTTACGTCACTATTTATGCTAAAGACGAGAAAGAGCTAGATCTTTTTACTGAACAAGTTGAAAATTTATTTGGTTCAAAATTGATTTATACACGACGTGGTTTTTATCAAACAGAACAAGGGTTTAACGCGACATTACCTCTTTTAAATGATGAACTTTTGATCACTGCTAATCTTGATTCCTCTCCTTGCGCTTCAAGCTTTCCTTTTATTTCCGCTGATCTCACTTCTGACAATGGCGTTCTTTACGGTATTAATCGTCATAATAATAGTTTGATTCTTTTTGATCGTTTTTCTATGCCTAACGCGAATATGGTCGTCTTTGCAACGAGTGGATCTGGGAAAAGCTATACCGTCAAGTTAGAAGTCTTGCGCTCTTTAATGGTCGGAACTGATGTGATTATTATTGATCCAGAAAAAGAATACAAGTACTTGTCTGACGCTGTTGGCGGGACATATATTAATATTTCTTTGGGTTCTGAAAGCAAACTGAATCCATTTGATTTGCCTCGACCAAAAGCAGGAGGGGAGGTTAACGTGACAGATCTTGTTCGCTCAGCAGTTATTATTTTAAAAGGATTATTAACGATTATGATCGGGGTGTCTGATAGGCAGGGAATAAAAAGATTTACCCCTGAAGAAGATTCAATTCTTGATCGAGCCATGCTTGAATGTTATGCCAAAAAAGACATTGTGCCCGGTTGTGATTTGAATAAGGTTGAAATGCCAACGATGTCAGATTTAGGAGAAATGCTTGAAGGAACAGAAGGAGGAGCGAATTTAGCGGAAAGATTAAAAAAGTATACTGAAGGGACGTTTGCTGGCCTGCTTAATCATCCGACTAATGTGGAGATGGACAACCAGCTAGTCACTTTTAGTGTTAGAGATCTGGAAGATGAATTACGGCCAGTTGCTATTTATACGATTGTTAATTATATTTGGAACATTGTTCGTTCAGAATTAAAAAAAAGAATTTTAATTATTGATGAAGCCTGGTGGCTGATGCAGCAAGAAGATTCGGCAAAATTTATTTTCGCTCTTGTTAAGCGATGCAGAAAATATTATTTAGGAGTGACGACGATTACTCAGGACGTGAATGACTTTTTGACGTCGACTTACGGGAGAGCAATTGTCACGAATTCAGCTCTTCAACTTTTAATGAAGCAATCACCAGCGGCGATTGAAAATGTTGCAAAAACATTTATGCTGACAGAGGGAGAAAAGTATTTGTTGCTTGAATGCGGAGTTGGCGATGGCATATTTTTTGCTGGCGCTAAGCATGCGGCAATTAAAGTCATTGCTTCTTATTCTGAAGATCAATTAGTCACCACTGATCCAAGGCAGATGTTAGAAATTGAGAAAGCTAAGAGAGAATTTGCTGAAAAATATAAGAAAGAAGAAGAAAAAGAGAAAGGAGGAGAAATGGAAGCAGATATTGGCTAAAGGAGAAATTTTAAATTTTAGATTTTAGATTTTAGATTTTAAATTATGAAAAGAAAAAAAATTATTATCATAGCGGCAATTATTATTTTAGTGGTTTTGGGAATAATTTTCCTTTTTTGGGGCAAAAAGCTTTCTAATAAACTTGGAGGACAAGAGAAAAAAGTAGAAGAAAAAATACCAGCAATAAAAGTTGAGGAGCAAAAAGAGATAGAGCCCGAAGTTTTAAAACAGCAAGAAGAAGAAGAAAAAATGGACTTAAACTTAAAAGCAAGAAATTTTATTGAAAGAGTGGGCAGTTTTTCTTCTGATACTAAAGATTTAAACTTGAAAGAAGCGAGATCAATGATGATTGAAACTTTATTTAAAAAATTACAGAATGATTTAGAGGGAGAATTAGAGGCTAATAAAAATGATTTTTATGGCAAGACAACAAAAGTTATCAGTCAAGAAATGACAGAATTTGGACCAGAGGTTAGGGCTCATTTTAAAGCAGATGTCCAGATTCAAGAGACAAAAGAGAAAGATGTTAATGTTTATTATCAGATAGCAGAGATCACTTTTTTAAAACAACAAGATGAGTGGAGGGCGGCGGAAATGGCGGTGTACTAACTAACAACTAACAACCTACAACTAATAACTAATAACTAATAACTAATAACTGTGGTCAATATTAATCAACAAGAAAAAGAAAGAGAAGAAGCGAGACAATTATATCTTGAACAGCAAAAAGCCAGAATGGCTCAAAAATTAGGGGAACAGCCAGGGCTAGAAAAAATGAAAGCAGAACGAGTGAGGGAAGGAGCAGTAGGAATAGTCGAAAGAGGTGGAGGAGCGGCTGGCGGACTGCGTCCGCCGAAGCCTGCTTTGGCAGGCGAAGGCGGAGGCGCTGGAGAGGGAATGGCCGGCGCAATAGAAGGCGTCGGAGAAGCGGCAGCGTCAAAAGGAACAGGAGAACTCTTAAAACAAAGTTGGATGAATTTAATAACTTCCTTTGGTTTAACTTTAATCTATATTAATATTCATTTTGTTCTTCGTTATTTAATGGGAATTAAATTTTTCTGTCAGTTTGGTGAAGAATGGATGCCGTCAACGCCAGGGGTAGAAGAAGTTGTTGGGAAAAAGGCGGAAATAGCAGAAATTATTGCTTTAATTTTTTTAGATCTACTCGTTCTCTTTGCTATTTTAGGTATTTTAACTATTATCGGGTTTATCGTTAATCCCCAAGAATTAATTAAACTTTTAGGAGCGGCAATTTTAAATGTTATTACCCCTTGGCCTTCAAAATAATATTTCAAATAACCTCTTAAAAATTAAAATTGTATGAAATTAAATAAATTTAAAAAAGTTTTCTTGTTCTTTTTGGTGATTCTCTTTTTATTTCTCCCCTTTTTCGTTTTAGCCGTGGAGTTTAAGCCACAAGTTAAGATCCCGGGCTATGCCCCGGCAGTTGGAGCAAATCCTGGGGAAACAATCTTTAAATATTTTGCTGCTCTTTACAGTTGGGGCATTCGAGCAATTGGCGTGATTGCGGTTATTATGATTATGGTGGCTGGCTTTCAATGGATGTTGGCTGGCGGTAATGCGACCAAAGTGTCAGCCGCTAAAGAACGGATGAAGAATTCGGTGATTGGCTTGATTTTAGTCATTGGCGCTTATTGGATTCTTAATTTTATTAATCCAGCCTTAGTCAAATCGCCGAAGTTAAATATCGAGGGGATTGAACCAAAAAAATTAGTAGTAAAGTCATCTTGTCTTTATAGAGTATTTGATTTTAAAAAAGTCGAGAAGGAAACCGGAAAAGATTTTTGTTCACTCGGATCGGGGTATGAATGGAGCGAATTAGCCAATTTAAATATTTTTTATTGTAAACCGGCCTATGGTCAATCTGGAGCGGTATGTTCTGAGAAGAAAGACTCCTTAAATTTAAAAAAAAGAGATAGTTATGAAAAATGCGAGAGAAAATCAGGGAAGATTGAGTGTACAGGGTATGTATATAATGAAGGTGATATAGAGTTTTCATCAGGTACAAGAACGGTTGGAGAAGAATTTGAAGTTGGAGTTGGAGTTGGTGGTGGAGGAGGAACAGTAACAGGCCTAGAGGTTAATCCATACAAAAATTATTATATGGCTGGTGACCAAAATTGTGAAGGATTAGAAAAACCAAAAACTAAAGTAGGCGTCAATGTCGTTGGATGTTGTTGTCCCAAAACTGATAGAGGATCTGGTTCTCCTTGTAACACAGATAAAGATTGTCCAGAAGACGAAATTTGTAATACCCGTTATGTAAATGAATGTTTGAAGCCGGCCGAAAAAGGAGTGGGTTGTGCCCGCGATGAAGATTGCAAAAGTGGCAAATGTAAGATTAACTGGTGGGGTTTTAAAATAAAAATATGTGAATAAATGTTTATAAGTTTTGGTTTTTTGAGTCAACATTAAATTTTTTAGTTTTATGTCTGAAAAAAAGAAGAAAATAATTTTAATAATTCTTTTTTTAGCGGTGGCGGTTTTTTTTGCTTGGCTTATTTATATTATTTTTTTCAAGCCTAAGCCGCCGGTTGCCCCGCCTGAGATAAAACCGCCAGTGGTTGAAGAAATTCCGAGATTGCCAGTGACCCGCGAGGCCTGGGAGAGAATGACTGTTGAGCAAAGAGCAAAACTCGGTTTGCCAACCGAGCAATGGGCCGAGGAAGTTGAAGTGCCGGTTGTCCCGCCGCCAGTTGTCAAAGTGCCAGAGATTGATGAAATAGCGGCTGGCGGGAGGACATGGATTAATCCAGTTTCTGATGTTAAAACAAGGGCAGCGACTTTAAGTTCTGATGGCAGAAGCAGCGTTTATTATGACGAAACAGATGGACATTTTTATAAGATTGACGAAAATGGAGAGAAAGAACTGATGACTGATCAGGTTTTTTATAATGTTGAAAAAATTAATTGGTCGCCAACTAAAGATAAGGCAGTTCTTGAATATCCGGACGGCTTTAAGACAGTTTATGATTTTGTCATGAAGAAACAGTATGTTTTACCTAGAAACTGGGAAGACTTTTCTTTCAATCCTTCAGGCACTCAAATTGCTTTTAAGTCAACGAGTAAATATCCAGAGAATAATTGGTTAGCAACCGCTAATTATGACGGAACAGGGGCAAAACCGATTGAGCACATGGGCGAAAATGCAGATAAAGTGATGGTCAGTTCTTCGCCAAATTATCAAACGATTGCTTTCTCCCAAACTGGCGAACCACGAGGAACTTGGGTCCAAAGCATTTTATTAATTGGTTTCCATGGAGAAAATTTTAGACCAATAGTTGTCGATGGCCGCGGCTTTGAGCCGGCTTGGGCGCCTAAAGGCGATAAAATCACTTACAGTGTTTATAGCATGGACAACGATTATAAACCAAGACTTTATTTGGTGAATGCCCAAGGCGATGAGATTGGTTCGGGCAAGATAGATACCGGTCTTAATACCTGGGCGCATAAATGTAGTTTTAATAAAACAAGCGATA
>Ga0210044_10009759_pt1 | contig 11605 bp, 9 predicted proteins | sample CryGey13umfilter_2_FD_183959 | JGI IMG/M metagenome (GOLD analysis project Ga0210044, IMG submission 183959) | Groundwater microbial communities from aquifer in Utah, USA - Crystal Geyser 4/9/14 3 um filter (SPAdes) (version 2) | ecosystem: Environmental > Aquatic > Deep subsurface > Groundwater...
TTTAAAAAAAATCTATTTTAGATGTGGGTAAACGATAGGGTTTTAACCCTGTCTATGTATGTTAAAGTAGCCAAAAAATTGAAAAAACGACACCCAAAGAGCAGCGTAGCTAATTTGTTATGCACCCCCTAAGTCTAAATGTATTTCATCAAAACCATAATTCCTAATTTAAAAAAATTACTCACTATATTTTTTCCATAAATCAGGTCTTCTTTTTTTAGTTCTTTCTATGGCTTGTTGCAATCTCCAATCTTCAATTTTGGCAGCGTGTCCAGAGAGTAATATTTCAGGAACTTCCATTCCTTCCCAGTTAGCAGGGCGAGTATAAACAGGAGGCGCAAGCAAATCATCTTGAAAAGAATCTGTCAGAGCAGAAGTTTCATCATTCATCACACGAGGAACTAAACGAATGATAGCATCAGCCACCAAGGCAGCAGGAATTTCTCCACCAGAAACCACAAAATCGCCTACTGAGAGTTCCATTGTAACATATTTTTGACGTATTCTTTCGTCTATTCCTTTATAATGTCCACAAATCATCATTATATTTTCTTTCAAAGAATAGGTATTTGCCATCGTTTGATTGAACGTAACGCCATCAGGAGTCATATAGATTATTTCATCGTACTTTCTTTCGCTCATCAATTTTTCTATACAGGCAGCCAATGGTTCTGGTGTCATGACCATTCCTGCACCACCTCCAAAGGCATAATCATCGATGCGTCCGTGTTTGTCTTTGCTGTATTCTTTGAGGTCGTGGAGCGTTAGGGTTACAAGATTATTTTCTTGCGCTCTTTGCAAAATAGAATGACCAATAAAACTCTCAATAAGTTGAGGCAAACAAGTAATAATATCTATACGCATAATTTGAAGTTGTTTTTTATAAAAAATCAATGAAATTATTTAATTCTATAAGTAAACTTATCAAAAAAAAATAGAACAGAAAATTTATTAACTCAATTTATCTTAAAAATAACTTCATTTACTTCTAACTTCTTAAATCCGAATTCTAAATTTATTAATTGGTATGATTTTGTTATTTAGAGTAAGTATAAATAATAATTTTGTCTTATCTAAAACCTTTTTTTAGAGTTTAAGTAAAAACGATTTATTTCAAAATTCCTATCTCATTCACTAATAATCTATCAAGCTATGAAAAATTTATTTTATTTTCTTATTCCTTTATTCTTAATATTTTATCTTTCCTCTTTTACTTTTCAAAAAGCAAAAGCGCAGGATTTGCCTCATCCAGATAGCGTAGAAATGCTCATCAATAGTATGGCAATTCAGATAGAAGCCACACAGGGTTTGAATGATATGTATAATTTTGATTTTAGAAGTGCTGAAAGTCAGTTTAGTTGGATAAAAAGACATTATCCTGAGCATCCGTTAGGTTATTTTTTGATGGGATTGAGTAATTTTTGGAAAATGATGCCCAACGAAGACATAACAACGTATGACGGTATTTTCAATAACTATATGGATACTACTATCACGTATGCCGAAAAAATATTTGATGATGCCGAAAAAAAATCTCCAAAACAAATAGAAGCTGCCTTCTTTTTATCGGCTGCTTATGGCTTTAAAGGGCGTTTAGAATCCAATAGAAGAAACTGGACGGCTGCCACCATTGCAGGAAAACGAGCTTTAAATTATTTAGAAGATGCTAGAGGATATGGCGATTTGAGTCCAGAATTACTCTTTGGAGATGGTTTATATAACTATTATGTAGAATGGATTCCAGAAAATTATGGCGAACTAAAACCTATTTTCTGGTTTTTCAAAGGTGGCGATAAAGAAAAAGGAATAAAACAATTAGAAGAAGTAACGGCAGAAGGATTTTATACCAAAACAGAAGCACAGACTTTTTTGATTCGAATCTATGATAGTGAAGCCAAAGAAGATCCTATGTACAGAGAAAAAGCTTTGAATTTGGCAGGATATTTACATCAGAGTTATCCCAAAAATGCTTTTTTTCATCGTCAATATCTCAAACTTTTATATCTTACAGGCGACGGAAACAAAACTATCGAAGAATCTAAAAAAGCCTTAGAACTTATTGAACAAAACGCTTTTGGTTATGAAGGAACAATCGGACGTTATGCAGCTTTCTTTTTGGGTTCGCATAATTTTAGAGCTTTGAGAAATTATGAAGAAGCCAAAAAATATTTAGAACAAGCCGTTCAGTTTGGCGAAAGTGCTGATGCTCAAGACTCGGGATATTATTTACATTCTTTGGCTTATTTGGGGCAGATTGCTCACATAGAAAAAGATTATATGGCTGCAAAGGGGTATTATGAAAAAATAAAAAACCATGCAAACCGAAAACACCCAACCAAAAAAGAGGCAAAAGAATATTTAAGAGAAAATAGAAAATTGTTTAAATAAAAATTGTTCAAAACTTCATTTGTATTTATACGTTAAGAGTTTATTATACCAACATGAGTGACATTTTTAAGTATTTGATTTTCAGTTGCAGCGCAACGTAACCTTTGTAGAACCTCAAAAATGAACTTTATTAGAGCTACAGAGTAGCTAAACCTTGTAATTTGGAATTAATAATAAAGTTACGCTACTCTGTAGCTTTTGAAATTTATTTTTTATTATCATTCTACAAAGGTTACGCAACTTTGTTGCTAGGAAAGGACTATTTTAGATTTTATAAATGTCACTCATGTTATTATACAGTCAATAAAAATTTCATCAAAAAATTATCAATCACAAAAAATTATGAGTCAAGCTAAAGTTCAAGCCGAAGGTATCGTTCAAAAACACGTTTTATGGTCTATGGGAATGGGCGCAATTCCAATTCCTTTTTTAGATACGATAGCCGTTTCTGCTATGCAATACGAAATGTTGAAGCAAGTTTCTAATCTATATGGTTTTGAGATGAGCGAAAATATGGGCAAATCACTTATTTCTATGCTTGCAGGTGGTACGCTTGTCCGTATGGGTGCATCGGCAGTCAAAACCATTCCTATTATTGGTTCTTTCTTAGGAGGGGGGGCGATGGTGGTCTTATCAGGTGCTTCTACGTATGCAATTGGAAGCGTGTTTGTTCAGCATTTTGAGTCGGGAGGAGATTTATTTGATATTGATACCGAAAAATTCAAAAACTTTTATAAAGAAAAATTCGAACAAGGAAAAGAATATGCTGCTGAAATGAAAGACAAGGCAAAAAATTCTATGAATAATGATTCGGATAAAGAAGAAAACGTAAAAACAGATTTAGGTAAAAAAGGCAAACCAGCAATGGAAACTGACCCAAATGCACCTGCTCCTAAAGAAGAAACAAAAACGCCAAAAACAGAATCTAATAAAGAAGAAAAAGCATTAAGAGAAGCCAAAATTGCTGAACTCAATGATTTGAAGGCAAAAGGAATCTTGACAGATGAAGAATATGAGCGTATGAAAAAGAAAATTATGAGTTAATACAATAAAAATTAGCGAGTGATTTATATGATTACTATGATAATTACAGGATAACACATACAAATTAATTTGATTTGCATTTGGCTTCGCCGACTTTCAGTTATCTTCATTCATCATAAAAATCATATAAATCATTTACCAATAAGTTACGCTATTTTTTATTTTATGCCCAAACTTTCGTTCCTTCGGTACAATTTTTACAAATTTCGATTTCTTTTCTGGATTGTAACAATGAATTTCTAAAGGCTGAATAGGTTTCATTTTGCCAAATTTCATTAAAAGAATACGTTGATAAGTCGCCCAAATGATGAGTTGCATCTTTATCAAAACAACAAGGAACTACTTTTCCGTCCCACGTAATGACGCAAGAATGCCACATTTTCCAACAACTATTTTCTAAATTATTCTTTAGAGTTATTTTATTTTTTTCCTTTTTATAACGGCTATATTTCTCATTTTCTGGAATAAAATCAGTTTGATTTTCATAATCATAAATTTGTGCTGTTTTGATGGCTACTTTATCAATTCCGAGTTTTTTTCCTATTGCTTTTATTTGTTCTATTTCGTGTTCGTTGTGTTTGAAGACAATAAATTGAAGCATAATAAAAGGCGTTTTGCTTTTGTGTTTTTTCTTAAAAGCGACTACATTTTCAACTCCTTTCCAAACTTTATCGATATTTCCTCCAATTCTATATTTTTTATAGGTTTCTTGATTTGCGCCATCTAAAGAAATTATCAAGCGAGAAAGACCTGAAAGCACCGTTTTTTCTGCCACTTCTTCTGTTAGATAATGAGCATTTGTAGAAGTAGCTGTATAAATATTTTTTTGATTTGCCAGTTTTACCCAGTCCAAAAAGTGCTTATTGATATACGGTTCTCCTTGAAAATAAAAAATGAGGTAGGTCAAATAAGGCGAAACTTCACTCAATAATTTTTCAAAAATAGCATTGGTAGCATTTCCAGTAGGACGAGAAAATTGTCTAAGTCCAGACGGACAATGAGGACATTTCAAATTACAAGTTGTTGTAGGCTCAAAGGCGATACTTATCGGAAATCCTCTTTGGTAGTTTTTCTTTGTGAGTTTGGAAACGTAATAACTAAACAAGAGCAAAACACCATTCCAAGACCGTTTGAAAGTAAGTGTTTTGAGGTAAATTATTCCATCTATAAATTGACTTTTATTCATTAACTTGATTTTATTTTGCACGAGGTTTTGGTAAATGTAGTACAAAAATCAATCTTGATGAAACAGAAGTAAAAAATCCCTTTCTTGAAAAGAATAATTTTCAAAAAAATGATTTATCAAAAATGATATTTTAATTTATTCTACAAGCAACAAGCCTTATATAACAATCGTCAATCCTCTGTTTTGAAAAAACAAGACGTTCTTAACGGAATTATGAAAGTTTAAAGAGGTTTATTATTCTACATTTCGTTCCATATATTTGATAATATCTAAAGCAATATCTCTTCCAGTTGCTTTTTCAATTCCTTCTAATCCAGGGGAAGAGTTTACTTCTAAAATAAGAGGACCTCTAGCAGACTGTAACATGTCCACACCAGCCACTCCCAAACCTAATACTTTTGCAGCTTTTAGAGCAGCATTTTCTTCTTGGTCGGTGAGTTCGATAATATTTGCACTTCCTCCTCTATGAAGATTTGAACGAAATTCGCCTTCTTTTCCTTGTCTTTTCATTGCTCCAACGACTACACCATCGACAATAAATACACGAATATCTGCTCCTCCTGCTTCTTTGATAAATTCTTGTACAATTACACGAGCCTTCAAACCATTAAAAGCCTCTAACATAGATTCGGCTGTATTTCTGTTATCTGCCAAAACTACTCCCAATCCTTGTGTTCCTTCCAAAAGTTTGATTACTAAAGGCGCACCACCTGCTTTATCTACCACACTTGTTACATCTTTTGAGTAATTACTAAAAACTGTTTTGGGTAAATCAAGACCAGCACGAGCTAGTATTTGAAGACTTCTTAATTTATCTCTTGAACGAACTAATGCTTGTGATTCAGTAGCTGTAAAAATTTTCATCATTTCAAACTGACGAACTACTGCAGTACCAAAAAAGGTTACTGAAGCACCAATACGAGGAATAACCCCATCAATATCTGACATTTCTTCGCCTTTATAAATAACACTTGGTTTCTTTTTTTCTATTACTAAATCACATTTTGTATGGTCTATTACTACCATTTGATGTCCTTTTTTTTCTCCAGCTTCAATGATTCTTTGAGTAGAATAAAGATTTTTGTTTGCCGATAAGATGGCTAATTTCATGAGTTTTATTTTATAATGTTATGTAAAAAGAGTTGTCAAAAGATAAGGATTAATTTTATTAAATTCAAAAAACAAATCCTAAGAGAGGGGGGCTTTACACAAATAAAATTGATTTTTATTCAAATAATTAATAAAAAAGTATTTAGCTTTGCTGACTTTCAAGTTGTAGTTTATCTGTATTTTAAATCCTGCCAACCGACAGTTTAGCGAAGCTAATCCTTAATAAAAATCAGTTACAAGAAATAGTAGGCTACAGTAATCAATTTGTAAAATAATACAATCAATAAAATTTAGAATTAAAAAATGAAAAATCACGTCAAAATTTATCTTTTCTCTTTGCTTGCCTTGCTTTTATTTTCTACGTCTTGTAGTCTGCTGACAGATAGTGTTTGTAAAGATGGAAGTGGAGAAGTAATTAGTCAAGAAAGAATAGTATCAGGATTTACAGCCATTGAATCAAGAGGAAATTTTACAGTAAATCTTTTTCAAGATTCTAGTATAAAAGTACAGTCTGTTATTGTGGCTGCACAAGAAAATATTATTGACCTTATCCAAACACGCATTTCAGGACAAAGTCTTATCATTGATACCGATGAATGTTATAATACGAATGAAGAAGTAACAATTACTGTCCGAACACCTGCACTTTCTCAGATTATTTTGGCTGGCTCTGGCGATATTGTTCTGCAAGATACAGTTCGTAAAAGTGAAATAGAATTTATTTTAGACGGCTCAGGGAATATACAAACGACACCAAGTTTTCTTATTATTGCTTCTATAAGTTGTACAGCAAGATTAAAAGGTTCTGGAAATATGGAATTAGATTTTGATAACACAAATATAGTAAATACTTCTGTCGATGGTTCTGGAACTATTACTTTAAGAGGAGAAGCACAACAAAATACCTTAAATATTAGTGGTTCGGGAACTATAAAAGCCTTTGATTTGCCTGTCTTGACAAGTACAGCCGAAATAATTGGTTCTGGAATTATCGAACTAACAGCAACTGATACAGATTCTACCATCATAACATCAAGGGCAACACTAAATGCACAAGTGAGTGGAAGTGGAACTGTTCGTGTAAAAGGAAATGCAAGTATTAAGTGGAATATATCAGGTTCTGGGAAAATAGAACGAGTAGAGTAAAAATATTCTAGGATTATTTTAAGAGTAAAAGACTTGCTTGTTTTATTATTCAGAATTATTTTGTAAATTATAGCACAATCTAACCGAAAGATTGTGCTTTTTTATTGAGCATAATTATTTACTCCTTACAAAATGAATTCTTTGTCTTCGCATAACCCATCTGTTTTTTTTGAAGATGTAGAAAAACTAAAACAGTCTTTTAGTTTTGAGAGTGAAGAAGCTGAGAAGAAATTTTATAAAAAAAATAATTATTTATTTGCCACTACTTCGGCAAGTTTGTTTCGTTTGATGCCTCAAATTCCTTATTCTAAGCACAAATCTATTTTTGAAAAACTCCTTTTTAATCTTCAATTATTGAATATTGAAGAAAAGCATGCTGAATTATTTATCGAAAATTTCGAAGTCATTGATATAGAAAACAGCCTTGATAAAGCCCAAAAAGGAAATCCATTTTTATTTTGTTGTTTTCATACAGGCGCATATTCACTTATTCCTGGTGTGCTGACTAGGCAAAGCCTAGATTTTGGGTTTTTATCTAATAAAATACTTACAGAAAGAAAAGGAGAGCATTTTTTAGAAACGCATCGCAAATACTGCGAACAACATAATATAGATTCGAAGACACAACTCATCAATGTAGAAGAAAGCAAAGGGATTTGGAAAGCTCTCCGAATGCTGAAAGAAGGTAAATCGCTTATCGTTTATGTAGATGGAAATACAGGTTCGAATTATTCTAAAAAAGAAAGTAATAATACAGTAAAAGTTGATTTTTTGGGGGAAGCTTTACGAGTCAGACAAGGAATTGCATTTTTATTTATGCTTGTAATGTTCCAATTGTTCCAATTCTATCAAGTAGAGAATATCAAGATTCAGAACTTAAATTAAAAAGAAAATATACACTCTTACCGGCTCTTTACCCTACTAAATTTACAGATAAAAAATCCCAAAACGCATCTTCAAAGGAAGAATTTGCTGCCCAAACGATGCAAAAACTTTATTCTATTTTGGAAAAAGAGGTAATCAAAAATGGAGCAGATGCTGAAACAATACGTGAATGGGAAGGTTGGATTTTTGTTAATAAATTTTTTGAAGAGCTTCAAAAACCTATTTTAAGAGCGAATAAAAAAGACTCTTCTGCCATTAATTCTGATTCGGTAGATAAAAAAACAGCATCTTATATTTTTAACGAAGAGCGTTTTGCACTCATTGAAACTAAAAAAGAGAACGAGGAAAATCAAAAAAATACCCTGTTTGATAAGTTTACTTATCGTTTTTTTCCTGTATCTGACCTACTTTATGAAATAATTATTTATTTTTCTACACCAAAAAAGTTATATTTGTTTGATAATACTAATGAGCAAGTTGATAAAAAAACTACAACGAGTAGTCATTCCCCTATTTCTACTAATTCTGTTTCTGAGTCATCTATTCATTTTGATTCCAAATTACAACTCTCTAAAACTCTTGTTTCTATAAGTGCGTTAGAAAAATTAATTGAAAAAGATATTTTGGTACAATACAAATAATTAATGTGATTAATTGTATAATACAACAACAGAATAATTTTATTTACAATCCTAAAAATATAAAGCAATTTTTGATGACATAAGTCTTACTCTACTTAATTCCCTTAATCCCCTTAATCCCTTTACTATTATGCCGAGAGGCTTTTTATTTTATTTTTTACTTAGTCTATTTACATTTTTTAGTAATGTATATGGACAACAAGTTACTAACCATCTCTTTGATTCTCTCAAAACAGAAGACTTCCCTGCTTCTGAGTTAGAAAGAGAGTTGAAAGGTATAGTGAGTAAATCACAACTTTCTGAGTCTGATTCTACACGTAGGCTTTCTATTTTAGATTCCTTAATTGGTTTTTATAAAGACAAGAACACAAAAAGATATAATCACTTTTTATCCCAAAAGAAAAATTTAGACTTTAAATATATTCTTCCTCTACGACTTCCTGTAAAAGAACATAACAATATTAGTAAAAATTTGGGTGTATGGAAAGATACTACCAATGGAAAAATAACGATTGAAGATATTGTAGATAATCCTCAACTTACGTTTTCTAACAATACTATCAACTTCAAAAATATGGAAGTGGGAGCATATTATTGGTTGCGTCTAAAATTGGTAGGAAATGGTGTAAGAGATGAATTAATTGCTCTACAAATAGGCTCAGTTTTCGAAACTTGGTCAGAAATTACATTTTATCAGCCTGTTGAAGATGAAGCATTTCGTGTAGAACGTTCAGGTACAGATATGGACCCTGAAAACAAACCTGTCAAACAGTGGCGTAATTACTTCAATATTGATGTGCCTGCTAAATCAGAAATTATTGTTTATATTCGGATACATTCAAATGCACAACGTTTTCATCCAAAATTTATTTATTCTTATATACAAGACACTGCAAGTGTAAGTCAAGGTTCGGAAGAGTTTACGTATGCACAAGGAATATTTCAAGGTATTTTGTGGGTAATGGCTTTTTATAATCTACTTCTCTTTTTTATTATTAGAGATAAATTATACCTGTATTATGTCTTGATGATTATAGGAATACAACTTAATGTATTTTATTATTATAGATACGTCTATTTTCTCTTTCCTACTTCTCAACTTCTCATTCGTTCTTGTATAGTAATTTCACATCTTTTTATGATAGGTGGTGGTCTTTTATTCTTGAAAAGTTTTTTGAATGTAAAAGAGTTATTACCTAAATGGAATAAAATAATTAATGTTATAAATTATATTTTAGTTATTGCTGTTATAGTTTATGTGGCGCATAACTTAATTTCATCTACTCCTACTTGGGAAAATCAATTATCACTAAGCAAATATGCGCTAATTGTTATTCTTGCGATTGCTCTAATAGCTAGTATTTTGGCTTTTGTAATAGGTATTTTAGTTTTACGGAAAGGTTATTTAGCAGCTCGTTATTATCTCATTGCTACAAGTGGATTACTTTTAGGAGCTTTTTTTTATGCTCTTTCTTACTTATTGATAAATGGAATGGGAATAAAAGTAAATCCAGATATATTTACCTATTTATTTCAAGGTGGTGTAGTTATTCAACTTGTTTTTTATGCTCTTGGTATTGGTTATCAAGTCAATCGTTTGGAGAGAGAAAAATCTGATGCCCTTGCTGAGAATTTAGAATTACAAAAAGAAACAACTACTCTTTTAGAGAAAAAAGTAAAACAAAGAACCGTAGAAATAGAACAGCAAAAAGAAGAAATAGAAGCCATCAACTCGACTTTGATGGAACAAAAAGGATTGATGGAAAAACGAAATCACGATATTACTTCCAGTATAAATTATGCAAGGCGTATTCAAGATGCTGTTTTGCCAGATTTGCGTTCCTTTAAGCGTAGTGTTCCAAATTGTTTTGTTCTCTACAAACCTAGAGATATTGTTTCAGGCGATTTTTATTGGTTTGCTCAAAAAGAGAATCAAATTGTTTTGGCTGCTGCTGACTGTACAGGACACGGAGTACCAGGGGCATTTATGTCTATTTTGGGAGATTCGTATCTCAATCAAATCGTTAATTTACAGGGAATAACAAAGGCTGATTCTATTCTAAGTCGTCTGCATGGACAGATTCGAAGAGCCTTGCGCCAGTCTAGTACAGAAAACAAAGACGGAATGGATATTTCTATTTGTGTAATTGATTTAGAACAAAAACACGTTACTTTCGCAGGCGCAAAACGTCCTCTTTTATATATTCAGAATGCTACTATCTTTGAAATAAAAGGCGACAAACATTCAGTAGGAGGTTTTCATACTAACGCAGAAAATTCTTATACCTCTCATCAAGTAAACTTTGATAAACCAACATCATTTTATATTTTCTCTGATGGATACGTCGACCAATTTGGAGGAAAACACAATAGAAAATTCATGACAAAAAACTTCAAAAGTCTGCTTCTAGAAATCCATAAAGAACCAATGGTAAAACAAAGACAACTTCTTGCACAACATTTTGAAGACTGGAAAGGAAAAAACAAACAAATTGATGATGTAATTGTAGTCGGTTTTCAGATATAAAAGTTCAAATTAGTTGATTGTAAAAGGAATAAGCCAAAACAGAATCCGAATACAGACTACGAAAGAACTCATCCGATTTCTAGAAACCCAAAACAAATAAAGGAAAATAGAAGAGTAGAAGTTATCTTTGTGGATTAAAAGTAGCCAATAGCTTCCAAGCTGTTGTAAAAAGTACAATTAAATAATAAAAAATGGCTTTCCAACTCCCAAAAAACGAAATTTTACAAGGAAAATGGACTTTCCATTACCTTTCTCCAACAAAAAACAAATACAACGGAATCCTTTATTTGACAAAGAAAAACCTCTATTTTGAAGGAAATTTTCAAATCGAAAACTTGAGTGTAAGTGCTATTGAAGGAGGTTTTGTTATTCCTTTAGATGAAATAAATGCAGTAGCTCCTTTGAGAGTAATGTTCATTTTCAATCAATTACATATCCAAATGAAGGATAAAGAAGTTCATATTTTTGATAGAGGTGTTTTGCCTGTGGGTGGTGTGATGAAGAAGATTGAGGAGTATAGAAGGAAGTAGTAGATAAAATATTTGTATTGAAATAAAAAAAACGAATTGATTTCTAGAACCAATTCGTTTAAAAAATCAATTAATATTTATTTTTGTCCATTCTAAAATATTGTTATCAATAGCTAAACTCCATGCTTCTTCATCTTCCATCTTTTGA
>Ga0210044_10009760_pt1 | contig 11605 bp, 6 predicted proteins | sample CryGey13umfilter_2_FD_183959 | JGI IMG/M metagenome (GOLD analysis project Ga0210044, IMG submission 183959) | Groundwater microbial communities from aquifer in Utah, USA - Crystal Geyser 4/9/14 3 um filter (SPAdes) (version 2) | ecosystem: Environmental > Aquatic > Deep subsurface > Groundwater...
GAATCCTTGGTTTACAATTGTAACTCATTTTATATTCTTTTAGTTTTCTATTTTAGCGCTTGCTATCAAGCTCTTCCCGAAGCTTCGGGATGTGCTTGATTTGGTGCGGCTTGCCTTGCAGACAACGAATGTATATCCACCATATGGCGGTTATTTCGTACTTAGTTTGAGGTTTGTAAATTTATTTAATTCTCTGTATTTTAACACTATATCCGTTTCTAAACGTTCTCTTCAGTGGTGCTCAGGGTAGATGCTGTCGGTTATATTCATTTTTTGAGTTTTAAGTGAATGATGTGATGATTTTCGATACAAATATAATATTTTACTTAAAGCACAAACCAAATATCTAAGTTATCTATTGGTCTTTTTATCTAATCGAAACCTTTGAAAGTAGTATGGATTGGAATCTCTGTGGTTTTGCTGCTGGCATAATTCCAACAATCAGTTATTTAACAAAATAAAAACTAATTATTTTATTAACGATCAGTTGGTTAGTTATTAACAGGGAAAGAGGGTTTATAGACAGTCTGACGCCGACCGAGGCTATGGGCATTTGGCGGTTTGCGGGAGCATTCGCTGTCGTGAAACGACAAAGTGAATGCGGGAGCAAAACCTGCTAAATGCACGTCAGCCAGCCAATGTCCCATAGGCTATTGGTTTCCATTTAGTTATAAACTATCGTAGTTTTGAACAATTTCAATCAGCTTATCAGAGAAGTTGAAAATATCATCAAGAGTTTGGATTTCAGTTTTTACTTCTTTCTTTTTTTCGTCAAGTACAACAAAGTATTTCTTACTTCCATTAAAGTAAAGTCGGCAAATTGGTTTTCTATTGTTGTTATCTAATAAAACCGCAAAGTATGATTGAGCGTCACGATAAGCAATCCGTTTTATGTCAACTTTTTTTCGTAGAATTGTCTTTATAATCATATATCCTTCAAGTTCTTCCTCGGTGGTTTCTACTTTGTTTTCAAGTTCTTCTGCAATTGTTAAAGTCTCTTGGGCTGATGAAGTTTCTTTTTCTTTATTTAGTGCACTGTTAAGTCTTTCTGTAATTAAGTCGCTGATAAGCACTTGAGCAGCCTTTTTGGTCAAATTTGTGAATTGTTCAAGTACTTTCGCTGTTACAATGCTCGGATAAACTTGTTTTGCAAATAATTTCACAAACTCGGGACTCGGATTGTTTAGTTCCTGACTTAGAATTTGTTTCAATTCGTTTGAGAATTTGAGTTCGCTTGCAGTGTTTACGATACTGTCTGCATCGAAGTATGACTTATGAAACTTTTTAAGTTCCTCAATCTGATTGTCTTTAATTTCTGTTATGTTGAAATCTAAGAATGGTTTTTCGTCCATTTTATTTGGTTCAACTAAGTCAGAATAGAATCTGTAGTTTATTCCGTTTGTTAAAATGCCAAACTTTGCTTTCGATACATGGAAATAGCGCAAAAGTTGACCGTCATATAAATCTAAATTCTGAGCACAATGTTTACATTCAACTAAAATAATAGGTGAACTGTCTTTGAAAATGGCGTAATCAATTTTTTCTCCTTTTTTGATTCCAATGTCAGAAATAAATTCAGGAACTACTTCTGTTGGGTTAAAAACGTCATAACCCAGAGATTGAAGAAACGGCATAATGAAAGCGTTTTTAGTTGCTTCTTCGGTTGCGATTTGGTCTTTTAATTTGATAACTCTATCGCCTAAAATCTTGATTTGGTCTTTAAAGTCCATGATACTAATGTTTTAAATTGTTGTTTTGTATTTTGATTAAATCTTCTATTTTATTGTCCAACGAATCTATCTTCTTATTCAATTCCGTTACTTCATTTTGCAATTGGTTATTATTGTCACTCACCATTGCATCAACAAAAACTGAGTTTACTAATGAAAGTCCTATAATTCCTCCTGAGAGTAACAAAATGCCGAAATAGAGTTTTGAAAAGAAACTTGCTAAAGAACTTGTACGAGTTGCAATTAAATCTGGAATTTCATACCAACCCTCCACCGAAAAAAGTCTAAAAATGGAATAAAATGAATTAGCAGGATTACTAAAATACTCAGGAATAATGTTTTTGTATATTGAACATGTGACAAGCGATACAATAAAAATCAAAATGGAGAACCCTATAATTATAATATACGATGCTTTTATAGCTCGTCGAATTGAAATCAACATGGAATCTATATTAGGCAAAAACCTAATAAGACGAAAGAATTTAAAAACTCGAAAAACTCTTAACGTTAAAAATACATTAAGTTCAAAAATATTGTGGCTATAAAAAACAGCCCCTAATGAGGGAATTGAAATAAGCACTAAAATAAAATCGAGTTTATTCCAACCATTTGAAATGTATTTTTTAAAACCATTATCGGCTGTTTTTATAAACATTTCGATAACAAACAATGCTGTGAAAATAGGTTCGATGTAGTCGAGCACATTTCCACGAATCTCAAATTCTTGAATAAAAATTAGTAATGCATTTCCAATTATTAAACCTAATATGCATAATTCATTTAGGAAGAACTTCTTAATTTTGCTCATGATCTTATTTTACTCTTGCCATCAACTCTTCAATACTCTCAAAAATCGCCTCAATATCTCCCTTATCCGCAAGCTCTACAATACCATTAATTGTTGAAATACAATGCTTTAATGTAATTGACGATTTCTTCATTTACTTGTGGATTTACGACTGTAAATTATTAATATTTTATAAAATCCAAATCTATAGAAATTATTAATACAAATGTTTTTTTTAGAAGTATTTAATTAAAACTTTCAAATGTTGTTTATCTTAAGTTCTGTAAAAAGTCAGCTTTAGTTTTTTTCAGATCGGTTTTAATTTTACTAAGTCAAATTTATTTTGGTGAGCATTTTTTTCTTTGTAGCAAAACTCTGATTTGTAAGCTTTGGTGCTGCTATGTACGTATTATTCCTTTTCACTTAAGACCTCAAAATTCAAATAAATTGTAATGCCATTTTCATCTACAATAGTAAGAAAGTGCTTGCCTTTCGAGGGATTCAACGCCATTTCATGAATATTCTGAGTACTTCCAGCGAAGATATTATCCAAATGCCAAAAAATTGTAGTAGATGCTTGGCGATGAGTAACTTTAAAAATTATTGCCGATTGCTTTCCAGTAAATTCCTTTGGAATAAAAACCTTTGTAAGAGCCGATGGTGGCGGATAAATAAATTCCATAATCTTTGTTGAATTTTCAAAGCAATCTTTTCGCAATGGCGGAGGACTTACATAATCAGGATTTTTGGTTTTATAATAAAATTCGTACACCGGCGGCAAAACAAACCATGGCACATTTACCATATTGGAAACCTTCTCGCAGCTACTATTTACCTGATATTTTGAACTTTGGTCGAGATGAAGCAATTTGTGATAAGGACAAAGTGGCGAATATGAAGAGTTGTATGTTAACCAAGATTTATAAGTTTCTTGGCAATTAGGACCAGCCCTAAAGCCACTTTTATTGCAAATCTCCAGCAATACCATCTCATCTTTCGGTGGTGTAAACCAAGTTGTATCGGGCAAAATATTGAACACATCAAACATTATTGGCGCCGCTGTAGTTAGTCCTGTCATCCCTGGCCGTCCCTCACCATCGGCATTGCCCACCCAAACGCCTACAACATATTTTGGAGTTACTCCTATTGACCATGCATCGCGGAAACCATAGCTAGTGCCAGTCTTCCACGCAATTTTTTCGGAACAAGAATACAGCTTCCAGCCAGTTTCATTTATTGGCCTATTTACATCCAATAGTGCATTGAAAGCCTCAAAAATTGCCGAGGCAGAAAGTACCTTTGTGCGATCAGGTTTTGCTTTATTTTCTGGTGTTGAAAGATAAAATGAAGGATGCCAATCACCTCTATCATAACCATTTGTGCGATAATTATTCAGCACACGTGCCATTGATGCATAAGCAGCAGAAAGCTGCAAAAGGTTAACTTCTGCTCCTCCAAGAATCAATGTCAAACCGTAATTATCCGCGCTACGATTTATTGTTGAAAAGTTGAGCTTTTGAAGCAAACTTAAAAATTTTTGAATGCTATATGTGCGCAAAAGCTTTACTGCTGGGATATTTAAAGAGCGTGCTAATGCCTCGGATGCAGGCACCAAACCATCGTAACTTAAATTAAAATTCTCGGGTTTATAACCAGCAATTTGGGTAGGTATATCTGGCACCAACATTTGTGGAAGTAATTTTCCTTCATCGAACAAAGCAGCATAAAGAAAGGGCTTTAAGGTAGAGCCTGAACTCCTTGATGATGTTATAATATCTACAAAATGACTTCCAGATTCCTGATTTTCTATCAGTCCAGTGTTGCCTTGATAAACCAAAATATTGCCACTTTTTACATCTAAAACCACAATGGCAGCATTACTTATACTATTGACTGCTAAATTTTTAGCATAGCCTTCTAATATTTCACCAACAATATTTTGAAGTTTAAAATCCAAAGTAGTTTTAATGTTTTCGCCTTTCTTTTCAAGGTTTATTTTTTCGCAAAGATGAGGAGCAACATTAGGCAGCGGAAAAACATTTTCTGGAAGTGCTTCCTGAACCGCCAATTTATAACTTATCTCGTCAAAAACTCCTTGCTTAAATAATCTACCAAGCAAACGATTTCTTTTGTTCAAAAGTTGCTTTCTATTTTTTCCGGGATGAATCAAGGATGGTGCATTGGGCAATACCGCCAAAGTAGCAGTCTCAGCCCAGCTTAACTCAAAAGGGCTGCGATGATAATATCGCCAAGCGGCAGCATTTAAACCTACCACATTGCCACCAAAGGGAGCATTGGAAACATAAAAATTTAAAATTTCCTCTTTTGAATATGATAGCTCAAGCCTAGTTGCCATAATTATTTCCAGAATTTTGTACCAAAGATTTCTGCTGCTGTGCATTGAAGACATTCGGGCAACTTGCATACTTATTGTCGAACCTCCACTTACAATTTTACCTGCTCTAATATCTTGATATCCAGCTTTTGCAAGCGAAATTAAATTAACTCCAGGATGATAATAAAAATACCTGTCTTCAAATGCAGTAATACACTTTTTGAATTTTTCTGGCATCGAATCCATTGGCGGAAATCTCCATTGACCATCATCGGCGATACGCGCTCCCATTAGATTTCCGTCGCTACTTAAGACCACCGTAGCCATTGGATTATTGAAAATTTTATGTGGTAATGAAAACCAATAAACCAATAGCAGAATGGCTATTGCCACAGCTATAATTTTTTTTCTTTTAGTAAGTTGAATTTTCAATCGACAAAAAATTTAATTCTTTATCACTTCTACCCAGCCTCCTGGAATAACTGCTTCAATCCTATTGTTATACATGGAGCCGCAAATTGTTGCTGGTAAATAATATTTGCCTTCATAAGCAGCATTGAGCATCACCGTGAAAGTGGCAGTTTCATGTTTCTTTAATTCAAAGAATGTCAGTACTCTATCATCGCGGATATCTTGATAATTGGACAGAGATTGTGCACTTTTACCCCCAATATCGAATAATCTGCTATTAATTATTTCCCAACCAGAAGGGAAAATTTGACTCAGAGCCAAATCCTGATAATCACCTAAAAAAGCAGGATTGACAATTGTAACAACAGCCTTAAAATCAGTTCCTTGTTTTATTTTATAAGGGTTTATTTTATTTCCCGACATATCATAATATGCCGTTATCAATTTCAAATTATCGCTCTTGGCAACTTCTTTACCTTCGGCTGGCCGCCCTTTTATGGTAATGCTTACATAATTGATATTCTTGGAATTGTTAACTAATACTATCGACTTCTTAGCGCCAGTTGTAAGAGCAATTTTTTTGGAAATAATATTTCGATTCGATTTGTATAAATTGATTTTCGAATCCATCAGAAGGCTTATGTCGAGGCCTTTTGACGCATTCATTTTGCCAAAAAATTCGGATACTGCCATCAGGCTCATTGCCGTTGTTTGAGTGCTCATCCAATTATCAGAGGCCAAATCTTTAGCTACTTTTTTTATCAAAGCGAAGGCTTCCGCTTTTTTGCCAATATTTTTTAGAACTAAAGCTTTTAAGGCATCATCACGTGTGGAACTTCCATAAGAATAGTCGTAATAATCTGCTGGGAAAGATGTTGAAATAAAAGGCATTTGAAAAATTTTCAAGGCGGCAGTTTTCTGATTTACAAGCATATAAGCACCAGCAAGCATAATTCTCGCACGCTCTTCAATATTGTTATTTTCTCTCATTCTATTCATGGCGCCAAGTTCCGAATTTCCTGCCATAGCTAAAAGATACAGCCTATAAGCTTGGTTCATATCGCCGCCATTCACATCATATCTCACCCAACTATTTGCCGCGGACTTTTGAAATTTAACCCATTTTTCAAGCATGCCATTAGGAAGATTATAACCCTTTTCTTTAGCTTTCAGCAAAAAGTGCCCAGCATAATTTGTTCCCCATTGATTTACAAAATCCTGTCCTGGCCAATAAGAAAAACTGCCATTTGAAAGCTGAAATTGTCTTAAATTATTTAAAGTAGCCTCTATATTTTTTTGAATTTCTGCCTTTTGCCCTTGTGTCAATTCCAATAACTCTTGCAAATAAAGCTGCGGAAAAGCCGAAGAAACAGTTTGCTCTATGCATCCGTAAGGATAGCTTATCAGATAATCAAGTCTTTTCTCCAAATTAAATGATGGAATAGAAGAAATCTCAATCGTTGCGCTGTTACTGCCAGCAATTCCAAAAGGCCTGAGGTTGGCAACCCACCTTGCACCACCTGAAAGAATAGTATCTTTAACAATAGAATATGGTTGGTTGGGATTTCGCACATCTAATTCAATATCGTAGGTGGCTTTTAGGTTTCCACTAATGGCAAGTATATGAGCGGTGGCTTTTCCTGTGCCTGAGTTCACTTTCAAAGCGAAAGTTGCCATCTTTTCTCCTTCCTTAGAAAAGTGAATTTTCTGAGAATTATTTCCAATAATTTTCAATAATTTATTGGTAGAAACACTCAGCATTACATCTTTTACATTTTTGTTCATGGCAAAGATAGTTACTGGCAATTTAACTTCTTCATTAGGTCCAAGCACACGAGGTAAAGTAGATAAAATCATGAGGTCTTTCTTTACCGGCACTGTTTTTTCGGCATTTCCATAAGCTCCCTTTTGCCCAGCAACCACCATCACTCTTACTGAGCCAATGTAGTTAGGCATGATAAATTTATGTACTTTTTTCTCGCCAGCTTTTAAGGTAAAAGGGCCTACAAAAAATACTACTGGCTTAAATCTGTTGGTTTTATTTTTTGAAGGGTCTTTTATTTCGTCGCCACCGCCAACAGAAAAGGCGTTTTCAAGCCTTGCTCCATAAGCACCAATTACAAAATCGTACATATCCCAAGTGCGTATAGAAATAGCTTCGCGAGAATAAAATCTTTTCCATGGATCGGGAGTGCGAAAGCCAGTTATATCAAGCAATCCTTCATCAACAATAGCCAAAGTATAAGTCATAGAGCGTCCTTTTTTCTCTGAAACATTTACAGCAAATGCTTTCTCAGGTTCCAATTTATTTGCAATTTTTATATTGGGTTCCAGCCGAGTATTCGGATCTTCCACATCAATAGGAATAACTCCATACATTCGAATTGGATTGTCGTTAATAGTCTGATTATGTGGCTGTATGAGGCTGATATGAATAAAAATATTTGGCGCCATATCTTTGGTAATGGGTATTTTGAAACGAGTTTCATTTTGTGATGTTTTTACCCAAAAAACTTTCAATATTTCTGAGCCTTTTTCGAGACTCACCAAAGCCCTACCATTTTTGGAAGATGGAATAACAATCTCAGCCTCTTGCCCTACATTATATTTTTCTTTGTCGGAAGTAAAAGCCAACATAGTTGCTCCCTCACCTTGGCCACCAACGCTACCATACCACTCAGAAAAATAAGCTGTAAAAGCTGAAATATGACCACCATTTTCATCAGAAACCATTACCAAATAACGGCCATTGTCTTGCCAGTTTTTATACGGGAGTTTGAATTTCAACTCCGCCTTTCCTTTGGAATTGGTACTTAAATATTCGCTTAAAACTCTCGATGAGGAACTGCTATTAATATAATTTGCTAAATTGTCGTTGTAAGAATCCCACCACCAACGCCATTGGACTTTGTAAATAGTAATGTGAACCCGTCTATTTGGCAAGATATTGCCTTTATCGTTCACCGAAACTATTCCCAACTTCTGAAATTTGTCGATAGAATACCAGCCTTGCTGTCCCTCTGAAAGCATCTTGGTGCCTATATAACAATCGTATGGTGAATAAGTTATATTCTGGGTCATAATGCTGAAATCTCCACCTTTTTCAAAAATTCGTGTTGTAAAAACTGCCGCCAATTGTCCAGGAGCATCAGTAGAATTAATGTTCAATGAAAGGTCTTTAATTCCATCAGCATTGAGCTCACCGGAAGCAGCATCCATTTCTTCTGATTGAAAATCAGCGAATTGATTATCAAAATTGTATTGCTTAAATTTATTAAATATGCTATTGTTTTTATTTAGTTTTAGCTTCACATCATATCTAAGATTCGACGCTGGTGCACCATGTAACCATTTAGCTTCGAGACGAAAAGTTTTTGATAAGTCATTCTTGCTAATCTGGTCGCCACCAAAATCAATATTGCCTTTGATTCTATTGGGTTTTATGGTTTCAATTTTGATATTTTTGCTGAAGACTGCGCCTCCTGCCTTAACTTTCAATGTCCAATTTCCTGTCGGCGCCTTATCATCAGTTTTGCTATAAAAAGGGTAAAATCCATTTTCACCATTTTTCACCACTCTACTTTCAATAAGCTGATTTAGTGGATTATAAAGACTAAAAATTATTGGATAATTATTGGACAATTGATTTTCTTTATCTTCAAGAATAAAAGTTAAGTAGAAATTATCGCCAGGTCGCCACACAGAACGCTCACCATAAATATATCCTTTCATTCCCTCCTGCATCTTCATCCCACCTACATTAAAATTTGAAAGCGATAGCGCCCTACCATTATCAAGTTTAAGATAGCCTTTTTGGTCGCCTTTGGACACAACCGCAAAATATGGTTTGTTTTTTACGTCCTTAAACAAGATTCCATTTTCATCAGTTTTGCCTTCGGCAATCAACTGTCGTTGAAAATTATAGAATTTAACTGTTGCATCTGGCACAGCATCAATGGTTTTAAGGTCGGCAACAGCTACATAATACTTGTTGGTGGGACTGCCTTTTGCTGTTATCCCTAAATCTGAAACAAGGAGATTTTTACTCACCCAACGTTCTGGATTAAAGTAGGAAATATTACAAGGATTTTCCTGTTCTCTCCAATCATAACCATCGGGATAATCCCAATACCAATAATATTTTTCCTCGTCATAAGATTTCATTTCTTTTTTTACTTCTTCCGAATATTCTTGGTCGCTGAGAGAAGCTTCCTTTAAGTTGCTTACAGCGCATTTGTAGGTAGAATATGACTGTCTAAATTGAATTTCGACGCGATAAATTGCACCAGATTGGATGTTAATATATTTGGAAAGGTCAACTTTAAAGGTATTCCATTTATCCAAATCGGCCATAGTTTGATTTCTCAGAGATACTTTTTTCTGAAAAATTAATCTGCCAACACGGCTAATATTTTCAGCATCATCCATACTATTTTCTTGCAGAAAAAACAAGACATTATCCTCATATATTTGTATGATTCTTAAGTCGATAGCATCTAAATTTACAGCCTCAAAAGGAAATATAAGTCCTTCAGATGAAGGCATAATCACGCCTTTGCCAAGGAGTTTAACAGCGGGTTTTATGCTTTCAAAAGTTAGTTCGTATTTCAGCGATGACTTAAGCTTGTGCGATAAAAGATTTCTTATTCCTTTATTCAGATGCAATGTCTGCTTTCCTTTGAGCAGGGAATTGAAAGTTACAATAATTTTATTTCCATCTATGGATAAATTTGGGTCTGGAATATTATCGAGATACACTAATCCATTTAGGTTTTGATCGGGCAAAAGAGGGTCGGAAAAAGTAATTGTAATAAGTTGATTATCGCCATTGGTAGGCTTAGCAGATAATACCACATATTCTCTGATACCAGGAATTTTTTGCTGTAGGTTAGATACTTTATCTGCATAAATTTTTTGTCCGGCAAAATTTATTTTCAGCTCAGTGCTTTTTTCCTGTCGTGAAATGCTATCGATGGTGAACTTATGAATTAGGCCATTTGCATCGTGAATCCATTTCGGTTTTTGGTTTTTGTCGAGATGTGTAATCTCCAAAGCATTTTCAATAAGCTTATTATCAACAATATCTGCAGTGATGACAGCGCTCTCGTACTTATAATAAGCCATTTCTTCAGGATATGTTGAAAGTTGTCCTTCGGCAAAACGATATGCTTGAGCAATGGTTTTTATTTGATATTTCATAGTCGCAAACTCCTTCGGCACCTCTGCAATTTTTGCCAATTCAAATTCCACAGTATAAATTGAGTTATACTCAAGAGGTTTTTCAGGAATAAATTCTATGGTACGTGAGTCAATCCATAATGCTTTGCCTTTTACAGTAGGGCTAAAGTTAAAGAGATTCTTGCCCACTGGAGTTCCTGGAGTAATGCTGTCGGAGTATGATTGTTGAAGCTGGATAATAAAATGACTTCCAATTGAAAGGTATTCACCAGAAGTGTAGCTCATTACATATTTCTCGAAGCCAGGTTTAACTTCCAACAACTGAGTATCTCGATTTCCACAAGAAAACAGAATTACAAGAGTAAGTACGAGAAACCAATTAATTTTTTTCATGTTTTCAGTTTTTTTTGATAATATTTACAAATATTGATGAATTACCTTTGATAACTTAATGAAGTTTACTTGCAATATAAATATAAGAAAATCAGCATCAAAACTAAGAAAATATTTTAAAGAGACACTGATTATTTTAATTGATTTTTCTGATGATAATAAAATTGATTTTGAAAAGAATTATTGGAATGATTAGCATGATTGAATTTTCGAGAGATAAGCGAGCAACGAAAAATTCCTGAGGTTTCGGGCTTCACTCGCAAACCTCCAAACCTCCAAACCCGCAAGCCTGCAAACACTACCCCCACTCCAAATAAAATTGTGAAAGAAAATCCTCCATAAACTTATGTCTTTTTTCGGCAATTGTTTTTGCAGCATCAGTATTCATTAGGTCTTTAAGAAGAAGAAGCTTTTCGTAAAAATGATTTATTGATGGGGCGGTAGAGTTTTTATAAGCATCGAAAGAAGTATGGCAAATGGGCTTAATAAATGGGTCGTAAATAGGATGTTTCTTAAAGCCACCGTAAGCAAAAGCGCGCGCAATACCAATAGCACCAATAGCATCCAACCTATCGGCATCTTGAACTATCATTCCTTCAAGGCTGCTCATTTTTGTTGGCACTCCAGCTCCTTTAAAAGAAATCTCCTTTACAATATCTACAATTTTTTCGACTTTCCCCTCATATAAAGAAAAGCTTTTCAAGATTTTAGCAGCAGTTTCTGGACCCACATTAGCATCACCATTATGAAATTTATGGTCGGCAATAT
>Ga0210044_10009761_pt1 | contig 11604 bp, 7 predicted proteins | sample CryGey13umfilter_2_FD_183959 | JGI IMG/M metagenome (GOLD analysis project Ga0210044, IMG submission 183959) | Groundwater microbial communities from aquifer in Utah, USA - Crystal Geyser 4/9/14 3 um filter (SPAdes) (version 2) | ecosystem: Environmental > Aquatic > Deep subsurface > Groundwater...
GTTCAGGCAATGGCTGGAGAAGGGTCCAGCCCTCTCCACGGAACGGGCGGCTGTGACGGCCTTTCCGCAGGCGAAACGAGGATGAGGATGCGTGCAGGTGAATTTACAGCACATTTGGGACTTGATCCGCTGATTGCTCAATTTATGAAGCCAGCCTTTGTTCATGCATATAAAACACTCTATACATCTTTCCTTTAACGATCATATAAATGTATCATTTAAATTCCTTGCCAACCGCAGCCTGAATGGACACTTCGCATTTTGCGCGAATAGCAGAAAAGCTGTTGACTTGAGTCTTCCCTCTGTTATAATACCCCTTGTCTTTGGGGCGATTAGCTCAGTTGGGAGAGCACCTGCCTTACAAGCAGGGGGTCGGCGGTTCAAGCCCGTCATCGCCCACCATGCTCTTTCAGAAATTGAAGTCTTACCCAATGCGGGGGCGTAGTTCAGTTGGTTAGAACGCCGGCCTGTCACGCCGGAGGTCGCGAGTTCGAGTCTCGTCGCTCCCGCCATTTTTTTTATCCCCACACCAGAATCAAGTAGAAACAAGGTTGAGTTTGAGTGAAATCATGAGACTGGCATCTCCCTGTCTTTCCCACCAGTCACAAATTACAGTTCACCATGACAAAACCGCGCTGGCATTGTCTGGTTTTCCTCTCGTCTCTCCCAAACCATCCGCCATCCTCGATACACCATCCACAGCACCTGACAGGCGCTACGCCAAGTCTGGAATGTATTTCAGGTAGAGTTTCCGGGTCCGCGGACCGTCAAATTCACAGAAAAAAACCGATTGCCAGGTTCCCAACACCACTTTTCCACCAGAAACAAGAATACTGAGAGAGGGAGACACAAGGGAACTCTTGATATGGGCATCCGAATTTCCTTCCATGTGCCGAAATCCGGCATCAGCCGGAATCAATCGAGACAGATATGACAAAATGTCATTCTTTACATCAGGATCGGCATTTTCATTGATGGTTACTGCTGCAGTGGTGTGGGGGACAAAGATCACCAGAACGCCATCGACGGCTTGATGTTCCCGAAGAAACGAACCAATCTGCGGCATGATGTCAAGCAGTTGATTCCTTTGATTTGTTTTCAATTCCAGAAATGTTGCGTTCTTCATATATTTTCATGCCCCTGTTCTTTTTTTTTAGGAGAGCTCGGACCACAAAAAAAGCCAGAACGGCCGCGATAACTGACGTCACCATATTGCCCACGATGAAAGGAAGCAGCATCGGCCTCAACGTGTGTCCGATATATGAAAAGGCGCTTCCATTAAAGAAGTTTCGCAGGCTGAACATTTCCCACTGTATCCCGGTAACAGTGAATCCTGAAACCCCTGTCAACATCCCGCCGACCCACAGTCCAAGGCCGTAAATCGGAACCATGGTCCACCAGTTATTCACCATTGTGAAACCAACAAGCAGGACTTTGTCCAGTGGTTTGTAGAGAGCGGCCAGTGTAAACGCCATAATAAAATGAAAACCCATGAAGGGACTGAACGCAATGAAGGTTCCCAGTGCCACCGAAAATGCTTTCATCTCCGGTGTCCGCAAGGGATTGAATAATTCAGTCTTTATCGATTCAAGCCATTTCTTCAGTGTCTTCTTCATGCCGTGACCATTATCTCTGAAATACCCGATAAGTCAACCCGTGTGAATAAAAGATGAGCTTACGTCTACGTTTAAGTTATAGTAAAGAGGGAACTTTGAAAAAGGGATTCAGTTTTCTTGCACGTTCTGCCGCCCACGCCCACTCATAACGCCCGACTCATTCCCCCAGCCCGTCCGCCGCAGTAGCCTGAATAATTGTATCGTCAATTTTCCGGGCCAATCCGGATTCCGCTGGCAGATCTTCCCGCAACCGCGTTAGCGATTCGATTGTTTCCGCTGCCGGCCGTTCTGGCAGGTGAAAAGCATTCCGTGTACTTTCTACTTCATAATTGTCAATTTCCTCCTGGCCCAGTCCCTTCAGGGCTGCCGCACAGGCGAGATCGTTGCGGTGAAGTCCCAAAAGGTAAAATGACGGGCCCGACGGACCGAACAGAAGATCGAATTCATTCATCCTCTCAAAGAAGCTGATAAGAATCTCCTCAGAAAGGTCAGTCACATTGGACTTGAGAAAGATGACGCGGTCATATTCTTCGAGCCTGGATGCCGCCTCGAGGAGAAATAGCAACTGCGTTTCCCCGCTGCTGGCAAGGAAACGGAAGCTGTCTCCTATGCGCTTCTGCAGTCGGATTGCCTCCTCAGGGGTATAGCTCAGGAGAAAGAAATCATACCCATCATATACGGGGTACAGCTCTGAGATGGACAACTCTGTAAAATAGTCACAGAGATTCCGGGCCAGTTCCAGTGGGATATCCACTCCCAGTGTATTCTCGGAAAGCGTGGATCCGGGAGTTTCAATCAATAAGATCAGTGCATTTCTCATTGCTTGCGAAGGTATTCAAATGTGAAATCAATTAAAGAACGAACCCGGAGACCCCTGGAGTTGATTACCGTAGCGCCTTCGTTGAAATGATAATTCTTATAAAGAGTCTGCAGATCAATCCATGATCCGATTTCTTTGTAGCAAACCCCTTTGAGGTAGAGAACGGTACCTGCAGAAATTCCCGGGCGGTCTGGCAACTGAATCATCGACAAGGTATCGAATGCCTGTTCGAACTGTCTGAACCGCAAGTTACACATGGCCAGATTCAGCTGAGCACCCGCTTTCTGGACATCCGTACCGGGGAATTGAATCTTTGATAAGAAATATAGATAGGCTGAATTATAAGAAAGAGAATTGAGGTTCTGACGCATGACCACCGGAGTGACCTCCACTTTAACCACGACTTCCAGAGAGGCACCGGCCCGTTCCAACAGTAATTTTGTTTCCGGAACTACAAGCGCCTTGTGAAAAGAGGCTTCATCAGCGCATTCTTTCCCGTTCACCGAGACCACGATGTCTCCCTCCTGGACAGTCTCCACCGAAGAAGAGATTACAACCGGAAGGCTACGGTCCGGATCCCTGATAACAGCAACCCCTGCTGTGTCCTCCACGAGTCTCGGCATGTTGGATATTGCATGGACAAATCGCTCTTCGGATGTCGGATTGGCCGGATCCAACGTAAATTTCTCCTCATGGTACAATTCCGTATTCAGCACGGAAATGTCTATGTATCTCTTAAGTTTTACTCGTTTTTCAACTCCAAAAACAATCAGAGCCTGACCATAATCTTTCCGTATGTTTCCGATTACTTTTCGGTCTCTCTCCAGCAAGCCGTCAATAGCGGAAATATAGGAATCGTCAGTCTGAGAATTGTAAAACGGGATTTTTTGAAACTGCTGTTCCAGACTCTTTTTAACCTGTTGGACTATGGACAAATTGCTGTCCAGTGACTTAATCCCAGCAAAAAGAAGAGTCGGCTTCGGGACAGCTTTTACAACGCGGTGCTCCCCCTCCTCCACTTTCAATTTCTTGATAAACGTACCGTTCTCGAACGCTACCTTCAGCAGATGTTCCCCGGAACAGACTTCCAGGTCACGAACGGGTAGAGACCCCACCCTCCGGCTGTCCACGAAAAGATCACCGGCCTGGTCATCGGCACCCGCTTCCACGATGAGATATCCGATACTGCGTTCCAACTGAACCGGTTTAAACTGGTAATCCCGTTTCTCCAACTTCGGAAGTGTTAGACGAACCGGTTTGTAGCAGTCTTTTTTCAGCTCCAGTACATGGTCTCCCGACTCCACTCTGTTAATCACAAAATAATTGGATAGAGTTGATGGATTCAACCCCAATTCCCGAATCGTTTCTCCATGATCCTTTACGTAATCCACCGGCACGCTTCCAGATGTCTCTCCCATGAGCACTCCGTCCATAAATACCTGGGCCCCGGTTGGGTCGGTCAAAACTGTTACCGAAGCCAGAGTGCGAATCAGTTCCACTTTGACATCCACTGTCTTCCCCACAGAGACGGTGACATTGCGATTCACAGGTTCATAGTTTTCTTTTCCAATTCTGAGAGTAAGATCTCCCGCCAGCGTTGCGTAAAGCCCATTTGAATTGGGGGTCAGTTTTAGCGTCCCTGCAGAAACATCCGGATTGGGAACCGGGCATTCGATTTTGAGGTAGCCCACCATCTGATTTCGCTGGCTTTTAAAATCCTGGACAATTCTTGGTGAAATGAAGAGTTTATCGAGTTGGTGACCGGGATCGGAACGGATAATTTTTTCAAACAAAGTATGAACCGTCTTTGTGTCTCCTTTGTTGGAGTACAGAACAATCAGGTATTCCATACTCTGGAGATAGTAATTAAATGCATCCGGTCCTTTGATTTCACCAAGGTCATACGCGCTTACAATGTCCTGGAAACCATTGATTGCATTGCTGGGGTTGTCAGAATCTTGAAAAATCTGTACGTTGTCATGAAAGACGGATGCTACATCAAAAGCAAAAATGGGAACCGTTATAAGCAGCAGAAAAATAATTAGTTTCTTCATCAGTACACCTTCAAAATCTCTTTTTCCCTTGAGGCTGAGAGAAAGATATTGCTTCCCCTGTCCACAGCCAGATGGTTGTATCGGCTGCTACTGTGGGTAATACTTTGCAATTGTGTAGATTGAAATACGTGGAAATCGCTGGTCAATATGTCTAGAGATCGCCCTTTGTCAGTCAGAAGGCAAATGTTATCCAGCGGATCAAATGCCACATCCACAATCTTATCAAAATTATTGAACTGCTTAATGGTATGCCCCTCAAGGGTTCTTATTTCCATTGTTTTACGATTGTTTTTTACTATAAAAATCAGTCCGTCCCGACGAATCTTGATAAAATCTACGTCTCCCATTACCAGCTTACGGATGAGCTTATGTTCTTTCGAAAATACGTAGGTTATACCTGTTTTTTTGTCAAAAGCCCAGATTTCACCGCTATTGGTGATAAAAAATGAAGTGATGTCCCCCAGCGGGTCCCCTTCAGCCACCAGTCGAACAGAACCGGATGGACTAATCAGCTGATCGCCAGTGCTGACCCACAGTCCAGCTCCCTTCTGGAAGTACAATGCACGAACATCACCCGGTGTGTTCGATCTGCGGGTCTGGCCCGGAGAAATCGTCTGGATGAAACGTTCCTTTTTTGCCTCTACATAGAGGTCACCCGCCTCACCTGTTTCAAGCAATGAGGGATTATCCATTTGAAAGTATTGTTTTGCATGACTGTAATGACGCTTCAGGAAAAATCGCAACAAAGTCCGCGTGTAATCTTCTGCCTTCAGATTCACCTTTCCTTTTCCTTCCTCATTGACTGCCGAGATCATTTTCAGGGCCTCCTGTGGCTCCCCGATCCGGTAATAGCAGTAAGCTGCCTGGAAAAGGGAATCCAGAAATACTGGACTCTCTGAAAAACGCGTGTAAATCTGAGAAAGAAAGTAGAGTGCCTTTTTGAACTGTCCACGCCGGCTCGAAATAATGGAAAGATAAAAATAATCCTCGTCCAGCACATCAGATTCCGGGAAAGCCCCCTTCAGGTGGAAAAATGTATTGTATGCATCGTCCTCATGTCCGTCTTTCAGCTGAATGCGTCCAAGGAGAAGATACGCATTATCCGAACTGTCACTCTTGCCGTAGTCTGACACAATCCGATTGAGAAATTCCTTTGCTTTTTCAGTATTCCCCTGCTTGAAATGGTAGCGGCCGATTTCCAGCAACGCGTCATCCGCATAAGCAGACTTCGGGTATTGTTCCAGCAACAGCTGAAACTCCCGCATGGCCTGCTCATAGTTCTGATTTGCTTCAAATGCCAGACCACTTTCGTACAGTCTCTGGTCGTTGGGACTGGTCAGGCTCCCGATCAACAGAAAGAAAAGGAGAGTTTTCATCGCAGACGCTCCTCAATAGTCAATGGAATCGTGACCGTAACATCCCGATCAAATTCCTTTGTTTTGCCACCTGGCCCCACCAGTTTGAAATGGTGTTTCCCTGTCACAATTTTAAACTCACCTATCGGGGTTGGACCTGCATCAATACCATCAATCGAACAATCTGCCCAACCGCCCTTAACTGTTATTTTCTTTATCAGGCCCAGCGGTGGAATCTGCAATACCGTCGTTTGCTGGGCCAGCACATCTTCGCGTACTGAATCCCGATAGAACACCTTTTCAGAAGAAAGATTCAGGGTGTAACTCCCGGCGTCAAGTTGCAGATTTTCACCCGGCCGGACTGTCTTTCTCAAAATCGGATTTCCCCTATGAACCACAGTCACCGAAACCGGAAACTCACCTTTCAGTTTCAGAAAACCCGGCTTCGGAATCGGGGTTAATACGATCTTGTCTGTAACCACTTCCCCTGCAGCCAGATCAATCGTTCTGGACTGGTATCCATTGGCGGAAACAACCAGTTTGTGGGGAGATGTTTTTTCCAGGAGAATCGGCCCCTCGCTGGGCTTCACAGGGGCTCTCCCATCCACAGAGACATCACAGAGGGCGGGTTCCGTTACCAATTGCATTTCCTGTAGATTTGATTTAAGGATATAGGGGTTCAACTTAGTTGATGCGGACACATAAAAGGTATCCGTCACTGTTTCATATCCGTCCTTCTTCAACTGAATGCTATGCTGCTCACCTTCTTCTCCGGTAACCATCAGTTTGAGTGGCGTCACTCCTTTGGGTTGACTATCCAGAAGAACCTGAGCCCCACTTGGTGTGGATTCGACAGACAGATTAGCTGTCACTTTAAATGCAAACACCTTTCGAATGCCCTCTGCATTCAGTTTATTCAGAATCTCACCATTGGTGAAGAAATAAGCGGCAAAAGCTCCCCCGATAAGAAGCAGAAAAACGAAAAGAAAAATCAGCATCTTGGAACGTTTCTTCTTCGGACTGTCACCCTGGGCGCGGGCAAGCTCATATTCATTCCTGAACAGTTGCTTATCTATTGCGGTATCCGTATCCGTGGAATTGTCCACAAGAAGCTGGCGGATTCTGCTCTTCTGAGAACTTGTCAGCGTAACGGAGCGGGTCAGTTCGCTGGAAAAATCCTTTGCCGTTTGAAATCGTTCATCCGATTTCTTGGCGAAAGCACGGCTAAACAGCCGGTTCCAGGAAGGCCCATCCAAACCAAAATCGGTAGGATTTTCAACCACTTCCGGCGCCTCGTGGGCAATCTTGTACAGAATGGAGGAAAGCGTCTTCCCCCGAAAAGGGAGTTGACCGCAAATCAACTCATACGTCACCGTTGCCAGGGAAAAGAGATCGGACCGGTGATCGATGTGGCCCTCCATTATCTGCTCCGGCGATGCGTAACTCGGTGTTCCGAGAAAAGTGCCGGTCTGGGTCAACGACGAATTCTGTAGCTTTGCGATTCCAAAATCCATTATTTTGCAACGGTACTCTTCGTCTACCATTATGTTCCCGGGCTTGATATCCCGGTGCACAATTCCTTTTCGGTGAGCATAATCCAGGGCGGAAGAGACCTGGGACACAATCTTGACCACATTCTCTATTGCCATCGGACCATGCTCTGCCATCACTTCAGAAAGAGTCCAGCCCTCGACATACTCCATTGCAATGTAGGGCATTCCCTGTTCTTCTCCAATGTCATATACACCGACAATATTTGGGTGATTCAGGGTTCCGGAAACCTGAGCTTCACGGTAAAACCTCTCGTAAAATTCGGATTTTTCAGATTCTGAAATACTGGCATCCACTTTAATAAGTTTGATAGCTACAGTTCGTTTGATGATTGGATCATGGGCCCGGTAGACAATCCCCATAGCGCCTTCACCCAGAACCGATTCGATCTTGTAACGCCCGACTGTATCCAGCTTCTTCATTGCTCCTCACTTTCTTTGGTTAAGGATATGAAAAAAGAGCCATTCTGTCAATTCATTTAAGCAAAGGGATAAAACAAGGTTGCGTGAAAGAAGGGGTTGAAATTGAAGCCGGATAGAATTCGGGAAAAACAGAAAAAACTCAGCCTTCCTCCTTCTCTGCTAAACCTTAGCCTCAACCTTTTCTCTACTTCTCTCCTTTTTCCTGCAATTCTTCCAGCTTCTTCTTCGCGAATTCTCCCTGAACCTGGCCCTTGTATGCACTGGCTATCTTCCGATACAGTTTGGCAGCATCGTCGTAATATTCCAGTTGTTCGCAGATTTTGGCAGCCTTGAATCGAGCTGTTGTGGACCACATCAATTCACTGGAATGGAGATAGGTAACCGCAAGAAACTGTTGAAGTGCCTCTTTCAACTTCCCCTGGCCCTCCAGACATTCGGCAATGTAGTAGGTAAGTTCTGCCTTTCGTGCCTCAGCCTCCGGCATCTGTATCAGCCGGTTAAATTCAGCCAGTGCTTCATCCAGAAGGTTTTGTTTTTGAAAAAGGAGACCAATTCGAATCCGCTCTCCCACCTGATGGACATCCTCCGGGATTGCCTTGAGATAATCACGGTATTGAACAATTGCTCCTCCAATATCCCCTGTTTTTTCCAGAGACACGCCCAGATAGTACCGGAGGGCGAAGGTAATATCTGCCATCGACGGGTCATTGAGGCTCAATGCCTGCTGAAACAACGGAACAGCTTTCTTGTAATCCTTTCCCTTAAAGGCGGTCACTCCCAGGTTGTATGCAGCAAGGGCCGCGTACTGGCCATCCGGATAGTCCTTCACGATCTTCTCCAGGTATGTTGTTTTCTGAGGACGGGAATACTGGTAGAGAAAATAATAAGATTCGTCATTCCCGGGTGCCTCAGGAAACGCCCGAACTGCCATCTGGTAAAGGGAAACAGCTTTGCTCAGTTTCCCCTTTTCCCGGTATCCCCTTGCCTTCTTTAGAATGGCCTGCGCGCCATTGAAGCTTTCCGGGTCATTTTGAATGAACTCAGGTTCCAATTCCATTAATGTCAGATAGTCACCTGCCGCCACCGCTTCCGGTTCCAGTTCATGAAACGCCAGGAGGTGAATTGTTGTATCGGGATCCGACAATTCCACTGCTTTTTCCAGCAGCTGTCGTTTTAGGACAGGGTCTTTCGCCAGACCAGCCGCCTCATATAAATGGGCGGGCAACATCGGATCTTCAGACAACGCCGTGTTGATTGCATTTTCAGCATCATTCAATCTCAAATACAGATAGAAAACGAGCGCCTTGTTGCTACCGGCAACGGCTATTCCTTTCTCCGCTTTATTGGAAAGAGCCAGTGAAAAGGCGTGAATTTCTTTTGAAACGTCATCATCGGTTTTATCCTTTTGCATTTCCTGAAAATATGCTGCCGCCTGATCGTAGCGGCCATCCAGATAAGCGGATAACGAGGCCAGCTTCATTCCCTTAGCTCTGTGCGAACTCTCCATCAATGTGGCCGCGGCCCTTCCGGCATCCGCGTACATGCCATTTCGAAGGTAAGCATCTGCAAGAAGGTAAGCAGAGTTGATCCGGAGATTGGAATCCGGATAATTGGAAAGGATGTTTTCAAAACTCTTGATTGCTTCCGGATAGTTTCCCCGGTTCAGCATCAGTTTTCCCAGAACAAAATAAGCCTCGTCTGTGATCGGCGAACTCGGTCCGTACTCTTTCAGAAATTCCGTTGTCAATTCCAGAGCCTGACCGGGGTTTCCCATATAGAGGGAACATTTGATCCGGTTTATCAGTGCAAGGGATGCGTATGGACTGTCCGGTTCCCTTTCCAGTACTTTTCCATAGAAACGAAAGGCTCCGGCCGCGTCGTTCAATTTCGTCAATCGATACTCACCGAGACGATAGAAATCGTGGCCGGGCTGGTCCCCGATCAGTGCCATTTTTTCCAATATGCTTGCTGCCTTGTTGAAGCGGCGAAATCTATCATTAACAGAGAAAGCCAGTTCCAGTGATTTTCTTGAATCAGTCAATGTGGATTTGTCCAGAAGGTCCTTTGCTTCTACCCATCTGCCCTGATTCAAAAGGGATTGAATTCGGTATACTGCCAATTTTTCAGGGGAAACATCCTGAAGTGGTATGACTTCCCGGAACAAGGCATATGCATCCGCTCCATTCTCTTGCTTCAATAGCGTATGGACTTCAAACAGACGATCCTGTTTTTCCCCCGCTTTCTGAAAATAGTTCGCAGCTTCATCGTATTTCACATCGGAAAATTTCAGCAATCCCAGGTAGCGAAAAAGTTTCGGGGACTGGAACTGTTCGTCTTCCAGGCGGGATAAGACACGTCGGGCCCGGCGATATTTCTTCAGATGATAGTACGCAATTCCCAGCTGCAGGCGTACCTGATTGTCCATGCCCATTTTCAGAAATTCATTGTACTGATCCACTGCATCCTGAAACCGTTTCCTCGCGTATGCCACATCCCCGGCAAGTTGATAATACGCTTTCAGGGTATCCGGAGATTGACCCTTCAGGACATCAGAAAGCATCGCCAGCTTCCCGTCGGCTTCCGGAAAGCGCTGTTCCAGGTAATAGGTGGTGGCATCGTATAGAATCACTGCCACACAATCCGCGGGCGACTCCTTGCAATAGTCTCCCACAAAGGCATCCGCAAACTGATGTTCTTTGTCGTACATCCGGCCGGAAAGGCAGGCTGAAACCAGTAATTCACGTACTTCTTTCCGGTGAGAACTTTCGGGATAATCATCCAGAAAAGCACTCATCCGGTCTATCGCGATGGCATAGGTGCCATCCCGCATGAGTCCCCGAATTACACGATAATCGTCGTTTTCTCCTGCAAATGAGACGGCTCCAATTGTCAGCAGCAGAATAACAACGAGAACCTTCTTCATTCTTTCAACTTCCCGTAAACTTCTGTCCTGAACTTGTCGATTTCCTTCCGGAACTCATCGGTAATCTTCTGGGCGTCCTCATGCGTATAAACCACATGGGGCGTAATAATAATAATGAGTTCGCTCTTTGCCCGGGTATGGCTCTTGTTTGCGAACAGGTACTTGACCAGGGGGATTTTGCTGAGAACTGGGATACCGTTGTCCGTATTGGTCTCGCTCTGCTGGATCATTCCCCCGATCACAAGGGACTGACCATCCGGCACATTCACGATGGTCTGGGCACTCCGATTCTTGATGGGTGGATTGCCTGAGCCAGTGGTAGCACCCGGAACGGAATAGGACTGGCTGATTTCCATGCGAACCGTACCGTTGCTGCTGATGGAGGGTTTCACCTGGAGCTTAACCCCGGTGGAAAGGTACTGATAAGACGTGCTGTTGTATACGCCACCATTGGTTCCTCCGGTTGCTCCCGGCACTGCAATGTTCCCACTTTGAATGGAAATCTGCTCCCCCACATCAATACTGGCACTTTCGTTGTCCAGGACCATGATATGGGGCGTGGACAGAACATTGGTTCTGGATTTCAGCTCATTCATATTGAGAACAGATGAAATTTGAAAGTTTTTAGATAGAAAAGTATACGTCCCGGTGAAGCCACCGGCATCATTACCAGGCTGAAAGTGGAATTCGCCTCCCCTGTTTGCATCGGGCTGCAGATGTTGCAGAAAAAAGTTGAAACCGTAGCTCAAACTGCCGCTCAACGACACATCGAGGATCATCGCTTCAATCAATACCTGCCTCTTGGGAGCATCCAGTTCCTTCAGCGTTTTTTGAATGATATCGTAATCCCGGCGGGTAGTTTT
>Ga0210044_10009766_pt1 | contig 11601 bp, 12 predicted proteins | sample CryGey13umfilter_2_FD_183959 | JGI IMG/M metagenome (GOLD analysis project Ga0210044, IMG submission 183959) | Groundwater microbial communities from aquifer in Utah, USA - Crystal Geyser 4/9/14 3 um filter (SPAdes) (version 2) | ecosystem: Environmental > Aquatic > Deep subsurface >...
TGAGGAAAATAAAAAAGGCTTTGCTTCCGTTTGTAGGGAGAGTATAGCCTTTTTTAGATTTTGTAAATAGAATTACGGAATTATATCAAGGAATTTATAAGAACGATAATATTCGTATGAAAAACGAAGCCATAGCTCCCCCTTGTGGGGTTATTGGAGCGAACCGTACGGAATTTGTACGGAGAGCGAGAAACGGAGCTTTTGAATGCGAAGATTGAAGTTATTATAAATTTTTTAATCGATTACACTAAATAACTCTTCCAGAGTTGTCTTCCCTCGCATTGCTTTCAGAACTCCATCTTCTCGCATAAGCATGAGATCCTGTTCTCGTCCCTTTTTGAGAATCTCTGCAGGACTTGCTCATTTTCGGATGAGCGCTCGGATTTCATCCGAAAAGTTAAGTACTTCATAGATACCAAGACGTCCCTTAAAACCAGTATATCCACAATGTTCGCACCCTCTTCCACGATGAAGGGTGAATCCATTTTTCTTGGCTTTTGAAACCGCTTCGATTCCTATGTCCTGCATCATCCATTTAATAACATCATTTTCTTCCGACGTTGCTTCGTATGATTCCGAACAGTGTGGACAAATTTTTCGAACCAATCGTTGTGCGATGATAATATCAATAGCTGATGCAAGAATATATGAAGGAAGTCCCATATTCGTCAGACGCTCAATAGTCTCAGAAGCACTTTTGGTATGAAGTGTCGAGAGAACAAGATGTCCAGTAAGTGACGCTTGTGCCGCAATATCGGCAGTTTCGAGGTCACGTATTTCCCCAATCATAATAACATCAGGATCTTGTCGCAAAAGCGCTTTAAGTCCACTTGCATAGGTATAATTATTTTTTTCATTTACCTCTGATTGCACCACTCCTTCAAGTTCGTATTCGATAGGATCTTCGAGAGTGATAACTTTCTTTTCCGGAGTATTGAGAGTGGAGAGAATGGAGTATAGTGTAGTGGTTTTACCACTTCCTGTCGGTCCAGTTACGAGAATCATTCCACTTTTTTTCTGGGTACTTTTTTCTATCTGACGTTTGGAAGTCCACATAAATCCGAGTTCACTCATCTGTGGGATAGAATTAGTAGAATCAAGTATTCGACATACGACATTTTCCCCAAGTTTTACGGGAAGTGTAGAAACACGAACGTCGATACGGTCACCGGATTCCTCGATACGATATTTTCCATCCTGTGGAATCTGTGTAAGATTCAGTTTCATATTGGATTTGTATTTGAGTCGTTCCAAAACAAGTTTGTACTCCGCTGGAGTAAGTTCGAATACTGTCACGAGATTTCCATCAACTCGGAGACGTACTGCTGTGGAAGAAGCTTTCACATCATAATGGATATCGGATCCTCCGAGAGAAAGGGACCCTTTGGTGATAAGTGTCAATGCCGAATCTGAATCCTGTTTCAGAAGAGCTTCTCGCACAAAACGCTCCAGTTCCTGAAATTTATCGGAATGGAATCAAGTATTTTCTTTTAAAAGTGTTTCCTTCATTTTTTTGAAGTCTTCTTCATTTTGAATCGACATAGAAGCAGTACTAGAGATTATAGTATATTTACAGGAATATAATACCATATTTCAATTGGTATTGCAAAAATATTAATATCATTATACTTATAGACAATTTGACATCCTATCTCCCTATATTAACCAGAGAAATCATGCCAATAACCGAATCTCAACTTATTATCCTCAGTATCTATACTGTTTTATTTGTTATAATTATTATTTTCTTTGAGATTCGTCTCAATTATATTCACAAACGCCATATAGAAAAAGTTTGGCCTATCGGGGAAGATGGACTCAATCTCATAGATCGAAAACTTAAATTTATCGTACGTGGTATCTTTGGGCTTTTATTTGCAATCTCCGTAGCGATTATTCTTACTATTTTATAATTCTTTCAATTATGGATATTCTTGCGGAAGAGAATTATACGATAATCACGAGACATTTCATCTATTTTCTCTACCTCGTGACGAAATTTCTTTTTCTTATTATCATAGCATGAGTACTTTTTCTATCGCTTCTGATTTACAAGAACGATTTCAGTGAACCAACTTCGGATATCGTCGGTTATGTGTTTTTTCCTGTTATATTTCTTTTGGTAAATTACGGATTTATCCAACTTATACTCGGAATAATACGTTACTATAACCATCTAGTAATCATTGTCCGCAATAAACTTATTATCATTAATAACTCCCTTATTCTTCAGGAAGATTTGGAGATTATGGATCTCTGAAAGGTTATGAAAATAGATGTGGAAGTTCATGGGCTTTTCCCGAGCATATTTGGTTATGGACATCTTATAATGGAACAACAAAAAGACGAAGTAAAAACAATACATTTTATACCGAAACCATATAAAGTATATCAAATACTTCGTGAAAATACGACATATACCAATCAATGATGACAAGAAATTCGTTTTTTCAAAAGCCGTTAGTCTGCGAGAGATTTTACATAATAAATTTGACTAAAAAATATGACTTTCGTGATGTATAATGAATCTTTCGAATGCGAAAACTGTCACAAGTCCGTTACTATCCATCCGGAATGATCTGCTCGAAATCATTGTCCATTCTGTCTCTATTCGAAACATGTGGATGATAAAAATCCTGGTGATCGGGCAAGCGAATGTCATGGAAAAATGCAACCGATAGGTATCGATTACCGAAAAAATAAAGGATATATGATAGAACATCGGTGTATGAAATGCAAGAAAATTATGCTCAATAAAGTTGCTCCTGATGATAATTTCTTAGATTTTATAAAACAACTCAATAAAGAACGGATTTAAAGAACCAATAAACATGCTCCAAAAATTCTTCCAAAAATATAATATCTCCTCCGAGGATGCTATTATTGTCGCGTGTTCCTGAGGACCAGATAGTATGTATCTGCTCTCGGAAACGATGAGAATACACCCGAAAAATCGAATCATCGTTGCTCATTTTAATCATTGTCTTCGTGGAGCAGAAAGCGACGGAGATGAAGAATTCCTCCGAGATTTCTGCGAGAAACATTTAATTATTTTCGAGAGTACTCAGGCAGATATTACAAAAATTGCTCAGGTAAATAAAAAGTGAATCGAAGAAACCGCTCGTATCGAGCGATATGCTTTTCTCGAACAAATACGAGAGAAATATAAAGATCTAAAGGAGCAGGAATCTCTTGAAAAATGACCACACGGACTCGATAAATCTTTTATAAGGTCCGGTGACATGTGAAGTTTGAGCGAAAAACAAGCATCGCAGTGAGACGTACGAGATAGTACGATGAACGAGGAAACGGAGTTTTGAGCTCAAACTTCACATTTTGCAGAGATTCCCATCTTAACTGCTCATCATCTGGATGACAGTATAGAAACACTTCTGTTTAATCTGATTCGTGGATCGAAAATCCATGGACTTATGGGGATTCCAGAACAAAATGGACATACTCTTCGTCCGTTTCTCGGTGTCTCAAAAACCGAAATCCTCCAAAAACTTACGGAAGAAAATATCTCTTTCAGGATTGATTCCACCAATTCCAATGATGTATATCTCCGCAACCATCTCCGACTCAATATCATCAGCGAATTCGAGCGAATCAATCCGGAATATCGGAAAAATCTGGCTTCTTTTATGAACTATATGTCGGAACTTGGAACTTTTATCGATGCTCAAGTGGAAATCTTTCTCCGAGGAGAATTATTTTTTCAGGTTGAAGATTTTCAGATTCTCTCGCCTTTTTTACAAAGAGAAATAGTTCGGTATCTCTATGAAAAAACCAATAATGGAACTATCGGACTCTCCGAATGAGGTATTGCCGAGATTATCCGATTCATCGGAGACAAAGGAAATTATACGAGGAAAGAACTCGGGAAACTCCGTTTAGAGAAAAGAAATTTCCGAGTATATTTTGATGAAAATAAAGAAAAATAATCTGTTGAAGCGAACAGGATTTTCATTTCGATGTTCATACGGCCTTGGAAATCTCCAATTTACCACTGGCTTCGTATGAACAAGAAATAAAAACCTGTTTGGTTCAAAAAAATACTTTTTATAAATTCTTGCGAATATGATCAATCTCATTTATCTCCATTCCATCGGATTTACCCAGAGAGCTCTTTCTCGTATATTTGAAGACTGTGAGAATTATGGAGATTTTTACGAGAAACTGAGTTATGAAAGCCTTATGAAACTTGGATTCAAAGAAGAGAGAATCCAGGCGATTCTCCAGAAAAAAGAAAAACTGGATACTGGGAAAATACACAAACTCGTGCAAGAACTCGGGGTCCAGATTATCACTGTTAAGAATCCGCTCTATCCTGAGCTTCTCAGAGAAATTCCAGTTCGTCCGTATTTTCTCTATGTTCGCGGAAAACTTCCAGCGAATACGAATCTCATATCGGTGGTCGGTTCCAGAAAAAGCACTTCCTATTCGCGAACCGTACTTTCAAACATCATACCAGAATTGGTCCGTTCGGGATATGGAATCGTTTCCGGAGGCGCTTATGGGGTCGATGCTCTCGCACACAAGATAACACTCGAAAACGGAGGATACACGCTTGCGGTTTTCGGGACCGGGATCGACCGGTGTTATCCGAGGGAAAATAAAGAACTCTTCCTTCAGATTCTCGCATCAGGATGAGCACTCGTATCGCCATTTCCGTTCGGAACGATACCGGAACAATTCAATTTCCCGATCCGCAACGAGATAGTCGCGGGTATTTCCCGAGGAACACTCGTTACAGAGGCGGCGGAAAAATCTGGAACACTTATTACTGCGAATCTCGCTCTCGACTTCGGACGGGATGTTTTCGCGATTCCTGGAGACATAGGAAAACCGACCAGTACTGGAACCAATATACTTATCCGCGATGGACAGGCGAAATTAACTCTTGGTGCAGCGGATATCCTTTCTGAGTACGAATCAATGACGATCGTAACAGAAAATTCGATTGCGAAAAATGCTCCGAAATTCCATGATTCCATGGAAGAATCCATGTATGAACTCTTGGGAAACGAGTCGCTCGATGCCTCGTCTATCGGAGAGAAACTCAGTATGGATATCGCTATTGTCGCCTGTAAACTTTCTGTAATGGAAGTACAAGGAACAATAGAAATGACTATTGACGGAAGTTATAAAGTGAGATAATATTCCATTTGCTTTTCGGATTATATGGATATAATGTTTATTCTATTTCGTCATATAAAAATATGAAAAAATATCTGTTCGCATTCTTCTTTTCTTTAATACTATTGCCAAGTGTTTTTGCAGCATCGAGCTTTTCTCATCCCGTACTTCAAAAGGTCTATGAACAGGTAAATCTCAGTATTACGCAGAAAACGGACAAAATTACTCTCGATGAAAATTCACGTGTGATTATCACACAAAAAAAAGAACAACTCGTAGGGATTCTTGTCGCTATCGATAATGCTGTAAAAAAACGTGACAAATGAACAATAATACTACAAGTGAAACTTTTCCGTGAAAAATACAAAGAAACAATAGATTATATTCAGAATATCGGAAACAATCCTCCCACTTGAGATATTACAAAAGTACAGATAAATATTGAAAATATTAAGATAACTGGAACACCGACTGAAATTACGTATTATGCAGATTTTTTTGAGTGAAGAAATACCTCCAATGGAAATGTTTTTTCGCAAGCATACTATTCTGCTGCTCGGTGCGATATTCCTTTCAATACACTTCTTCAAGTTGGGAAGGGGACATCTTCTATTATCGTCAAAGTGAACGACAGACCAAATTGTTCCAAATATCCGAATGTTACCGATCTGAGCAAAACCGCATTTGGAACTGTAGGAAAGCTTTCCAGTGGAAGATTACAATGAACATTCAATACTCTTGGAACCGTCTCCAAAAGTTATATAAAAGAAACTCTTCCGAGCGCGACTTTTGCAGATCTCTGAATCTCACTGTCGTCTCATATTCCGAATACTTATTTAAAAAACGAAACTTTTCATATCACCGGAAAAGAACTTCTCGGAAACGACTATATTATTCTGTATCTCAAATCCCCCTCCTGAAAAGAACTCACTCTCGGTGCGAAGAAACAATCGGATAATACTTTCGAATTTAACTCTTCTCTCGAAGAAATCGGTACATATCAAATGGTAATAGCTTCCTGACTGAGTTTCGATACAAGTACTTTTCTCAGTATCACTGTTTTAGATGATCATCTCTTTTCTGCCAAAGCTCTAGTTTCTCCTACCAAAACTCCGGAGAAATTAGAAAGTCTAGATGTGGAGCGCGTAGAGCTTCCGGATCTCACATCCGAATATCTCTTCCGTTTCTCTTCTCCGTCTTTTCATACTCTTACTATTAGTAATAGTAAAAAGACGGTTGTTTACAGAGGTTTTTCTACTATTTCTATAAAGAGTGATGCATTAAAATCTTTTGATTTAAACGAGAATGTTTCCGTAGAGGTGACTTCGGAAGAAAGTTCCACTCCTTTCTCTCATGATACTTTTACGAATCCCGTTGTGATTTTCAATAAGATTATGACTCTCACTCCTGGATATAAAGAAGAAAAAAACGAAAATATCACCGTAACAGAAGAAAATGGAAAACTTGTAATCCATGGATTAATCCCAGCCTGAAAACAGATAAAGAATGAGATTATGCTAACACTTCCAAATGGTAACGTAGAACAATATGTTTTTGATACTGTGAATATCGATACGGATGGATTTCTAAAACGCGACAAGGTTTTTGAAAAGATAATTCCTCTCGAAAAATCAGGATTATATCTCGTAGAGCTCAATTATGAGAACGGTTTTGCTGCATATAATGGACCGGTTATTTATGGGGATTATCTCCCGATTTTACCGAACGATTATGATAATATTCATAAAGATATCAGTAATTCCGATAGCTCTATCGTCGCAACAGAATCGCTCAAATTTGTAAATAATATCCGTTCGATTTCTGGTAAATCTGCTCTCTCACTCGATAGTAATCTCACTAATCTCGCTATTATAAAAGCAAATAATATGGCGATACATAATTCTCTCTCGCATACTGATTCTTATGGAGGTAAAATCAATGATACCGCAAAACGTAATAACATAAAGATTACTGGGAGTATCGGAGAAAATATTGCCGGAGGCAATATCAACTTCAGAGTGCTTCTTGTTGGTCTTGCGAATAGTGGAGGACATCGAGCAAATATGCTTGAATCCTGGACAAAAATAGGAATCGGCTATGCAGTAAAAAATGGGCAAGTATATTACGCCCAAGTATTCGGAGAATAGAAGTTTTAAATTTTAAGTGTACGATTTTTTATTTTATTTCTTTTCTTTTTTCTTATGAAACATACTTTTTATATCCCCGCTCTCATAGCTTTCGGGATTATGGTTTCTCAGGTTCAAGCAGCTGGTCTCATGGTTAACGGAGTAGATCTCGGATCTTGCAAAAGCTACTTCGACGGCTGTAATACATGTAGTGTAATGGAAAATGGACAAAGCGTCTGTACAAAAATGGCCTGTTTTGCGGCAGGTACTCCAAAATGTCTCGATACTCCGGCTACAAGCGAAACCGATACTCAACTGACCGATATGGAAAACAGCAAGTCTGTGAAAGATCTTACCACGGATTTCAAACTCAAAACTTTCAATAGTTGTGCCAATATGGAAAGTGTGATGAAGAATTTCATAAAAGATTATTATAAAGCTCATCCTTACAATGGCGGTGGATATAGGGGTGGTGGGCCTATTATGTTCGAGCAAGGTATGATGGATAAAGTTGCGGTTCCAAGCGTAACATCTTCCGATGCCGCACAAAATATTTCTGCACCGATTAGTGCGACTGATATTTCCAATACAAATCTGCAGGTTGCCGGAGTTGATGAATCAGAGCTTATCAAGACCGATGGAACCAATGTATATTTCTATAATAGTAAAGATCACACTATATATGTAGCAAAAGCTTTTCCTGCGACAGAACTTTCTATTATCAAGAAGATAAAGATTCCGAGCAGTTTCGCCGATCCGAAACTTTTCCTTTCAGGAAAGAAACTTGTTATTCTTTCGACCAAATACAATAATACCGATTATGGATTCCGTTATTGGTTCAACAGACAAGTTAAGACCGTTGTAGTTGTTTATGATATAAGCGATCTAAATAATCTCCGGATTGATCGATATTATGAAACAGATGGAAATATGAGCGAGTCCCGTATGATTGGGAAATATCTTTACATTCTTTCCAATTCCAGTTTCTCTTTTCCATATAATATATATTATGGACCAGAAGCAACTCTCGATGAGAGTAAATTCGATACCGATTTTATCGGATCTACCATCAAACCCCAAAAGATAGAACTCCGTAAAACAAATGTGGACAGTGAGAAAAACTTCTCTCAGAAAGGAAAACTTCTTCCTTATAATCTTACTCAGAAAGATAATGCAATCTGTTCGGATATAGAATATGTTCTTCCCGATACCGAGACGATGAAGAAATTCGATTTTACTCCAAGTCTCGTAACACTTTCTATTATCGACACGAGCGATGCGACAAAAGAAACGAAAACAAAAGTTCTTTTCGGAGATGTGAATCAGGTTCATATGAGTCTTTCGAGTCTCTATATCACTTCGAACCTCTATACCAGTTATGATTTCCGATGTGCTCCAGGGATGTACTGTATTATGCCGTATTATTATCAGGGACAAAATACCCTCATTCATAAACTCGCCATAAAAGACGATATGACTTCCTATACAGCGTCTACGATTGTACCAGGCTCTCCCCTCAATCAGTATTCTATGGATGAAGACAGTACAATCGGAAATTTCCGAATCGTTACCAGTCATAGTTATCCGAACCAATCAAGCGAACTTTTCGTGCTCGATCCACGCCTCCAAATCCTTGGAAAACTCTCGGATATTGGGAAAGATGAAAATTTCCAAAGTTCTCGATTTATCGGAAATCGGCTCTATCTCGTAACATTCAAACAGATTGATCCGCTCTTCACGATAGATTTGAGCGATGTGAAGAATCCGAAAATTCTCGGAGAATTGAAAATCCCAGGATATTCCACATATCTTCATCCGTATGATGCGACTCACCTCATAGGAATCGGGTACGATACCAAAACAAATCAATGGGGCGGAACGCAAAATGCTGGAGTCAAAATCGATCTCTATGATGTAGCGGACGTTGCCAATCCGAAACAACTTTCCACTCTCACACTCGGAGATGCTGGATCCAGTTCGGAAGTACTCCAGAATCCAAGACTCTTTACTTGGTACGCGAAAAAGAATCTCCTTTTTATGCCAGCAACTCTTATGACGAATGCGAACGATGTAAACGAACCATATCGTAACAAAAATGCTTGGCAAGGAACCATTGCTTTGAGTATCACTACAGGAAGCGGTGTACGAGAAGAAGCACGTATTACCCATATAGATTCAAGCGGAATGGAAACAAAACGAACGGAAGAATGTAAGCAATATGCAAAAGATTACAGTAAGCCAATTTGTCGAAAGATTATCGGTGGCTGAGAATATTGTACCAATCCTTCTCAAATGTATGTTCCATCTTACTGTTATATCGATTCCCCAATAGGAGAGTATTTTGCTAATCAACTTTGGAATTTTTCAAACGATTTTATTGTTCGAAATCTCTATCTCGATAATACTCTCATTACTGTCAGTAACAATGCCATTCAAGCGAATGACATAGCACAAGATTATTCGAAAATAGGAAAAGTAGAGATGAAATAGATTCATCTCTATAACACTAAAAAATCCGCTCTAAGCGGATTTTTTAGTACGAATCTATTTCTTTATATATCGCGTCGGGTTATGACCCGATTTCGTCCATTATGTTTTGCAAAATACAGACATGTATCTGCGAGCTTGGATATCTTTTCTGGAGTGTAATTATATGTATCTCCCGCTTTGTAACCAGCCACTCCTACACTGATTGTAAACTTTATATTTTCCTTTCCAGAAACAGTATTTGTTTTTTCAATTTCCATACGAAATTTTTCCAATATATTTTTCATAGTATCAGTATCGATATCACGTCAAATCAGAACGAATTCTTCTCATCCATATCGAAATACAGACATTTTTTCATTTGAAAGAGTATTCAGTAAGCTTCACATTTTCCCGAGAACATCATCCCCAATAGCATGTCCGTATGTATCATTGATATTCTTGAAATGATCGATATCAATCATCGCTAAAGATATTTCTTTTAAATCTCCTTGGTTTATAAGAGCATAACACTCCTTGAGTTCGTTATCAAAACATCTTCTATTAGATATTCCGGTCAATGCATCTTTTTTCGATGCTTCAATTAAATCGGAAACATCTACCATAAAAGCAATAATATCCGTAATCTCACCATGATCATTCCATATGGTTGTCGCTTGGAGTTTGATAGGAAGAAGTGTTCCATTTTTCTTTTTTAAACTCACATCATATGTTCTGTGTTCTGTGGTTTTGATCATACCTGCTTGTCTTTCCATTACTTTTCTACTTTCCGTATCGAAAAAATCATAGATAGATCGCCCTATGATTTCATCTTTATCATAGCCAACCATAGTACAAAAAGAATCATTAATATCCTGAATCTCAAGTTTTTCATTAATTACCCAAAATAATTGTGATGTAGAATTGAGAATTTTATGGAGTCTATTTCTCGAATCTGCCATATCTTTTTCTAGTTCTTTGAGTGCTGTAACGTCGAATTTTACTGCTATAAATGTATCGTATTCACCATTTTTTCCGAGAATCGGAGTAATAGTCGTGTGAACATAGTAAAACCCATCGATATCCATTCGAGGACTTTTTATAACCCCTTGCCAAACCTGTCCAGAAAGAATTGTATCCCACATATCTTTCCAGAATTCAGGAGGATGATATTTACCTCCACCAAGTTCTTTTATATTTTTTCCGAGAAGATTCCGAGTATCTCATGAAACTTTTTCATAGATATCATTTATATGAAGAATAACCCCGTCTTTATTAACACGTTGAACTACTGCAGTATTATTCAATGCCTTTAAAATTTTTAATTCTTCACCACAGTAGGAAAGTTGTTTTTGCATCCATGACATAATCTTAACGTCCGTAATATCCGTAGACGTTTCTGTAACATAGTCGACCATCTGTTGCATATCCAGGATATTCTGGGTCTGCATGGAGTATTTTCTGCGAAAAAAACGTATTCCAAGAGCAATCTCACGAATCTCTTCCCGGACCTTTTTCTCTTTGGAATAAAGTGTTCCGTCTTTAACCATATCAAAAGCCTCGAGATACTGCCCCCGAGAATACTTTTCGATATCTCATAATTGAAGTCCCATAAGTAGATAGCTACTTGCTAAATCACTATATTATATTAAAATACAATATTTTGCAAAAAGAAAAGAGAGTCTTGTATGTTTTTATGGCATAATAGACAAAAGTGGGGTGTTTTTTTACTCAGATTTACCATCTCTCCAAAGAAGACTCAGTGCCAAACTGAGTCTTCTTTCTTTTGAGAGTCATCGATGAAGTTTTACTTTCGGTTTCAGATGAGAGAACTCACATTCAATTCGATTACTCGTATTGATATTCCTTC
>Ga0210044_10009767_pt1 | contig 11601 bp, 9 predicted proteins | sample CryGey13umfilter_2_FD_183959 | JGI IMG/M metagenome (GOLD analysis project Ga0210044, IMG submission 183959) | Groundwater microbial communities from aquifer in Utah, USA - Crystal Geyser 4/9/14 3 um filter (SPAdes) (version 2) | ecosystem: Environmental > Aquatic > Deep subsurface > Groundwater...
CGAGCCGCGGCGCGCGCACGCGTGGAGGGACGCGACGAGGCGCTCTCGGAGACGCAGCAGCTCGCCGTGGACGCCTCCCTCGATCACGGGCTCCTGCTGCTGACGGGCGGTCCCGGCACGGGCAAGACCACGACCGTGGGTGCCTTGGTCGCCACGCAAGAGGCCGCGGGCCGCCGGGTCGCCCTCTGTGCCCCCACCGGACGCGCGGCCAAGCGCCTGAGCGAGGCGACGGGCCGCGAAGCCAAGACCATTCATCGCCTGCTCGAGTGGAACCCGGCGACGGGGGGCTTCCGCCGCGGACCCGAGAATCCCATCGCCGCCGACGTCGTGCTGGTCGACGAGGCGTCGATGCTCGATCTGCGCTTGGCCCAGAGTCTGTTCCAGGCGATCGCGCCCGAAGCGCATCTGGTGCTGGTCGGGGATCGCGACCAGCTGCCGCCCGTGGGCGCCGGACAGGTGCTGCGCGACGCCCTCGCCTCGGGCGTGGGCGAGACCGTTCGCCTGACCCAGGTGTTTCGCCAGGCGGAGCAGAGCGCCATCGTGCGAGGCGCGCACGCCATCCTGCACGGCGATATGCCGACACCCACCCCTACGGGTGAACAGGGGAGCGGGGACCTATTCGTCATCAAGGCGGTCGACCCCGACGACGCGAGGCAGAAGCTCGTGCGTCTGCTGGCTCGCATGGAGGGCGCCTACGGGCTCGACAGCCGACGCGACGTGCAGGTGCTCTCGCCCATGCGCCGCGGACCGCTGGGCGTGGTCGCCTTGAACGAGCTGCTCCAGGAACAACTCAACCCGCGAGGCGCACACGGGCCTCGGGGGATTCGCGTCGGCGACAAGGTGATGCAGCTGCGCAACGACTACGAGCGCGAAGTGTTCAACGGCGACGTCGGTGAGGTCGCGCGCTTCGAGGGCACGACGACCTACGTGCGCTTCGACGGACGCGAGGTGCGCTTCGTCGGCGACGCCCTCGGCGCGCTCTCCCTGGCCTACGCCTCGACGGTTCACAAGGTGCAGGGCAGCGAGTTCCCGGCGGTGGTGATCGTCCTGCACGGCGCGCACCACATGCTGCTCACGCGCGCGCTGCTCTACACCGCCGTGACCCGAGGCAAGCGCCTGGTGGTGCTGCTCGGCGATCCACGGGCCATGGCCCGCGCCGCGCGCAACGCGGCCAGCCAGGAGACCCGCTCGCGCCTGCTCGAGCGACTGCGGGGCGAGCGACCTCTAGCGCGACCGGCCGAGCGCCGCGAAGACGCCTGAGCGCAGGGCGAGAGTGTCGCCTCAGCCGTCGTAGGCGACGGCAAGGGCGTCGTGGAAGGCGGGTCGAAAGCCCAGGATCTTCTCGTTGGCGCGGCTCGGGTGGATGCGGTTCGTCAGCAGCGCGATGGCCATGTCGCGCGACTCGTCGCAGCAGATGCTCGTGCCGACCATGCCGAGCTCCCCGAAGGCCTCTCCCAAGCGTCGTCCACGCTGACCCGCGGCGATGGTGTGGCTGAAGCCCAGGGGGTGACCAGAAGTGGGGTCGATCCCGAGGGGCCAGTCACCGAGTGCCGAGGGCCGCTTGGCCAGGATGTCGAGCAGAGCGCAGCCGAGCGCCGCCACGCCTCGGGCCGTCCCGAACAGGCCCGAGTGCCCCGCCACCCCACCGAAGGCCGCGCAGTTCTCGTCGTGCACTTCCCCGTGAAGGATCCGGCCCCGCCACTGACAGCGCTCCGTGGGCGCGACGCGAGGGAGCAGCGCCTCCCGCGTGCTCTCCCCAAGACTCGCAAGGTAGAGGATCTCGCCCTGGACCCCGAGCTTCGAGACGATCTCGCGTTCCATCCACGCTTGGAGGGAGGTGCCCGTCGCCCGCACGATGGCCTCGCCCAGCAAGAGGTATCCGAGGTCGCCATGCAGCTCGCGCCCCTTGAGCCGGGTCTCGAAGCGCCGCCCGGCCTCCGCGGCGAGCCAGCGCCGGGCCGCCGCGCTGCCGTGGGCGTGGGGCACGTCGAGGTAGATGCCACCCCAGGCGTCGATGCCACCCCGCGCCTCGAGCAGCTCGCCGAGGCGCACGCCGGCGGCCGGTCCACCGCGCAGATCGGAGATGACGTCCTTGAGTCGAATGCTGGGCGACAGCACGCCTTGCTCGAACAGGCGCGCCGTCAGCATGGCCAAGAAAGGCCGCGTCAGGGCGCCGAGATCGTAGAGCGTCAGGGGCGTCACCTCGGCGCCGCCGTGGATCAGGCGGCCCGCGCTGGCGAGCACCTCGACCCACGCTGTTCCGCTTCGGTAGGCGACGGCGACGCTGCCCCCAGGAAATACCCGGCCAGCCACCCCGGCCTTCAAGAGCCGGGACGCCTCACGCTGGATTCTCTCCTTGCGATCTACGCCCAATCGTCATCCCGCGGCACCACACGTCCCGCTCAGCATGTATACCCTGCAAACAGCGAAATGATGCATACAGAATTCATCTCCAATGCCGCAGACGTCGGCACACTCCCCCACCTCCTGACCAGTGGCCAAGAACTCCACGCCACCTCGAGGGCTCGTCCGGAGGACTTCCGTGTCGAGGAGATGCCGGCCTACGGGCCCTCGGGTCAGGGCGAGCACCTCTTCGTGCACTTCGAGAAGACGGGCTGGAACACCACCGACGCCGTGCGCGCGATCGCTCGCGGCTTGGGCATCGACGCCCGGGACGTGGGCTACGCGGGCATGAAGGATAGGCGCGCGGTCACCAGTCAATGGGCGAGCTTTCCGCAAGCCAAGGCGGAGGCCGCGCTCGCGCTCGAGCTCGACGGAATTCGCATCCTCGAGGCCATCCCCCACGGCCAGAAGCTGCGGACAGGACACCTCACGGGCAATCGCTTCGACCTCTTGCTCAGCGACACTTCGGAGGGACTCGCCGAGGCCCTCGCGCCGCGCCTGGCGCGCCTGGCCGAGCATGGCTGCCCGAACTACTTCGGACCCCAGCGCTTCGGCCGCAACAACGCCAACCTCGCCCGCGCCGGCCGTTGGCTGCTCGAAGGCGGCAAGGCGCCGCGCCAACGCTTCCTGCGCAAGCTGCAGGTGTCGAGCCTCCAATCGGCCCTGTTCAACATCGTGCTGGCCGAGCGCCTGAACGATGGACTCTTCGAGTCCGCGGTCGACGGAGACGTGATGCGCAAGCAGGAGACGGGTGGCGTCTTCGTCTGTGAGGACGCGGCGCTCGACTCGGAGCGGGTGCGGCAGCTCGAGATCAGCCCGACCGGACCCATCTTCGGCGAGCGCATGCGCTGGTCCGAGCGTGAGGCGCTGGCCCGTGAGGAACGGGTATTGGAGCACGCGGGTATCACGACAGACATGTTTCGGCGCTTCGGGGCCGCGGGGCGAGGCTCTCGACGCGTGATGCGTGTGCAGCCCGGAGAGTCCAGCGTGCAGGAAACGGCCGAAGGAACGCGCCTGCGCTTCACGCTGCCGAAAGGAGCCTACGCCACCGTGCTGCTGCGTGAGCTGCTCGGACGCGAGCCCACGGAGTTCGGCGGAGAGCCGTCGACCGCAGACGAACCCTCGGAATGAAAAGCCCAGGGATGCGTTGGGGCTCGTGATGCGCTAATGCGTGCTCGGTCTTTTTTGCCCGACCACCCACATCCCTCCCTCGGATTGGTACGAAGCGACAATGGACATCCAAGAACGTTTGACAGCCTTCGCGATGCTCGGCGCCGGCTGGGTGATGTGGTTTCTCGTGGGGCTCTCCGTCATCGGGCTCGCCGTCATCCTCGAGCGCGCCTGGGCACTGATAAGCTCCCGCGACGACATGCCCACGCTGCGCGCAGACCTCGCCAAGCACCTCGAGGAGGACGACGTGCCGGGCGCGATCAAGCGTCTTCAGGCCTCGCCCTCCTTCGAAGCGGGCATCGTGCGTGAGGGACTCGCGGCCGTCGGACAGGGACCCCACGTCGTCGAACAACGGCTCGATGCGGCGCGCGGCATCGCCCAGAGCCGCATGCAGCGAAACCTCGCCTTCCTGGGCACCGTGGGAAACAACGCGCCTTTCGTGGGGCTGCTGGGGACGGTCATCGGAGTCATCCGCGCGTTCCACACCCTCGAGCAGAGCGCCGGGCAGGTGTCCAACGGGCTGATGGCCGAAGTGGGCGAGGCGCTCGTGGCGACCGCCATCGGGCTCTTGGTCGCCTTGCCCGCCGTGGCGGCGTTCAACCTCTTCATGCGGACGGTGAAGGTGCGCCTGAGCTGGGCCGACGCCCTCGGTCATGACGTGCGCGCCCACGCCGAGCTGCACGGACAGCGCGCGCCCTCGGGCGCCAAGGAGTCCTGATGGCGGGCGGCGCTTCGGGAGACGACGACGAGCTGATCACCCAGATCAACGTCACGCCCCTGGTCGACGTCGTGCTGGTGCTGCTGATCATCCTGATGGTCACGGCCACAGCCATCGTCTCCAAGACCATCCCGATGGAGCTGCCCACGGCGGCCACGGGTGAAGGGACGCCCACGACCATGGCGGTCTCGGTCGAGGCCGACGGCTCGCTCTACCTGGATCGCAACCCCGTCGACGAGGCCACGCTGCGCACCCGCATCCGGGCGGCCCACGCGCAAGACGAGAACCTTCGGGTGGTCCTCGCGGCGGCGGGCAGCGTCACCCACGCGCGGGTCGTCCACGTGATCGATCTGCTGCGCCTGGAGCACGTGACCAAGTTCGCCATCAACGTGCGCCCAGGAGAAGTCTCCCCCTAGGATGTCCCCCGCCAGCCCCCAGGGCGCGATCGCGGCGCCGTCCACGATCTCCTTGTGGAGCAGCCTCGGCATCGCTGTAGTCGCCCACGCGCTGATCTTCGCGCTGATGCCGAGCTTCGCCTCCCTGAGAGCCAGCATGCGGCCCGATCCGGTCGACCTCGAGATCATCAGCCCGCCCCCCCTCGCGACGCCGCCGCCCGAGCCGACGCCGCCCGCGCCAGATCCCGTGGCGCCCCCGGAGCCGACGCCCGTCGTGCCGCCGCCGCGACGCGTCCGGGCTCCGCGACCGGAGACGGCGCCGGAGCCTCCGCCAACGCCCGCACCACAGACGCCTCAGCCGCCCGCGCCGTTGCAGGAGACGCCTGTACGCATGGACGGCATCAACCTCACCGGCACTGGCACGGGTTCGGGCTTCGCCATCGATCCGGGCAGCGGCGAAGATCGCCAGGGACCGCTCTCGCCCCCAGGCACGCCGACCGGGCGACGGGTCCAGGGCAGCCCGCAGGGCGTGCCCGGAGGCACGGGTCAGGGCACGGGTCCGCGCGTGGTCCCCCTGGCCGACCTGTCGAGGCGCCCCAGCGTGCCCGATCTGGCCGATCGCGTTCACGAGGAATACCCCGAGCGCGCGCGTCGCGAGGGCGTCCTGGGCCGGGCCACCGTGCACGCCAGGGTGGATCCGGACGGTCGTGTTCGTTCCATCCGAGGATCGACGGCCACACGTGGAGGCTATGGCTTCGCGGAAGCGTGTGAACGCGTGGTGCGGGCATCCCGCTGGAGCCCTCCCCTGGACCGCGATGGACAGCCCGTGGCCGTCTGGATCACCTACAACTGCGGCTGGGCGGACCGCTAGCCGTCCCGCGAGACAGCCTGAGCGGACTTTCCCGTTTCCGTCGCCAAGGCCGTTGCTCCCGGACCGCCTTTCTTGCGATACTCGGGCGCGCGCTTCGGAGCCCCATTGGGCGGCCGATACGCGGGGAGTGATGATGCAACATTTCGGCCCTCAACTGACTCTGCCTGGTCTCGCCCTGCTCGGCGCGTGCTTGCTGCTTCTCGGCGCACCGACCGAGGCCAGCGCCCAGGACGTCCCGGTCCAGCGCTTCAGCGTGAACCTCTTCCACCCGGCGCCGGGCCCGGGGAATTACCTCTCCGTGGACGGCGCGCAGGTCAGTGGACACATGACCGCCTCGGCCGGGCTGACGATCGACTACGCCCATCAGCCCTTCGTGCTCTACGACGCCACCTGCACCGGCGCCGACGCCTCGAACTGCAGCACGACTGGCGTGAACACCAAGCTGGTCCGCTACAGCCTGACCGGGCACGTCCTCGCCTCTCTGTCGCTCTTCGACCGCTTGCAGATCGGCCTCGACGTGCCGGTGGTCTTTACCAATGGCGATACGTACAACACCCCCGCAGGCGGCATGCCCCTGACCCTCGAGGGTGGCTCGGCCTTCGGCGTGGGCGATCTCCGCCTCAGCTTGAAGGCCCGCCTGATGGGCGAAGGCGACGGCCTCTACTTCGGCATCGCGGCCTGGGCCACCGCGCCCATCGGCCAGGCCATGAACGATCAGGCCTACTTGGGTGATCACGGCCTGACCGCGGGCGGTCACGTCATCGGGCAGTTCGTGCAGTCACGCGTCCACGTCACGGCCAACGTCGGCGCCTTCTATCGCGGCGAGCGCACGCTCTTCTCGACCCAGGTCGGCTCCAAGCTCACCTATGGACTGGCCGTCGGCTACGAGGTCACGCCCCTCGTGCTCGTCTTCGCCGAGTTCGACGGCGCCAGCTCCTTCTCGACCCAGATCGACGAGAACCCCCTCGAGGCGCGCCTCGCGGGCCGCCTTCGCCAGGGCGACTTCACCTTCACCCTCGGCGGTGGAGCGGGCGTGCTCTCGGGTGTGGGCGTGCCGGTCTTCCGCGCCATCGCCGGCTTCGCCTGGGCCCCCATTCGCTCCGACCAAGACCACGACGGCATCCTCGACGCCGACGACGCCTGCCCCTCCGAGGCGGAGGACATGGACGGCTGGGAAGACACGGACGGCTGTCCCGAAGCCGACAACGACAACGACGGCATCCTCGACGCCGACGACCCGTGCCCGGATGAAGCCGAGGACGTGGACGGATTCGAGGACCAGGACGGCTGCCCCGATCGCGACAACGACGGTGACGGCGTCACGGACGGCTACGACAGCTGTCCCAACGAAGCCGAGGACATGGACGGCGACCGCGACGAGGACGGTTGTCCCGACAACGACACCGACCGCGACGGCATCCCGGACGAGACCGACCAGTGCCCGAACGACCCAGAGGACACGGACGGATTCGGCGACGAGGACGGCTGCCCGGAGACCGACTACGACGGCGACGGCATCCCGGACGAAGACGACGAGTGCCCGGATCAGCCCGAGCTCGTGAACGGCATCTCCGATCAGGACGGCTGTCCCGAGCAGGACGCGGACGGAGACGGCATCCCCGATGAGGTCGACCATTGCCCCGATCGTCCCGAGACGATCAACGGCGTGGCCGACACGGACGGCTGCCCCGATGGCGAAGAGGTGCTGCGGGTGGAGGGCGACCAGATCATCCTGCTCCAGCAGATTCAGTTCGCGAACAACCGGGCCCGCATCCGCGGCGCGCGCTCGACCCAGATCATCCAGGCCGTTGCGACCATCCTCACGCAGCATCCCGAGTACGCGCGCGTGCGCATCGAGGGACACACGGACAACCAGGGCAACGAAGCACGCAACGTGCGTCTGTCGCAGCAGCGCGCGGATGCGGTGGTCGCGGCGCTGGTGCGCCTCGGCGTCTCCGCCTCGCGCCTGCACGCGGAAGGCATCGGTCCGGCTCGGCCCGTCGGGGACAACGCCACGGAGGAGGGTCGAACCCAGAACCGTCGCGTCGAGTTCCACATCGAGCCCGTCCTCGGAGCCGCACCCGCGGCGGCATCCACGCCTGCCGCCGCGCCGGCGACCCCGGCTCCGGCCGCTGCCCCGGCGGCAGCGGCAGCGACGGAGTAGCTCCCGCCCGATAAGTTGACCGGTCGCTGCGAATCGACCTAGTCCGAAGGCATGCGGTCATGCCTCGCCCTCGTGCTCCTGCTCTCTGCCTGCACCCCGGCTTACCCCGGCGAAGCGGACGGCACCTTCGACGTCGTGGGCGCCCTCGAGGAGAACACCTGCGGCGAGACCGCCCTACCCGCGGTGGATCCCATGATCTTCATGGTGGAGCTGAGGAGCGACGGAACCGGACAAGCCTTCTGGCGCAGGCCTTCGTCGCCAGTCGTCGCGGGAACGAACCTCGACGGCAGCTACCGCTTCCGCTTCACCACGGGGATCCCCGTGTACGCGGGAGACGAAGCGCTGGGTACGCCCGGCTGCGCGTTGATCCAGGAGGAGTCCGTGCGGGTCGCCATCGACGCTCCGGCAGCGAGCGACGCGGGCCCTGGGGACGCGGCAGCCGACGATAGCGCCGTCGACGCGGGGGAGAACGCGGACGCCGGTTCGGACGCATCCGACCTGGACGCGGGCGCCTCGGCCAGCTTCAGCGGCACGGACGACATCCAGCTCACGGTCGCCCCGGGCTACGATTGCAGCGCGCTCGTCGGTAGCGCGGGCGGTCCCTTCCTCGCCCTGCCCTGCGGCGTGAGCTACTCGCTGTCGGGTTCGCCGCGCAGCCCCTTCTGAGGCGGCGGCGGCGTCGCCGCTTCGAGCTGCTGGGACGTGCCCGTGTTCGACTTTCCGGCTCGACGCTCGGCCAGGACGATCAGGCGCGGAGAAGCCGCCCCGAAGAAGACGCCCTTGGTGGCCTCGAGCCCCGAGACCTGAGCGACGCGGAAACCCTCTTGGTGCAAGAGCTGCCCGAGCTCGTGCAGAGCGTAGAGGCGAATCGAGTAACGCGCGTCGCGCTGACGGCCGTCGTCGAGGATCACCGTGCGCTTCACCTGCAGCCGGGAGCTGAAGTAGTTGAGCGACGTCTCTTCCATCACGACGCAACCGTCGCCCTCGAACCACACCAGGTTCGGCTGGGTGCGGAGCACGTGATCGCGATTCGTCACGTCGAGCAGCAGCTTGCCGCCGGGCTTGAGCGCCCGACGCATGCGGCTCGCGACGCGTCGGTTGCTGTCGTCATCGAAGTAGCCGAAGGTCGTGCCCCAGGAGAGCACGGCGTCGAAGGCGCCCTCGAAGGTCATCTCGCGCATGTCGCCATGCAGAAAGTTGATCTTCAGTCCGCGATCCTGCGCTTCGTCCGAGGCGCGTGAGAGCATGGGCAGCGAAAGGTCCAACCCGACCACGAGGTAGCCGCGGCCGGTCAGCTCGATCGCGTGCAGGCCGAGCCCGCAGCCCACGTCGAGGATGGTGGCCCCGGGCGCGAGCCCGAGCGCCTCGATGATGAAGTCGCACTGACGCGCAACCTGACCTTCGGTCGGGGACCGGACGGTGCGGAGGTAGTCGTCGTTGAAGAAGTCCTCGAACCACGCGCGCCGACGGGGTTGGGCGGGCACCTCGGGCAGCGCGGACGCGTCGGGCGGCGGAGGCGGCGCCTCGTGCGCGGCCTTGTCGTCGTCATTCGCCCTCGATGCCGCGGGCTCGATCTCGATCTCCCCCGAGTCGAGGTCTTCCTCGTCCAGCGACTCCTCGTCGAACTCGTCTTCGTCGAGCGCACGTCCCTGGGGCGCCACGGCGGTCGCCGCCGCCGCAGACGGGGAGTCCGTGGCCTGGTCGCTGTGCACGATGCCGAGCGCCTGCTCGCGGGCCGCCTCGAGCTCAGCCAGGGACTTACCGGGGATGGTCGGCAGACCCTGAAGTTCGACGATGTCCTCCAGACCTTCGTCGAAGTCTTCGTCCAGGTCCTCGCCCAGGAGCATCTCGGGCTCCACGTCGTCGTCGTCCGATTCGGGCTGCGACGACTCCTCGGGGCCAACGTCCTGCTCGGCGTCTTCTTCGACGGCCGCGTCTTCTTCGACGGCCGCGTCTTCTTCGACGGCCGCGTCTTCTTCGACGGCTGCGTCTTCTTCGACGGCTGCGTCTTCCTCGACGGCCACGTCTTCCTCGACGGCCACGTCTTCCTCGACGGCCACGTCTTCCTCGACGGCCACATCTTCCTCGACGGCCACGTCTTCGTCGACGGCCACGTCTTCCTCGACGGCCACGTCTTCCTCGAGCGCGAGGTCATCGTCACCGGCCAGGTCGCTGATCTCCAGCTCCTGCGTGTGCTCGTAGGGCACAGACGCGGGCACGGCCGGCTCGGCGGGCAACTTGGGCGGTGGCGGCGACGACTTGGCCGCAGGCCCGGGACGCGCAGGCGGCGGATCCGAGATCATCACGGCGCGCATCATGGTCACGCCGGAGTTCGCGCTCATGCCGGAAGCGGGGTCCGGACGCTTCGCCTCGGGCGCGGCGACCACCGCGGGCGCTTGCGTCTCTTCGACCTCTTCGCCGAGCTCGATCTCCAGCGAGGGCTCGACGTTCGGAGGCGCTGGCGACGCGGCGCTCGTGCGCGGCACCTCGTCCAGAGGGACCGTCAGAGCGCGGCGCTTGGCCCGCTGGGTCTTTCGGCGCACGCGACCGGGACCGTCGTCGCTCACGCTTCGCTCCGTGCCAGGGCCTGGCCCATGCGTGTCGTCGACCCCACCGAGAGCCCGCGGCCGAGTCGAGCCTCGCGCGGACAGATGACGATGGCGGTCGAACCCAGATGAAAGACGCCGAGCTCGTCGCCGCGCGTGATCACGGGCGCATCACCGTCTCCCGCGCCGTACTCGCGACAGCGCGCCGCCTCACCGCGATTCGTCTCGAGCGCGTCGAAGCTCAGGCCAATGCGCCCGACCCCGATGGCGCCGACCAGAATCGTGCTGACCTCTCCGTGGCGCTCGGAGGCCTGGCGCACCACCACGCGCTCGTTGCGCGCGAAGAGATCGGGCACGAAGTCGGTGCCGATGGCGTTCACCGGGAAGAGTGTACCTGGCACGTAGCGCATTTGCTGAACCGCGCCGCTCACCGGCGCGTGCACGCGGTGGTAGTCCCGCGGCGAGAGGTAGACGACGAAGTGCCGCCCCCCCGCGTAGCCGTCCGCGTCGTCCGCGGAACCGAGCAAATTCGCCAGCGAATACGGGCGCCCCTTGATCTGCAGGCGCAGCCCGTCGCTGATCTCGCCCGCGTCCTCGAGGCGTCCATCCGCCGGGCTGAGCAGCGCGCCCGGATCGTCGTCCAGAGGTCGCGCCCCAGGGCGCAAGCGACGCGTGAAGAAGTCGTCGAAGCTGCGATAGCCGCCCTCGGGCACGACCGCTTCGCTCAGATCCACCCCGTAAACGCGCGCAAAGAGCTGCACGGCCGCTCCCACGACGCGCGCGCTCGGCCTGCGACTGGCCAGCCCCCCCATGGAACGACTGATGCGTTCCCTGGGTAGGATTCGTAGCGAATCAGCGGCGAGGCGGCGAGGACTGGGAAGCATGGTCAATGGGCAGCGGGCGCCGAAATGCTATCCGAGCGCGCCCTCGCCGGTCAACGCCGACACGCCGAAGCGAGGCAGAAAAGGCCCGTATTGGCGAGGGTCAACCGAGCCGACCCAGCCTCCGCCACCCCAGCCAAGGCCTCGCGCGGGGTGCAGCCGTGCCTACGGTGCGCAGCCCGGAGACCCACCACGCCGCCGTCCGGGTCGCGCGTCAGCGTCTCCGGCCCGGCACTCGTCACCAGGCCATCGCGGTCGTAGCTGTATGCGGTCGCCTCGCCCACGACGCTGACGCTGGAGACGCGCAGCAGGTCGTCGTAGGGTACGCGATCAGCCGACGACCATGGCCTGATCTTGCGGGCTTTCGCCGAGGTCGGGCGGCTTCCAGTTGGCGGGGAGCAGTTCGTCGATGCGTGAGGCGGGATGGGTCTGGACTCGGACGAGGACGTCTTC